>ENA-OFCF01000058-OFCF01000058.1-metagenomes-genome-assembly--contig:-NODE-58-length-57570-cov-3.876780_pt1 | contig 57570 bp, 54 predicted proteins | sample MGYA00153387_OFCF01 | MGnify analysis MGYA00153387 | reverse complement strand
CGGCACCCCGGAAACATAAAGAAGGAGGAGGGTCATGACGATAGGACTGACCACGTAGGGAAGATTACCTGCCCTGGACAGGGAAACTAGAAATATCCCCCACCACATGGCGGCTTCTCCAAAATAGTTCGGATGCCTCGTATACTGCCAGATCCCCTCCGTCATGAGTTTTCCCTTGTTCTCTGTTTTGCCCTTGAAGGCCTTGAGCTGGGAATCCCCGACGACTTCAAAGACGAAACCGATCAGCCATATGGCAAGTCCGAGATAGTTCAATGGAGTAATATTCTGGATGTCCGAAGTGTTCGTTGCGATGATGGGAAGGGCAACGATGTAATTGAGTACGCCTTGCAAAAGGAAAACGTTGGCATACGCCTTGAGCATGGGGAAGGATTTTCCCCATCTTTTCCTCATGTTGACATAGCGGTAATCCTCAGGCTTGTTCCAGTTCCGTACAGTAATATAAAAGAACAGCCGGAGTGCCCACAGGGCAACGAGAAGAGTCAGAAGAACGGAACGCGGACCCTGGTTTTTCGAGACCAGGAACGTGTAGCCCGCTACCAAGAGGTAGCCGGGGCCCCAGAAGCTGTCCACGATGGAGTTGTTCTTCATGATCTGGGCGGCGATGAAAATCAGGGTGAAATAAATCAAAAGAAGCAGAGCGCTTGCCAAAAATGCATCCATTAATTGTCCTCCTCACACATGTAGGAGACAGCAACGCTGCCTACCCCTGCGCTCATCCCCACGATGGGGGAGATGTTCATGATATATTCGGGTTCTTTTCCAAGAATCTTGACACAGCTTGCGCGGAACTCCTGCGCCCTTTTCGGGTCATTGGCGTGGCCGATGGCGTATCTGGTGATTCCCTTCTCCGCATCCGTTTTACGGAGGATGTCCATGATTATCCGGGTATTGGCCTTCTCACTGAAAGCCTTGCCCTCGATCATCCCTTTTCCGTTCTTGTCCAGGGAAACCACCGGTTTGAGGTTCATGATCTTGCCCGCCAGGCCGGAGATCTTTCCGAGTCTGCCTGAACGGACCATGTATTTCAGGGTATTCACGCTGACGAGAATCCTCGTCTTGTCTCTGAGCCCCTCGATTGTCCTGACGATGTGATCAAAATCATGTCCGGCATGGATGAGCTCCGCAGCCTTCATGACCAGAAGCCCCTCGGCTCCGGAATTTTGCCGGGAGTCGATGACCTCTATCCTCTTCTTGTTCCGAACGAACTTCTCCGAGGCCTTCCTGAACACATTGTTCGTCCCGCTTTGCTCTGCGGCGACGGTGATGATGATGACCTGGTCATAATGACTGGTCAGGGTCGCCAGGTAGTTTTCAATCTGTTTCTGGTTCGGCTGTGTGGTTTTCGGGTACTCTGTGACCTCCTCGAGCAAGGGGTAGAAAAGTTCCGGGGTCATGGTCACCTTGTCAAGGTAAGTGGTTCCATCAAAGATCAGGCTGATGGGAACCATATGGATCTGATAGGCATCGATGATCTCTTGGGGGACATCAGCGATGGAATCCGTCACCAGGGCGATCTCATATTTTCTCGCATAGGCATCTTCATTTTGCCTGACCATGTCATCAGCTTTCTGCTGAAGGATGGTCCCTTTCTCTCGAAGGAGATGGAACACCTTTTCCGGTGCGTTGGAATGGATGTGTATCTTTGCCCGATGGTCGTTTCCCGCTACAATGAGAGAATCTCCGAACTCCCCGAGTTCCTCCCTCAGGAGATCCAGATCCAGATTCTGTGATGAGACCAGAGCCTCGGTGCAGTATCGGTAGCTGATCTCCCCATGTTTGTGGTCCGGGTACTCTGTGAAGGAAATATCGTCAGATTCCACCTGAACCGTCGCATCGAACTTCCCGGTCTTTAGAAACTCCGTAAACCCCTCGATGAAGTAGACGAACCCCTTGGCCCCTGAATCCACGACTTTGGAATCTTCAAGCACCTTCAGCTGGTAGGTGGTGTCTTTCAGGGACTGCGCTGCCGTGACCATGGACTTGGATAAGAGCTCATGGAAATCAAGGGCGATGTTCCTGAGGCTGTACACCGCCTCAGCCCAATCCTTTATAACCGTGATGATGGTCCCCTCCACCGGATTGGCGATGGCATGGTATGCATGGGGAACCGCATCGTTCACCGTTTCCGCAAAGGAGGACATCGTAATCTTCTCTTCGTCCCCCAAGCTGATGAATATCCCGTTGATGTACTGGGCGATGATGATGCCCGAATTTCCGCGGGCTCCCGTAAGCGCTGCATCTGCGATGCTGCTCATGGTGCCTTTCACGGACTGAAGGATTTTCGCATCCTTGATGATGGAATTCATGGTGGAGGCAAGATTGCTACCTGTATCACCGTCTGCCACAGGGAACACGTTGATCTCGTTTAGGACCCTCTTGTTCCTGATGACCTCCTGAGCTCCTGAGAGGAAGGAGTAATATAATTTTTCACTGTCCAGATACATAATACTCATATCTTTTATCCATCCTTATTCTAGTTTGTTGCATTCTATTTTAAGTAGTTCGTGAGGACGAAGAATGTGATCCCTGCTGTGGCTGCGTTAAGGAATGTCCCCCAGAGGAGGTCCACCACGGTAATCAGCACCGGCCAGTCCTTCAGTGTCGCAAGGTTTGTCAAATCGTAGGTTCCGTAGGCGATGAGGCCAAAGAAACCACCGGCGAGTATCGCATAGAGAAGATCTCCCTTCGCCAGAGCAGGATTGATGACAAAGAACACCAGACCGGCAATAAAAAGGATATAGAAGACAATTGCCGCTACCCAGTTCACATTTGGGGTCATAATGTATCCGAGATATTTCTTGTAAAGGTTCCTCGAGATCACGGTCAGCCAAAGGATGTCCACGAGAAAGAAAATGACCAGAGTGACGAGATAGATCTTGATATTTGGCATGTTGTGCCCTCCGATTTCCATATTATTTTAACAGATGCGCTTCGGGAGTCTTCCGACTCCCTTTGCTGTTCCCTTTTTTTATGCTGTTTTTTTTCATTGCATCCTGAAGTCTCTGAATCCCCTTACATCGGGCAATACCGGGGCATAGGATGATGAATCTCTTCATATATAGTATATCATGTCAAGCAATATCCATGTTTGAATATTTTGAATCTATTCTACTTCCGGTGTTTCTATTTCCGTCGTTTCCGTTACGGGCGACTCCACGTCTGGCGTTTCCATTTCCGTTGTTTCCATTTCCGCTTCTGAAAGGAGTTTGCGCATCCTTGACCTGTCCCTGTAGATGACTGGTGAGGTGCCGAAGAAGACCTTGTCCTCGAAGGCGGTCCTTTCCATCAGCACGAGTTCCTTGGCGATGGTGGTGACATTTCGCTTGAATTCCGGAGATGTGACTTCCTCCACGGTTTTCCCTGAAGCTTTTCTATAGTAGGCATAGTTCTTCCAGAGGCTGCTTGTGATCTTCCTTGTGGTCGAAGGTTTTCGAAGGATCTCCAGGATTTCTTTCCTGTATTTCTCTATTTCCTCAGGTTCCAGTTTCCCCTTCATGTCCGCCAGCCTTCTTCCGAAGTCCCGGGCAAAGGGGTCGTCGATTTCCTGACAGAGGAACTTCAGCTTGTACCAGGCATCGTAAAGGTCCTTCTTGCCCCCGATTTCCAGATGTTTGAACCAATGGAAGGCCAGAAGCCTTCTTCGTGCATCCCACCACTTGAGGGGACTTTGCAGGTCCGATGCCGGGATGAGGAAGAGTTCTTCCTTCAGGAGAAGCGAACCGAATACGCCGGGAGGATTTCCTCTCTTTGTGTCCTTCAGACTTGTGCGATAGACCCCGCAGGTCGGGCTGCCATCCATGTAGACATATGCGCTTACTCCGGCTCTTTTCAAAGTCTTGAACGAGTCTTCGCATCCTTCCTTGACCACCTGCGTCACGTCAAATCCCCTCCGATTCTTGACCATGGCTTCGCCTAACCACACCAGGTCTCCGTTTCCTCCGGAAAGGTGGATGGGGTCTCTGGGAACGCCCAGCCCCGAAGCTGATTCCGGACATACGGGACACCACTTGAAGTCGGCTTTTTCGCGCTGTAGTGTTTGCAGCATGTTATATCCCTTGCCGTTATATCTTACCGGACTTCCCATGCAGCAGGCACTGATTCCAATGGCAATCTTTTCAGTGATGACAATATTTTCCTTATCCATTTTTGATCTCTTCCTTTCTTTTTTTGATTCGATCTACCTTTTCCAGATAAGCTTCCATATTGAATTTTCTTTTCAGGCCCTTGTCGTTCATGAACCGCACCGACCCGAAGATTTCCCTTTCCTTCCAGGGACGGTCGTGCTTCCCGAAACACCAGGCGACTCCGGCAAAACCGTTGGGGTCCCTTCCGTCGATATTGTACCTGTTGTTGAGATAGAGTGCCATGTCATAGGCGTCCTCAGGAGTGGCAGACCATTCTATGATCTTCTTTCCCCAGTACATCCTCATATAGCCGTTCATTTTCCCGGTGAAAACCATCTCCAGTTCTGCAGCGTTCCAGTAAGGGTCATGGGTGAGACCATTTTCGAGTTCTTCCTTTGAATAGAGCCATTCCCTCTCATCGTGGCGGTGTTTTTCCAGCGTGGCCCTGGCGAAGGAGGTGATGGCCGCATAGGAATCATAGTGTTCGTTGTACTCTACAAAATTGATGGCCAGTTCCCGCCTGACAATGAGTTCGTCCAGAAATACCCTCTTGTTCTCGGAATGGATATCCCTGAGCCTCAGGTAGACATAAAGCGGAGAGATCTGTCCGAAATGGAGATAGGGGGAAAGATCCGAGGTGAACTCCCCTGAAGGCTCATTCTTGTGCTCTGCATAGGAGTCAAGCTTCCGTTCCACAAAATCCTCAAGTTTCTCTTTGGCATGGCTTGTCCCTCCCCGAAGGCTAATCACTTCGGGAAGGTCTGCCTGGAGATTGAGCCTTCCCATGATGTCTTCGATGTTGTCCAGGACGAACTCCTCCTGGGGAAAGACAAGGCCCATTGAGGGGTACTCACATTCCCTCTCCTGCAAAGGAAGAGAAAAGTCAGGCAGTTTCCTCTCGATTTTGCGCCTGATCGTTGCCGCTGAGTATTCCTCCTTGTTGGAAGTCTCCTCTACCGGCACCAGCACATCGCTTTCCACCTGGATGACCCGGCAGGGAGCTTTCTCGGCCAGGGTTCTTCTCCAGGACTTTTGGATCCGAAGATATCCCCGGTCCGTCACCAGGAGGGCGGCGTCCTTGGAGAGTTCCAGCGCGCCGTCTTCGGGCGAACACCTCATTACCTGAAGCTTGATTCCCCTTCCTTCGAGTTCCCTCTTCACTTCCAGGAGGCCTTCAAGCATGAACCGGAAGTGTCTCGCATTGGCTTCAGGGAAATTTTCTGTGAGACCGAAGTAGACAACCAGGGGTTTCTTCAGCCGGTTCGCCTCGTCTTGTGCGAACTCCAGGGCATGATTGTATTCTGTGCGCTGTGAGCTCTGCATCCAGTAGAGGACGTAGGGCTTGTCCAAAACTTCCCTGTCATTGAGAATCTTGATCCTTTCATTCTGTATCATAAGCTTTCTTCTCCAATCATCTAGAAGTCCATAGCAATACGTCCATCCCGAATTTCAATGATCCGGTCCGCTTTTTCCGCAATTCGCCTGTCGTGGGTGATGACAATAAAGGTCGTCTTCAGTTTCTCATTGATTCCTCTTAAGAGGTTGTAGATGTTTTCCGTGGAGTCGGAATCCAGGTTTCCCGTGGGCTCGTCAGCCAGGATGATCTTGGGGCTGTTCATGAGGGCCCTGGCGATGGCTGTCCTTTGCTGCTGTCCTCCGGACATGTTCGTGGCGAGGTTGTCCTTCACTTTCTCCAGTCCCACGAGGCTCATGAGCTCTTCCGCCCGGTCTCGGGTTTCCTTGGAAATCCGCTCGTCGAGGATCCGATGGGGAATCAATACGTTTTCCAGGGCTGTGAATTCCGGAAGCAGGTAGTGAAACTGGAAGATGAAACCGATGGTCTGATTTCTCAGCTTAGCCAGTTCGTCCTTCTTCATGAGGTCTGTCCGTTTTCCGCTAATCAGCACCTCGCCGCTGGTGGGCTTGTCCAGGGTGCCAAGAATGTTCAGCATCGTGCTCTTTCCACTACCGGACTGGCCGATGATAGAGTTGAAGCTTCCTTCCTCGATGCTGAGGTTCACGTCATGGAGAACCTGCGTCTTGATGGTCGTTCCGTAAATCTTGTTGATGTTCTTTAACTCTATTATATTATGCATTTCTTATTACCTCAATAGGGTCGAGTTTCGATGATGTTCGTGCCGGGATGAGTGCTGCCAATGTTGAAGCCCCTACCGCGATGAGTGCCGAAATTGCGATGAACCTGTAGTCGACATACAGGGGAACGACTGGCGTCCCATCCGGGTTCAGGGCGAATTTTGTGAAGACAAAGGCCAGGAGGAGTCCTAGGATGACCCCGAGAATGGCTCCGCCAATGCCCAGAAGCAAGCCCTGGAACAAGAAGATGAGGCTCGCTGTGCTGTCCTTGATACCCATGGCTTTCAGGATTCCAATCTGCTTCGACTTCTGCACCACCGTGATGGCGAGGATGCTGGCGATACCCAGTAAAACAGAAATCATGACGAAGACCTGGATCATGAGGCTGGATACGCTCTGGCCGCTAAGTCCGCTCAGAAGCTGCGCGTTCTGGTCCTTCCAGTTGTCCACCTTAAGGTTGCTTCCAAGGATGCCTCTTATGCTGGTTCCCAGGGTGTCAGCAGCGAAGACATCGTCTACCTGCATGTCGATCCCGGTGACCTTGTCCCCCATGGAGAACATACTCTGGGCCGTGCCCAGGGTGGTGATGACCCAGGATTTGTTCAGGCTTGCCACGCTGAGGTCAAACACACCCGTGACCTTGAAGGTTTCTTTTTCACCGAGGTTCGTCAGGACCTCAATGTCCTCTCCAACGGCAATGCCCGATTCCACCTGGAGGTCTTTCCCGATAAGCACTTCAAAGTCCTTCTTTGGAACCGTCCCCTTGATGATATTTTCCTTGATGTTATAGAGCTTGTCCGAATCGTCGATGCTAAAACCCCTGACCAGGATGCTGTAGGTATCCTCTTCCACATTGATCAGTGCAGGGCCGTCTGCGGAGGTGGAGATGTTCTTCACCCCGTCCACCTCGGACGTGATCAAGGCAATATTGTCCTCATAGTCCGAAATGAGCTTGTCGTCGCTCAGGGAGGTGATTGAAATCTGGGGCTGGTTCCCGATGGTCTTGTCCACGAGACTCTTCTGAAGTCCCTGGATCAGCGACCCGATGAAAATCTGCACGGAGATGCCGATGGCGATACCCAGGGCGATTAGCAGGGTCTGTCCTTTGCTTGATTTCAGGAATCTGACAGCGATTCTAAACGGTAGTTTCATCTGTTTTTCCTCCTGCAATGGCAATGATGTCATTAAAGGTTGTGAGATAGTAGTCCGCACCAAGGTCTTTCGCCTTGTCTCCAAGCTTCTTCACGGCGTTTCCCCCCACGATGATTTTGACGTTTCTGTTCTCCTTCCTGATCATCTCGATGGTGTTCCTCGCATTGACCATGTGGTATGGATTCGAAATGCTGATGGCCACATAGTCCAGATGCTGGGCACGGATTCCGGTGACGAGGACTTCCTTGGGGGTGTTGTTCCCCACGAAGGTGGTCTGGTACCCAAGGAGCGTAAAGTAGTCCGTGACCATCCTCGCTCCAATTTCGTGATATTCTTCTGCGGGACAAAGGACGGCAACATTCTTCACGGACTTCACGCCGTATTTCGCATCCCTCTCCATGATCACATAGGGGTAGCAGCTCTCCACGATGGTCCTGATAATAGAGCTGCGGACATGCTCCTTCCAGATGTCCACCCTTTCGTCTCCCGATATTTCCATGCGGTTCAGCGTAGGCGTCAGGATTTCCTCATACAGTTCGATGATGCCGATTTCCTTGTTTTTCAATTTATCCATGACATACTCCAGGGAAGCATGGCGATCTTCCGTCGCGATGATTTCCTGGAATTCGCTATAAAATTTGTTCATTTCACACCTCTATTTAGTAATCTTTCTCATTTAACTTTCTCTTATTAACAATATATACCACATAATGTAATATTTCAAGCGATACATTAAATTTAACGCCTTATTAACACATTATGTGGTATAATAAATCCATAAAACCACGAAAGGAAAGAGGATCATGCAAACAATCTTCGCTTTACGGATGAAGACCCTGAGAAAAGAATATGGCTACACGCAAAGCGATGTGGCGAATCTTCTGGAAATCGGACAGACCACCATTGCCAATTATGAGAATGGGTCAAGGGTTCCCGACATAGCGAAGCTTTCGAAGATTGCCGACCTCTACCAGGTTTCCGTCGATTATCTCCTCGGCCGCACCAGAGAGAGGACCCTTATAGGAATGGCGTCCGAACCCACCTCACAGGGTCAGCACTTGTCCTATGAGGATTACATGGAAAGTCTTCTCCTTGTCAGCAAGAAGAGAGCCAGGGATATCGTCACCGCACTCCTCCAAGGGGATTTGGAACCAGACCGGATCTATGAAGATTACATCAGAAGATCCCTTCGGGAGACCGGAGACCTCTGGGAAAGAGGAATCGTCTCGATTTGGAAGGAACATTCCATTTCTGAAATCAGCCTGGAGATGATGGCCCTTCTGAAGAAGGGTGCCTCGGAGGAAAAGCATGGAGGAAAACCTGTCCTGGCATTTACTCCAGGGGCAGAGGTCCACAGCATCGGACTTCGAATGCTTTCAGACCAGCTTGAAGCACGTGGCTTCGACGTCATCTTCCTTGGAACAGGAATCCCTACGGAAAATATCCTCCAGGCCATCGAGGACAGGAAGCCCCAAGCCATCTTGATTTCGGTCACCATGCCCTACCATATCGATTCGGCAAAGAACCTCATCACGAGGATCCGTGAGACCCTGGGGGGGATGGCCCCGAAGATTTTCATCGGTGGGGAGGCCTTCGAGAATGTTGCCGAGGCAGCGAAGTTCACAGGGGCAGACAAGTATTGCACGAAATTCAATGATCTCCTGAAGAACCTTAAGAAAATATAGCCACGTGGAAGGTCCCCGATGCTGAAATCTCAGCTTCGGGGACCTTTCAAGAATATCCGCCTCATAAAAAGAAGTATCGTGTCTGACTTATTATAGAAAATCCTCTCTTTGCGGGGTGAACACATCTAATATGGTGGAATCCTCCAGGGCGATAACACCATGTTTCGCATCCGGTCTTATATAGAAAGTATCACCAACCTTGACGACTTCCCTTTTCCCTTCAATATTTAGCTCAAAGCTGCCTTTGATAATATAGCTGATTTGTTCATGAGCGTGGGAATGAGTTTCCCCGATGGCATCTTTCATGAAGTTCACTTCCACCATCATCATGTTTTCAGCATTTGACAGCACCTTACGAGACAACCCCTTGCCTAGATCAGTAAGTTCGACATCATCATTTTTGACGATCATCCTTTTTCCCTCCCTGTCTTATATTTGTCTGGTCAAATAACAGTTGTTGATTGTGATGTCCTGTAATGCCATTGATTTCATCTGCTCTCACCTAGTTTAGCTTGCTCCTCCCCCCCTCTGCAAATGATCTTTTGTGCTTCTTCGGAGAGGACAATATTCTTCAGGTGACCTGCAAGTGTTCTTTTTAGTACTTTTCCAAAATTGTTCTCCTAAGCCTCGCCTATTGCAAATTCATCTGTTAAGCAGATGGATTGTCCACCTTCCCTAAAAGCTCCGGACATAAAAAAGGACCGTTAAGCTAATCGTTCAGCTTAGCGGTCTTTTCTTCCCTATTCTTGAAAACACGTTTTTTTGAAGGTTCCTGGCAAGGAGGAGGAGGAGGCCAATAAAAAGGACAATCCTCTTGTTTCCCTTCTTTCTCAGAGTGTTATTCTGCTCTTCGCAATTTACGAGCTGCTTATGGTAAGCTTCATACTGGATTGGAGAGGCCGTATATTCTTCCCTCACTTTATCCTCAGAGGCTGCTTCTCTATCCGCGCTGACGCTACCAGGATAAAGGACTTCAGGGACGGATCCCAAGTTCCTCACCGATAAAAAATCCTCCATCAGTTGGCTCAGCTTCTGATATCTCCATTTTTTGTTCTGCGCCATGGCCTTCTCGATAATGGTGCTGATGGCGCTGTCCGTATCCTTTCTGAAGGTCTGGCTGTTTCCCGGAATCGGACTTCTTCCTTCAAACAAGTAGTAGATGATTCCGCCAAGGGCGTAGATATCCGACCGGATATCGTTCTCTTCACCATCAAGGGACTCTGGGGAAATATAGCTGGAATCGCCTGAAAACATCCTGATCTTCGGATGTTTAGCCCGAGCATTGTAATCAATGCCGAAATCGATGATGTGGAGGTTGTTCTCCTCGTCGACCATGATATTGTCAGGATTCAGATCGCAATGGATGATTACAGAGCTGCTCCTATAGAGATAGCAGAGAATGTCCGCCATTTGCATGGACAGCTCTTTGACGATCAAAAGAGGAAGTCTCCCATGCTCTTCGATAAAAGCGGTGATGGTCGTTCCACTCACAAATTCCATGACAATATAGTAGGTCTGGTTGTTTCTCAGCACATCATAGACTTTGGGAATTCCCCGATGTTCGATGGCCATGAGGAACTGCCTTTCCTTCTCGTAGTTGAAAAACGGGATGAGGTGAGGAGAAATCTCTTTCACGGCGACCTTACCCGGGACGCCCTCATAGGTCCCCTCGAACACCCTGCCCCCGGCACCAAGCCCGATAATGCTCAGAAGAGTGCATTTTCCTTCAATGACTTCGCCCACCTCAGCTCGAATCTGAAATGGGCCGGGATTGATCTTATCCTTTTCGATCATCCGCAGTCGGTGGAGAATGTCCCCGATACTGTTCAGACAATACTTCAAAGAATCATAGGTGATTTGCCTTATGGTCAGGGCCTCCAGGAGGTTTAGCTTCTCGTAGGTCCCGATGGCATATCCCTTATCCGAAAGGCGGTCGATATTCTCATGGAGGTTGCCAGGAAGATAATTCGCAGCCAGAATTCCCGCAATGGCATCATCAAGAAGTGTGCACGCCTCTTCAAAGACAGCAACATAATCATGGCTATCCATCCCCTTGTTCAGGTGCTTGTTCAGAAGAATCCACTTCCTGCTGAAGTCAAGGGGCATCTCCACCCCTTCATCCGGTACGGTCGTATTCGATTTTAGGCTATATTCCTCTAAAAGATCACTATTCATGGTTTCCTCCGAATATCCAGGCATAGGGTTTAGTAGGCAAGAGGTCGAAAACTTTTCTTTATTATCAAAATTAAAGTTAATTCGTTTATATTATATATTTTATATCAGTTGTGAATATATTTCCATCTTTTTTGAAGATTTATAATGTTTTATTTATTGATAATCAAAATTTTTCAGAAAATTGTGAAATACTTTCATGCGAATTTAATTTAATCTATATTCTGAAGCGATATTCCAATATATTATTCCAATTTAAAACATTCTGTTTCAGAGGAAGGTCCGTCCTCTGAAACAGAATGTTTAGACTTGTTGCACGGAGATTCTCAAATCCCTTATTTTTCGCCGTACAGGAACTCGTGTAGCAGGGACTTGTTCCTTTCGAGATTGATGGTAACGACACTGCGCCCTTCCTTGCTGGCGTACTGCCAAGTATCATCGAAGGGGACTCTGGCCTGCTGAACGGTATATTTCTTTGCAGAAATAAGATCGAGACCCAGCGTGAAAACCGTATCCGGGCTGATGTTCGTATCGACATAATCGAGGGATTCCGTAATGAAGCTTGTCAGCGTTATCGGGTTCATCGTCGAGTACATTTTCTCCATGATGGCAACCAGGACATCCCGCTGTCTTCTCGTTCTTCCAAAGTCACCATCCCCTGTACTCCGGTTTCTGCTGTGGGTTAGTGTCTGCGCACCATTTAGGAGGTACCTTCCTGTTTTTGCCAAGATGGGATTGCCTAAATTCGCAGAGTTGATGTATTTGATTTCTAAAAGGGTGAGGTAGACCTCAATTCCGCCCAGGTCGTCCACAAGATTCAAGAGGCCGTCAAATTCCACGATGGCGTAGTTCTGGATGTCCAGCCCAAAGTTCTCATTTACGGTATTGACTGCCAGCCCTATGCCCCCGAAGGCGTAGGCCGCATTTATCCGGTTCCAGCCCTTGTTGGGGATGCTGATCCAGGTGTCCCGCATGAAGGAGGAGATCTTGATCACCTTATTCTCCCGGTCAAAGGAGACAAGCATCATGCTGTCAGACCTGCCATAACCGCTTTCATGGGGCCGGACGTCGCTGCCCAGGACAAGGACGTTGAAGACATCTTCATCAATCCGCACCTGCTTGTATATGGATTCCTCAACAGGCGTTTCCACTGGCAGAAGAAAGTCCTCATCGATATCTGCCGGGGTTTCAACGATAACTGGCAGTTCAGCTTCGGTTTCCAGGACGATTTCAGGTTTCTCCACGAACTCTGCGGAAGTCTTGTTGAGGGACTCCAGCTTGATATAAGCAAATACAATCCCGACGATCACCATAAGCATCAGCCCAAGGATAACCCACACTGCCGTTTTTCCCTTATTTCGCTTGTTTCCCGCTCTTTTCTCTCCAGACATCTCTCACCTTCACCCCTTCCTGTTATTCATTTCCATCATATCATCTACTTATGTATTTATACCTACAATTTTATGACATTTTCGTGCCTCATCTCTCGAAAAAATTTCCATGTTGTGGATTTTTTGGGAAGGACTCTCCGATGACTTTTCATTGATGCCATCAGCATCCCTTCAATGGCCTCTGTGAATAACATCCCGATCCTCTTGCTTTCTGAAGCTTTGATCCCATGAATAACAACCGCTTCTTCCTTTCTTCAAGGATGAGGTGGGCATGCCAAGATAAGATTCGATTTTCAAGGACCTCCCTTGGATGTTCAGCTTCCCCTTCTCCCTTGTCATTCTTTTCATGAATCTCCTCTCGTGGGAAGGCCTGCTAGAGTTTGCAGGCGAAAACCTGTCAAGGCAATCGAAAAAGGTACGATTCCTTAACAGGTAGAAGCCTGGGATAAAATTCCGGTTCCCCATCGCATCAGGCCCATGAACCTAGTGACTATAAGCTGTCGCCGAAATCTTCCTTAAACTTCCGAACCAGCTCTTCCTGACAGTTCCCAATGGGTTCAAGCCTTCCAAAGAATCCCCTCATCATCTTGGGTTCCTCTGTAAATCTAAGACCGCCGATAATCTCCCTGTTCTGGTATAGCCAGCTCACCCTGTCGATGACAAACTTGATCTGGGATAGGGTGAATACCCTTCGTGGAACGGCCAGTCTGACCAGTTCCATGGTTGAATACTCCTCATTTCCATCGAGGTTTCTTGCTGCCGACATCGTTCCGCTTTCCATCGCCCGGATTCCGCTGATGATGTAGAGGGCGGCGACCAAGGCACCTGCAGGGTAGTTTTCGTGAGGCACATGGCTCACAAACTCCATGGCATCAGGTGGCATCCGAGACCTTCTGCCGGGGTGACCACGGGGACACCGTTCTTCAAAAATTCCCTGACCATGAATTCGATGAAGAAAGCCCCTGACTCACAAAATCCTCATCCATCGTTTCTACAAGGCCTACGGCCATGGCTTCCATTTCCCTGACGGACATTTCGCCATAGGTGAGAAAACCTTCATAGAGCGTGATTAACTCTCTCATCATGTTACGAAGTTTGAGATTGCTGGTACAGATTCCGCCTCCTCTGGCACATCCGAGCTTTCTTGCGGAGAAGTAGATGATATCGGCGAGGGAGGCAATCTTCCGGGTGATCTCCCTGATGCTCCGGTCCTTGCACTCTTCTTCCCTGACCTTGATAAAATAGAGGTTGTCTGAAAGCAGACTGGCATCTAAGGACCAGCAACGTATCATGTTTCTCGCAGACCCCTTTGACCTCCCTGAGGTTTTGCAGGGAGAAGGGCTGTCCCCCGATGAGGTTTGTCCCGGCTTCCATCCTGACAAAAGGCACCCGTTCCTGTCCGACTTTCTCGAAGAGTTTCTTCAAAGCCGCGATGTCCATATTCCCCTTGAACGGACAATCCCTTCCTCCGTGATGAGCTCCATCACCGTTCCTCCGTTCAGATTGATGTGAGCCCTTGACGTCGTGAAGTGGTAGTTCATCGGGACGAGGTCTCCCTCTGTGATAAAGGTCTTCGCGATGATATTTTCACAGGCTCTCCCCTTATGGGCAGGGAGATAATAGTCTTTCCCGAAGATCTCCCTGATCGTATCTTCAAGTCTCGTGAAGGTCTCACTTCCCGCATAGCTGTCATCCGCCCTAAGCATGGCTGCCTGCTAAAGGTCGCTCATGGCATTGACTCCGCTGTCGGTCAGCATGTCCATGAAGACATCCCTGTTCTTGAGCAGAAAAAAATTGTTTCCCGCCCCCTGTATGCTTTGGAGCCTCTCCTCTACCGGCTTGAGATGGAGTTTCTGAACGATTCTCGCCTTGTGCATTTCCATGGGAATGTCTTCTCCGTTCATGAATTTAATTTTCGTCATCTTTAATCTCTCCCTTCCCCCACAATCATTTACCCACATCTATTTTGTGGTCATGGCCTGTCTCATCTGTATGGCCAGGCTCGTCAGAACCCTGTAAGCAGAGCGTCAAGCGTCATATGCAACCCGTCACACCAAAGAAAGGGACTAAAAAGATGGATAACAAAACGCCCTTTGCCTACGCAAAGGACGGAATTTCAATCCGTGTTTCCACCTTAATTCGTTGATGCCTCAAAGCACCAACCTTGTCAGGTACCCATGATATCCCAGCATGGTAACGGATGCTGACTCCCGGCTTATCCTAACAAGGTGAATCCCCTTAGGACAGCAGCTACCGAGATGCATTCCTGACCGTCTCCCATGCGCCTTTCACCAGATGGCTGCTCTCTTTTTTGGGGGTGACCGCCACTACTATTTCTCGGTCGAAGCTTTATCTAAATTGTATTTATTATGGCTATTTTTATACGTTTTGTCAATAAAGTCTATTATTTTTAATCAATTGTGCATAATAATGTGTTTTTTGATGATTTTTATTTACATTTTCTTCTTCCTGAAAACTAAAGGAAAGACTCAGGTTCAGGTCTGCCTTGGATCCCGTTCAAGGGACATCCACCGGTATCTTTATTTACCCCATTGATTTATGCTGAAGATACCCTATACTAGAAATATGAATCAAGAGACCACAACAGGGTATGATGGTTTCATGGAAACAAGGGAGAGAATTATGGAAACACTTTATGGATTCGGATTTTTTATGGGTTCCATCATCTTTTATTTGGCGACAACCGATTTTTTCGAGAATATGTCCAAACCGACGGTCACGGAAACCGTAGAGGTGATGAAGGTCAGAGAACTCCTACAAGAGAACGGCATTAATGATGGTGGGGCTCCTTTGGAGACGACAGAATACTATGTCACCTTTCTTCTTCCTTCTATAGATAAGAAGAGGAGTTTCAGGGTTCCTAAAAAGGTCTTCCACACTTTCGAGCCCGGCATGGTCGGTGAACTTAGCTATAGGGGAACCTGGCTTAAGAGCTTTTCACAAATTGGAGAAGAAACGGACATTGCTTAGCAGAACAATTTCCGGGTGTTCAAAGCATTTCTTTTGCCCCTTCAAACTTCAATCATCATTCAGCAATAAAAGTCATCTTTCCGATGGCAGGATCATCAATTGGGATCATTCTTAAGCGGATCCGATTTCCCATGGATCCTATGGAATAATACTCTTGGGTGGAAGTCTGGTTCACGAGGGCCTGGGTAGGATAAACGGCCTTCAAACGATATTAGGGAGGGAAACTATGGAAATCATATTAACGGTCTTATTTATTGGAGCGGCGTTGACGCTGTTCCTGGCGACGACAAACTTCTTCGAGAACATCACCAAGGAGACGCTCACGGAGATGGCCGAAGTCCAAAGTGCGCGGGAGAACATCCAGCAGAACGGTTGTGGATGCAGTGGTGCTCCTTTGGAGACCCAGGATTACCACATCACCTTCCTGCTCCCATCAAACGAAAAAAAGCTGAAGTGCCGTGTACCTGAGAAGACGCTCAAGGAGTTCAAAGTCGGCATGACCGGCCAGCTCACCCACAAAGGAACCTGGTTCAAGTCTTTTTCTTCTGAGTCTCAGGGCGTGACCATCGGAAAGTAATGACCTTTGGCGTTCTCACGGATCAGCCTTGCACGGCGTAGAATCCCCCTAGCCCAGCGCATTTTTCCATTTTTATAAAAGGAAGTGAAACGCATGGAGGACGTAAAAATACCTTTCCAGGGAAGACTGCTGTCTGTGCAGCCCAGGATACGGCTTACCCGTTCCTTTGACCAACGGTACCACAATTACCTGGGGTATTGCCTGACCCTCCTGGGAACGGTCGGAAAGGAAAACAGGACCTTTTCCATCGGCATCGGAAAGGCGGCAGAGGAAAAGTTCGGTTTTCGCGTAGGAGATAGCCTCCAGGGGTTATGCGAGACGGTCCTTGACCCGAATCTGGAACCTGCTGAATACTACAAGGTGTCGAAACTCAAGAAGACGTCTGACGGTCATGAGAAAGGAATCCCTCCCCCTTGGGAAGGGATTCCCCCGAACCTCGAAACCTATCGGGCGAGAGGCTCACGAAGACTCGAGGAGATGACTTACAAGAAGCACTGCACGACTTGTATCTGGGGCTGCAATATGCCTGTGGAGATCATCATCGACCAGTGGAATCCTGCGGACAAGATGTACAGGAAGGAAACCTTCTGCTATGGACCTCTGTCATGCAGGCATTACACGGCCGGGCCCACACGGATGGTTCCCGGAAGAAAAGGCATGGTCTACGAGGAAGATGCCTCCCTGGATGTGGAAGAAACCAAACATCGGGATATGGATGAATAGAGATAACCCTTCAAGACGAATCTTGAAGGGTTATCTTTTTTTGTGCTCTATAAGTGTAGATAGAAAACTATTATAGGTTCCTTCTCTGCATTGTTTTCTTATCCTCTATTTGTCAATGGACAATGAGGAGGCTATTTGCAGTAGAGGTCTGTCAAAGATTGAAAGTCTTCTTCAAAGCCTTCATCATCCCTGAGTTTCATGTGTTCGCTGAAGTTCCCGTCCTTCTCGCCGATGTCCATGATGACGTTTTTGGTCTTGTCATTGAGAAGGCTCGTCCAGTGTTCCTGGAAAAGGTATTCCCCATCCGCGGTAATCTCAATCTGCGGAGCGAAGGGATAGACGATGCTGAGGTTGCTTTCAAGATATTCCACGTCACCCTCGCTTTCGTCTATCGGAAGGATGTACTGCCTGTTCGTGCTTAGCTTCACCAGACTGTTCTCCAGGGAAGTATAGGTATACAGGTCGTTTTCGATGATAATCACATCCCCCACTTCGAAGGAAAGATTTGAATAGTAGATCTTGTCCACCCTGACTTCATAGATCACGCTCTGCTTAAAACCCTGGACATCATCACTCTTGTCCACGGTGCCCGCATCAAGAGTGTACTTGAATTCATTGAACCTGATCCGGACGACTGTCCCCTTGATGACCGCGTTGCTAAAGCTCAGCAAATCCTCCGTGAAGGCAGCGATTTTGCCTGGTGCGCTTTCTATGGCCTGCGGTGCCTCGATGTCGACGGAGTCGGCGAAGGTCAGCTTGCTGTAGAGCAAAGGGGTGTCTTGCGCCTCTGGTGTCTCCACGGCGGTCCCGGGCACATCGTTGGATGCGACGGGAATTTCCGGTTTTCCATTCTCTATCATCGCGTAGATCGCGATGGAGAACAGGACCAGCATGGCTGCGATTGAGGCATATTTCGTGTAGGAGGACCGGTCTGATTTTCTCTTCCCTTCCTTCAGGCTCATTTCATTTCGCTCCTTTTGCATATTTATCTTTGTTTTTTCAATCAGGTCGTCATCGGGTTTAATCTTCTCAAAAAGGGACTTATAGTCCTTGTCCAGCATAGTGCCCTCTCCTTTCCATGTTTTCTTTCAAGATTTTCCTTGCGCGCGTCAGCTGCATCTTTACCGTGGATTCCTTGAGGTTAAGGAGTTCACCGATCTCTAGAATTTTCATGTCTTCATAATAGAAGAGATGGATGACGGTCCGATACTTCTTGGGAAGCTCCATCAGGAACTCATCGAGCATCTTCTCCTCCCTGGTTATCCCCGCCACATTCTCCGGCAGTTCATCGGTTCTGTTTTTTGAGAATGAAGCGAAGAGATTCTTGCTGCAGTTTATGGTCACCCGGAGGAACCACGCTTTTTCATGCTCCTCGTTTTCAAATTCAGGATTTCGCCGGATGTATCTCAGGAAGACCTCTTGAAAGACATCCTCTGCATCGGTTGTATTTCTTGTCCTGGCATAAGCCAGTTTATAGACCATATGGGAATGTTTTTCGACCATCAGCTCGTACATCGGGTCATATCTCATGTGACCATTCATCTCTTTCCTCCTTCCCTTCACTCTTAATACCCCGGCGTCCCTTAAAAAGACACAGGGTCTGGAACTTTATTTTTTCTGTCGGCGTGAATGCCGGCTTCCTGGTCTCTGAAGAATTCTCTGCTTTCCCGTTATATCAAAATACCTTACGTGTTGTCAGTCTGACTTCAACTCCGCAAGGTTTTTTCTCATGATATGAGGCGTCGGATGATTTTTCCCCTTAACAGGCAAAATCATCCGATAAAGGAGATCCTGATGTTCAATTCATCGATCTGGATGAATTCATCGGATCTTCTGATCCACTCCTTGTTGTAGCGCGGTATATCTGGAAAGGTGGAGCCGGTAACTTTAGAGATTCTTGCTGCGCCGCTGAGGATTTCCAGGGAGCAGACATAGGCTTTCCCTTGATGATTCACCGGAAATTCCACGACCTTTTTCCCGAACACAGGAAGCTTTACCCTTTGGACTTCCTGCCCCTCCTGACAGATAAGGACATACTGCTTGTTACCGGCGTCCTTCCAGTTCTCTGCCAGAGGAGCGGCGATGTTGTTGCAAAGGAAAGCAAGCAGCATAAAGAGGAGGATCCGGTACCAATTGGATAGAACGAAATCCCTCAGGCTTTCCAGGCTGTCTGTTCCGTATGGTTCTTTCACCGCTATCCCTCCTCGTTTGTGGTCACCCCCAGGGACAGTCTCCTTATTAAGATATCCCCGCTTTATTCCAATGCTATAGGAATAGAGAAGAAATGAAGTTACGAACTGTTAACAAAATCACAAATGTTTCCCTCCCCGCATAGGGCCTCCGCATCTTATACGCCCGCTGATTCGGTTCCTGTTGCCAGTTCACTGAATTTAATGATTGTTAACAAAATTATGCTATGATGACCCAAGTAGAGCATTTTCTTTCGTCATCATCAGAACTGACAGAGGAGGTGCTTCGAAATAAAAATTAGAGAGGTGATAGGAATGAACACAACGATATGCGATGCTATCCGAGATGGCGAAATCATTGAATTCAAGTATGACGGTCTGGTCAAGATTGTGGAACCCTTCTGCTACGGGAAAGGTCCCGATGGTGATAACCTCCTCCAGGGATATGTCATCGGAGGCTTCAGCAAAGGCCTCCAGGAAGGTTATTCCTGGGAAGTCTTCAGCGAAAAGGATATGAGCACGGTGAAATTCATCGGAAAGAAATTCAAAACGCTTCGGGCAGGTTACGAACAGAAGGGACATCCCATCGTAACCACCTACTGTGAGTTTATCGGTTAGCCATACGCCGCCTTTGACCCTTTGTCCTGAAGATGAAAACCCCGAGGTACAGCAAAAAGCGCCTTTCTGCGCCTCAACCTCACGATATCCCCAGAATTTTAAGAGGAACGCCCTGTTACAACGCGATCTAGAGGTACATATTTAAAAGAAGCAGCCATTGCGTCTTGCAGAGGCTGCTTCTTTTTTCGTCCATGATGCTACTGACCTTATTCCCCTTCAAGGTACTTTATGGCCAATTCCCTGAGTTCTTCCCCCGTAGGGAAGAGAAGATGCTCATCGATATCCATGTCAATTTCGGTAAGCGCTTTGATCGTCGCCTTGAATTCCGGTGTGATCCTGACCAGCTTTTTTTTGTTGATCTTGGTGGCAATCTCATCGTAGCTCATGGGCTCTTCCTGCATCAGCTCATCCTTGAAGAGGATGTAGTGCAGGAGCAGGTATTTTCGCTTTTCGGTGGGAAACATGTTTTCTAAGAGGTCGCCCACCTTCCCTTTCTGTTCTTCCCCGAAAGGGAAAATCCTTTTCGTATAAAGGTCATAGTCCCTTTTCTTTTCATCACTGCTTCTGTTGTCAAAAAGTCTCTTCAATATACTGGTCATTTCTCTCCCCTTATCCTGTATGATTTCTGGTCATAATATCCTGACGGTATGCAGGCCCTCCCAATTCCTTGAGAAATTCAGGATGAGGGCCTTCCTGCCGACCTCCAGCACTATGTCGCTGTGGTATGTTTTTGCCTCTTCCTTTGCCTGGGTTTTATCCCCTTGGCCCTTGGTTTTTCATATTGTTTCTGGGGATGCGGAATCTTCATTAGCGTCATAAGGAAATCATCCGGTTGGTCCCGTCTTCTCATGAATCCGAGGCGATCCTTGGCAGGTCTTGTGCACCCCTCATGTCATCTTTTTCCAATATACCACTGGTATACTTGGGTGTCAATTTCAGACGATGGGAATGTACAAGCGTATGATGACGAAAGATGGATTTTGAAATTTGCAGTTTGTCTGTGACTCCCAAAGCAGAATGTTTCAGCTCCTCAGCTCGCATATCACAGTGATTTTAGAGGTTGAGTCCCCTCTTGTTGCCCCCGCTTGCTCTGGTATTTTCGCGCGATATAGGAATATCTTGTCACAATGCATCCCTGCCCGTTCCCGTGGGTCGGAAACCTCCGTATAAGCAGCCCTGAATTCATGTTTTCTTTCTCTCTCCTCTTTAGAGAGTGTTGTCAAAAAAGGGAGGATACAGCTGTTCATGCTGCTCCTCCCTTATAAGCGACTGCTTTTCATCCCTTTTAGGAATGCCTTGCAGCCCGTGATGCTGAATGTCCTGTCTACATGTTGAAGTATTCTTCTGCATTGAGGAAGGAGATTTCCCTGACCATGGCACCAAGGAGGTTCATGTCCATGGGAATCTCGCCATCTTCCACCCATCTTCCGAGAAGACTGCAAAGGATCCTTCTGAAGTAATCATGCTGGGGATAGGAGATGAAGGACCTCGAGTCGGTGAGCATGCCCACAAACTTTCTGAGGAGAGAGAGGTTCGCCAGTGAAATCAACTGCTTCTCTATGCCGTCCTTCTGGTTATTGAACCACCAGCCTGAACCGAACTGAAGTTTCATCAGACCATCTTCTTCGCCCTGGAAGTTCCCGATCATCGTGGTGATGACGTCGTTATCCCTGGCGTTCAGTCCGTAGATCACCGTCTTAGGCAGGTTGTTGTCCATGTTCAGGGTGTCGAGGAGCCTTGAGAGCGGTGCAGCGACCAGTGAATCGTTGATGGAATCAAATCCGGCGTCTGCACCGAGTTTCTCGAACATCCTGGTGTTGTTGTTCCGAAGGGCCCCGATATGGTACTGCTGAACCCAGCCCAGCTTCTTGTAGATTTTCCCGAGTTCGATCAGCACAAAGGTCCTGTACTGGCCGACTTCCTTCCCGCTGAGGGTTTCCTTCCCCAAAGCCTTTCCGATGATGTCCTCAATTTCGCCTGGTGTGAAATCCTCATACTGGACAGTGTCCAGAGCATGGTCGGAAAGCCTTCCGCCGTGTGCATGGAAGTAGTTCACCCGGTTCTCCACAGCCTTGATGAGGGAGGCGGTGTCTTCGACGGCGAATCCCACGATGGTGCCCAGAAGAACCATATAGTCGCTGTAGCCCTTCTTGTCGATGTCGAGGAGCTTGTCAGGCTTTAGGGCTGGAAGAACCTTGGTATTGAAGGTATTGTCCGCCTTGATGGCATCATGATATTCCAGGGTATCGATGAGGTCCTCTGCGGTGCACAGCACCTTCACATTGGATTTCTCGATTAGGCTTCTCACATTGAAGTCTTCTCTTTTGATGACCTCGTTGGCCTTTTCCCAAATATTCCTGGCGTTATCCTTGTTGATGGTATCCTCGATCCCAAAGTACTGCTTGAGTTCCATATGTGACCAGTGGTACAGCGGATTTCCGATACAGTAAGGGATGGTCGCGCAAAAGGCTTCAAATTTGTCGTAGTCTGAAGCGGAACCTGTGATATATTCCTCGCTGATCCCGTTGCTTCTCATGGCTCTCCACTTACCGTGGTCCCCACCCAGCCAGATTTCTGTGATGTTCTTGTACCTGGCATTCTCTGCAATCATCTTTGGATTAAGATGGCAGTGATAATCATAAATCGGCATCTCTTTTGCGTATTCTTCGTAGAGTCTTTTTCCCGTGTTGTTCTTCAACATGAAATTGTCGTTAATCAGGCTCATAATTCCTTTTCCATCCTTTCGTTGCTTTTGAAGAATTTCGTTATCGGTTCTATCATAGACTATTATCACTCCGCTGAAAAGTATCCTGCCAAAGTTTCGTTCTCCCCGCTTGAAATGTCTTTCAGGAAGCAGGGTGAATTCTACTGACTGCACATTCTCTTCGTTTGACTTGATGCCCATGTGAAGCGGGCGTCCCAGAAGATCAATCCATTACTGTATTTCCGGGAGCATGGCGCGGTGATGAGGTCACCTGCCGTTTTTGTTGTCCACGGATTCAAGGGGCAGATTTCGAATGATGGCCAGTTGAACCGACCGTTCCACATTCCAGGGTAAGATTGCGCGCCGTGTACGTCCTTCTCCTGATGGAAAGCAGCTTTACTCCCTCCAATGTTGCCCGAAATCATGGGAAAAGGTTCCCTGATCTGCTTCAGGGAACCCTCTTCGCCCGTCAGGGCATTTCTCATTCATGATGCATCAGCCTTGCGAAGATTCACCGGCTTGATCGCTATAAGGCATCGTCTTTAGTTTCCATTAAAGGTCGGTACAACAAACTTCAGGGGAGTGGTGACCCCCATGTTGTCAAACTGCAACTTGATCCGGCTGGCCTGTTTTTTAGCCCAGAGGAGGTCCGTCGCATACTCGTGCGTCATGTGTTCGTTGAGGTTGAATCGCATATCGTAAAGGGTGTTTTGCTTGTTGCCCGCACGGTTGATGTAGTTGGCCCCGATCCACTCTGAGCCCTCATAGATTGCTTTGTCTACGCTGTCCCATCCTTGTTTGTAGGCAAGCTCGCCTCCCCAGAGGTTCGCATTGCCATCATAGGCGCCGATTCCAAAGACATTGTACCAGAGCTTGTCTTTGTCCGCCTCCGGCAGGAGCACGGTCGGCGAATCGATGCTACCTGGTGTCACATGATAGTAGCTCAGTTTCTGCCCGTTTGCCAGGACGGATGTGCCGTTTCCTGTTTCAAGGAGCGAATGGGCAACCAGGTAGAACGGGTTGACTCCAAAGTCCACCGCAGCCTTGAGGAAGCTTTCCCCTTTCCCATGAAGCACGCCTTTTCCGTTTAGGATCACGTTCAGGGAAGCTGCCGTTACGGTAAAGTCGCTTGGCGAATAGCTAAGATCAAGGAACATGAACTTGTAGGTCTCATCAAAGATCCAGTTGACCGGATCAAGGCTAAAGAGAATCTGTTCCTTGGTTGCTGAGACACCATTATAGAGTGCAGAGGATTTTTTGAACTCCAGCGCTGTGAAGTAGTCGACACTGAGGCTGTGGTCATCAAAGAGATAGGTGTCCAGGGTATTTCCCTTGAGGATCACGGATGTCGTTTTCATGCTTCCGTCCTGTCCGACGACTTCCACTTTCAGGGTATTGGTCCCTGTCTTCCACTTGCTGGGATCTATGTCAACCCAGTATCCAATTCGTGCAGGAGCCTTAAATCCCTGGCTTATGGCCTCCGTACTCATGAGGCCATAGTTGGCATACCCCTGAAGCGTATTGTTGATGTAGTACCTGACGGCCTGCACGCCTCCCTCATAGGCGGCGTTTCCCGAGATTGTTGCCCTGCCTGTGGGGACAGGGTCCCCATCCTGGAAAGTTTCGAGGGTCAGGATGCTGTTTTTTCCCAAGGACATGAGGTAACTCGAGGAGACATAGCCTGTAAGGGCTTTACCGCCAAACTCGCACGCGACCTTTGTCCAAGTGCCTTCCGTAGAGAGGATTCCCACTTCTGTTCCCTTGGGCAATGCGGCAAGGATGCTGTAAGTCGTTCCCGGCCCTATCCTCAGGTTCAGCGTATCGCTTGTGCTGTATGCCGTTGCGGGTATCCCCGCAGGAAACAGGTTCATGTCTTGGAATATGACGATTTCCCGTTCAATGACCTTGGCCTCCATGGCCATGATCTCATTTCCCGAGCCTGCGTTTCCGGCGATTTGTCCGCCCATTGACCAGGAAGTCCATCCCTGATTCTTGATGTACACCCTGTAGACGGCATCATACTGACTGGCATCATTCCCATAAAGCTCCACCAGGATCCCTTCCAGGGGACTTCCAGAGAGGCCGCTCTCATGGCCATTCGCCATGATTTCCTGCCAGCCTTTTCCGCTGACATATCCTGCATAACGCACACGGATATCCTTATCTCCTGAAGTCTCCATGCGGAACTTTTCCACGCCTGCTGTGCCGCTGGTCACACCGCTGGTCCGTCCGCTGAGGACCGGATTTTGCCATTCAAGGCCCACTTGCTTTGTCGAATAACCAATCTCATACACACTGGGATACATGATCTGATATCGGATATCCTCTTCGATGGCCTCCGTTCCTCCTATGAAGTGGAAATGCTTTAGCGCAGACTGGTCAATGTAGCTCATGACCCCTTCTGTGACAAGGTTCTTTTTGACTAGAAGGATTGGAGCATTGAATTTGGCGGCATAGGGAACCGCAGCAAGAGCATCTGGAAAATTGAAGCCATTGGTCACCACCGCATGCTCTGCGCTTGGAAAGTATTTCTGTGCCATGGCAACGCCCGTATTGAACCGGTCGCTCCCTGCAATACGTGTGACCGTGATGCCCATCTTGCCGAGTTCCTGTTCGACAGCGATACTGATCGCCGCTTCGCCGCCCATGACGATGACATCCTTGATCTTCATCGTGACGAGCAGATCCTTCGTTGCCACATTTAGCGTATCCCTCATGGTCAGAAGAATCGGGATCCCTTCTTTTGCGGCATAGCTTCCTGCAGAAAGCGCATCCGCAAATTCACGGCTGTTGGTCAGGACGGCCCTTGTCGCGGGCACGTCTCCAATCAGATGTTTTGCGACTTCGACTGCAGTCAGGTATCGGTTAGCACCCTGAATCCGCTCGATGGTTGCAATGCCTGCCGACTTTAGTCCCGCAATGACAGCAGGACCGATAGCAGCCTCGCCGCCGAACACGATGACCTGCTTCGCCTCAAGACGCTTGATTTCCGCCAAGGTGGCGGGAGTGAGGACTTGGGTTTGTGTAAGAAGAACCGGCGCATTGAGTTTTGCCGCCAGAGGACCCGCCGACAAGGCATCCGGGAAATCAATCCCTGAGACCAGAACGACGGTATCCGCTTTCTCATACATGCTCATACTGACTTTCACCGCGGTCTCGAAGCGGTTGATTCCCGCCAGTACCGTATCCCCCGTGACGATCAGGTCGTTCTCCACCGCAGCGCCGAGGAAGTTTGGAAGATCAATCTCTATGGTCTCGGAGACGATGTCTTCTTTGCTTTCCGTGACCTCGACAGGGCCTGGCACAGCCCTGACTTCCACTTGTGTCTCTACAAGCGTTTCCTTGCCGAGTTCATCGACGACGCGTAAAATCACATCATAAGATCCGATATCTCCGATTTCCAGCAGCTTCTCTTCCAAAGCCGATGAGCTGACAAATACCTGGAGCGTATTGCCCTCCTCACCAAGCGTCGCTTCATGAAGGGCGTAGGAATAGGTCTCGCCCACTTCAAGCACCAAGTTCTCCACCATAAGGGGAACCGCTTCGTTCGTGGCCGATTCCACCGGAGTGCTGACAGAAATGTCTTCAGAAGGGGTTTCCACCGGCAGGATAGCGGTCTCTTCCTCCACTATGGGGGAAGCCTCATCCGGGGAAATCTCCTCCAGGATGATTTCGCCTCCCCTGACTTCGCGTGACAGGGCAGTCATGGGGACGACTTGTCCCACCATCAGAAATAACACGGTAAAGATCGCAATAATTCTCTTTTTCATTTTTCCTCCTCGAGCCATCCTGAAATACGCTGAAAAACTAAGCTTCTTTGAATCCTCTGCCGCACCTCTATTCGGTCAGTCTTTGCAGGTCACACCAAAGGCTGATATTAACGTTATTGCTATTATAACATGAGACATAGTCAGATTTGTCCTTTGATATATAAAAGAAAAATTCGTGTATGTTGCTGATTTAATTGAATCTATAATGATTTCTGATGCATATTCCTATTTTTTCTCTTCATACAGAGGATGAGCCCTACTAGGGCTTTCCGGTTAATGACTGCTATTGGGGAAGAAAGAATCCCGCACCGGACAGACTCATAAGAGAAGTCTGTCCATCGGGACCCTTTAGTGTTGACGAACTTAAAAAAGGCCTTCCACCGATAAAAAAGGTGGAGGCCTTCAGCATTTTCCTCTGGAATTGGCTGATTTTTGGCATTTCTTGTTGTGGCGGCTTCTTTTGCTGTGATCGGATATCTCTAAAATCCCTAGTTCTTCAGGGCTAAGGCGCGGTCGTATTCCAGGGGGTCAAAGTCCATGGGGACAGCCCTCTGCGTCCAGGCCGAAAGATAGGCTGCATTGATGAGCCGGATGGAATTCTGCCCTTCAGAGAAGGGACAGATCAGTTCCTCTTTCCCGAGGATGGCTGCGATGAAGTTGCTGATGAGCCTTCTTTGCTGCTCTTCATTTGGAACCTCATCGACGACTTCCTTGTACTCTACGAAAGGGATCTTGACGGACATCCCTTTCTGCCGCCTGGCAAAGTCCTCTTCCTTCTCCTCGAGGAGCCGTATGGTCAGTCTGGAATCATCCTCCACGATGACCTGCCCTTTGTCACAGGAGAGTTCAAGCCGGTTTGTCCCGGGAAACTCATGGGTGCTGGCCATGAACTGCGCTGTCGCGCCGCCTTTATAGGCCATGGTGATGGAGATGTCGTTTTCCGTGAACACTGGCCTGTGGAAGCCCTCACTGGCTAAAGATAGGACCTTCTCGGGCATCCCGATGAGCCACAGGTGGGTATCCAGCTGATGGATGGCCTGGTTGATGAGCACCCCGCCGCCTTCTGTCTTGAAGCTCCCTCTCCAGAGATTGCTCTCATAATAGTCATAGGTCCGGTAGAGATTCGTCGTCTGCCAGACAGCTCTTCTAAGGTCCCCGATCTCCCCGCTCCTCAGGAGGTCGCGGATCCGCCGGTAAATTTCAGTGGACCGCCGGTTGAAGATGACCCCGGAAACTAGGTTAGGATGCAAAGAAGACAGGGAAAGAAGGCTCTCCACCTCACTCATTTTTATCCCCAGAGGCTTGTCCGTGAGGACATGCTTGTTCGCCATCAGGGTCTTTTCAATCATCCTGGCATGGAGATCATTGGGCGTGGTGATGATGACCGCATCCACATTCCCAAATTCCAGCATATCCTCCAGTCGCTCAAACTGCTTGATTCCCGTCAGATGATACTTTTCAGCGATCTTGCTGATCTTGGCCTGATTCCTTGACGTCAGGGCGGTAATCTGCGCTCCCTCGATTTTCCCTTCGGCAAAATATGAAATGTAGTTTTCAGCGACACTTCCGATGCCGACCAGTCCTACTCTAATCATTTTCTACTTCCCCTCCTTGCGCCTTTCTTCCTCTTATAGGTTCATTATACCATGGGGGGCAGAAAGGACTGAATACCCCCTAGGGCACGGCTGAAAAAAACAGATAGAAAAGTTCCCCCATGGCAAAGTCAGCGTGATGCCTCTGCTATGGGGGAACAACGTATCGTTAGGCGCAAGTTGAACCTTGCGTTATCTTTTCTCATGGCTCATGTCTTCCTACTATTTCTCGATCTTGATTGTCTCTCCGTCCATGACCCTTTGCATGTAGTTTTTGATCAGCGCGATGGAATCCTCATCGGGAAGGTCGACACTCAGCATCGAACCGCTGTAGGAATAACAGTACCTCATGGCGGGGGTTCCTTTGGCCGCGATGGTCTGGATGTTCCAGGCGGCATTGTCCGTGGTCTGCATCCTGACAAGGCTTCGGATCTGACCTGAGGAGAAGTCCGTCTGAATGCTGTCTGAGAGGGTATCCATGAAGGCAGCATAATTGGTCAGGAGGGCTGAGGAACTCAACTTTTTGATGACCGCCTTTAAGACTTCCATCTGGTTCCTCCCCCGCTGAAAGTCACCGTCGACAAAGGATTTCCTCTCTCTGGCAAAGACCAAAGCCTTCTCGCCGTCCATTTTGTTTTCGCCCCTGATGAAAGTGAAGCTACCTGCTGAGAAGGTTTGCTCGGAATGGACGCTGACGCCGTCCAGGGCGTCGATAATGTCGATGAAGCTCGTGAAGTTGATCCGGATATAGTTGCTGACCTTAATATCATAGATCTCCCCCAGGGTTTCCATGGAGGTGTCGACCCCGTAGATTCCCGCATGGGTCAGCTTGTCGAACTTCCCATCGGTCACACCGGGGAATTCGACGTAATAGTCTCGGGGGGTCGTGGTCAGGAGGATTGTCTTTGTCTCAGGATTGACCGTCGCGATGATGTTCACGTCACTCCTGCTAGTCTGGGAGATGTCTCCATAGACATCAATCCCGCTGATGAAGATATTGAAAGGTTCTTTCGTGATTTTCGAACCGTCCGGTTCAGTGACTTCCGGTACGGTCTCTTCCGTAATCGCGATGCTATCAAGTACCCTCACTTTGTCTTCGTAATCGGTAAAAAACTCCTTGATGGTCCCATCGAAGGCGCTGTCGTAGATGATTGCCTTCACTTCGCCGCTGTACAGCGCGTTGATTTGCGCATCAAAACCATCATATTCCTCTGTCTTGATCGTACTCTTGGTTCGCGCATTGATTTCCTCGACGGCCTTGTCCGTATTGTCATTTTTGATGCTGCTCTGGATCCCGAAGGTGTAGCTTTTCGCGTCAGGCAGGGTCATGGCCGGATCGTCCTTCATCACCACCACCACCATCCCTGTGACTTTGGTGTTGCTGTTGCCGACAACATTCTGGATCGTACTGTTGGTCTTGTAGATGTAAAACGACCCAAGGATCAGGACCAAAGAGACGAGGACGCTGACAACCTTCCCGAAGACATGAAATCTCAGCTTGATTTGGGACAAGAAGACCAGGACCCAGGTCATCCCAAGGAAGCCTGCGGCAACGAGGGTGTACTTTAATGGCAAGATATCCAGCTTGAAGATCAGCGCCAAAAAAAGAGCCGTCAGCAGCAGCTGAATGAGGGACAAGAGGATTCCCCCGATAGGTTTATTCTGTTTGAAATTTCTTTCCGATCTTGTGCGCATTCTTCTTTCTCCTACTCCTTGCAATCACGAATGGCCATGGTTCCCCTGGTTTCTCCTGCCCTGCATAGGTTCCTTATTCATATTCTCCACGGTATCCTTCATCATGCGATGAATTATTCTAGTATATTATGACACAATTATATAAAATTCGCCATAATGATGATATAGAATAGATAATTTCTGCCCTGTCGTCTCTGATCTTTCCATCGGAAGAAGGGAAATAGAGAGAACGTGATGATTTGTTGCGTTAGACCGAAGCCGGATGGCTATCAGGTAAAGGGAGGATTATCCGTCAGGTGTAATCCCTCTTTGCTTTTGGTCGTCTTTGGGCATCGGTTCTTCGCGCTTTGGTTGGGGCAATGGAAATGAAAGAAGAAGGACAATGATTTCTCCCTATCTCACATCTTCATTCAAAATCTTGTCGAGGCAGTCAAAGAGCTCCTCTTTTTCTTCCAGATAAAGAAGGGCTTCCCTGAACTCCTCCTCCATGAGTTTCTCCGCAAGGGAGGATAGCATCCTAAGGGATGTGCTTCCCGTCTCTTTTTCAGGAATGGCCAGCATCAAAATAAATTTCACTGGCTCGCCATCCATCTCTTCCCATTTGACGGGACGGATCGCTCTGGCCACGACGATACTGGTCTGCCTTACGGTGCTACTTTTCCCATGGGGCTTGGCCAACCCCTCGCTAGTTCCGGTCGTGAATTCCTTCTCGCGCTTTGTCACTTCATTATAGAAGTCCGCTTCAGATCTGATCCTTCCTGATTCGTAGAGCTGATGGACCATCTTCCCTATGGCTTCCTCTTTTGAGGAGGCTTCAAAGGGCACCATGATCAGTTCTTTTGTGAGTACCGCTTTCAAACCGCCTGCCTCCTCCCCTTTATGCATGGCTTCCAACAGCATTCTCTTCAAGATCAATTCTATAAAAGAGGTGATAAGCCGGCATGAATGTTTTGTGAATTCACCAGAGCATTATTCTAAATTATCATCCCTTTCGCAATGGTTCTGGATCAGGCAATGTGGTTGCAAAAAAAGACGATGTCATGAAGAAGACGGCCCCTGATGGCACTTTGATGCCATGAGGGGCCGTCAGAAATGATCTGTTCTTCTTTGAAATCAGTCTATCTTGCCACCCACCGCCACGATATCCTCTGCGTTCTCCACGATGGCCTTGACGGCCGCTTCAAGCGCTTTGGTGATATCAGGTATGGACATGGCTGGTGCGGGACTTGGTCGGTTCACGACCTGCTCCGGGATGAACGGGACGTGGATGAATCCCGCCTTGATGTCCTTCTTGCTCTTTGCGATATTGTAGAGCACACCGTACATCAGATGGTTACAGACGAAGGTTCCCGCTGAGTTGGACAGTGAGGATGGAATGCCGCTTTCTTTGATCTCCTTGACCATGGCCTTCACTGGCAATGTCGCAAAGTAAGCTGGGGCGCCATCCTCATATATGGGTCTGTCTATGGGCTGGTTTCCTTCGTTATCCTTGATCCTTGCGTCATCGACATTGATGGCGACACGTTCCGGGGTGACTTCGAACCTTCCTCCTGCCTGGCCGACATTCAGGACCACATCGGGGTTCTCTTTCCCAATGGCTTCCACGACCTTGTCGATGCATTTGTTGAATACGGTCGGGACCTCCAGCTTCACGATGGTTGCCCCGCCGATCTCATCCTTCATGAGCCTAACCGCCTCAAGGGCCGGGTTGATCTTGTCCCCTCCAAAGGGATCAAATGCGGATATCAGTATTTTCATCTCTCTACCTCCAAGTTCAGGAATTCTTCATTCCTCTGCAAGCTAAAATGCCAAGAAATACATCAGGAAAATGTGGACGACCAGCATGGCTGCTGCCATGGGGGCCTGGGATTTGATGATGGCGTATTTGTCTTTGACTTCCAAGAGTGCAGCCGGCATGATGTTGAAGTTGGCTGCCATCGGTGTCAGGAGCGTACCGCAGTATCCTGATGTAAGTCCCAGTGCGCCGACGATGATCGGGTTTCCTCCCTGCATGATGACAAAGGGAATCCCGATTCCTACAGTGATGACGGAGAAGGCAGCGAAGCCGTTACCCATGATTATGGTAAATAGCGCCATTCCCAGACAATAGGCAACGACACCGATGAATCTGCTTCCATCAGGAATGACGGTTGAAACGCCACTGGCGATGACGGTTCCGACACCGGCCGCGGTAAACAATGCGCCCAGAGCCGCTAACAGCTGTGGAAGGATTCCAACCGGTCCGACATTCATCATGAGCCTGCTTCCGTCCACGGGAGCATACTTCACTGGGGCTTTTGTGATGACAAAAGCGAGGATGAGTGCCAATGCCGCGGAGATGCCGATGGCATGGTTCGTGCTAAGCTTCAGTGCCACTAGGATATAGGCTGTAACAACGGCAAAGAGTGCCAGGGAGATTGCCGGGATGAAGACCTTGTATCCCAGTTTGTCTGCACTTTTCCTGGTAAACTCCTCTGTTGGTGTATCTGTCTTCGGCTGCTTCACCTGGTTCATGGAAGTGAGCACGGCAATGACGAGAATACAGACACCCGTGATAAATTTGGGGATATACGGTCCTACGATGAAAGTGAAGGCCAGGATGAACCAGAACAAGGCTGTGGTGTTTCTGGTCTTAAGCGTTTTATCCTTCAGGGCATACATACCGCATAGGATGAAGATGATTCCGATAATCGAATAAAACAGTTCCCCGATGATCTTATTGGTATCCATCTAAATCACCTCCCTTTTGACTGATGTGATCTTGTATTTTGATGAGAGTTTCCTGTCGAGCCTGTAATTGTTCAGGATTCCCAGGACAACAGAAATGACAGCCACAGGGATGGACCACATGGCGATATTAAGGGCGGTGACTTCCGCATACCCCTGCTCAACCATGGTGCTGACGATCAGAAGAGTTCCTGATGCGCCCATGAAGCAGTTTTGTGCGAAGAAATTACCATAGTTCTCTGAGGCTGCTGACGCACCCTTGATCTCATCTTCCGAAACCTCATCAATTTCGCCGAATTTTGCAATTGCAGCTGCCTGAGCCATAGGATTGACAAGAGGTCTCACAAACTGAGGATGTCCTCCGAGCCTGACTGAAAAGGCTGCTGCCAAAGCTCTGATGGTATGGTAGATGGAGAGGACCTTACCTGTGGTGGCCCCCTTGATGCCCTTGATAAAGTCTATGGCCTTGTCCTTCAAGCCATATCTCTCACAGATTCCAATGACGGGCAGGGTCAGCACGAAGAGGGTGGCTGTCCTTTGGGTAATAAAAGAATTCCCCAAGACCTCCAGGATCTCCATGATGGACATTCCGGCGACAAGTCCAGTGACGAGACCTGCGACAACGACTGTCGCTATCGTATCCTTTTTGAAGGCAAAGCCCAGGATAACGACGAGTACTCCGACGAGTTTGAACACTTCCATTTTTACACGCTCCTTGAAAAAATATAATGATGACTAATTGTTATTATATCATCAATTTATTGTATTATCATCAAATAAGCAATAAAAGTATATCAAGATACCCAAACATGGCAAAAAACTCCCCATTCTACAAACAGAATCTTCCTCTCTTTGCAAAATGGGGAGTATAACTGAACTGATGCGATGACCTCTAGGGACGCTATTCCTGTTCCCTGACTTCAACGCCTTTCCAAAATGCGATATGGTCCTTGATCATCAGGGCCTTTTCCAAGGGTTCCGGGTAATACCAGGCGGCATTCTCATTTTGCTTGCCATCCACAACAATGCTGTAGTAGCTGGCAAGCCCTTTCCATGGGCACCTTGTGTGAAGGTCGGTCTTTTCCATGTACCCGAGGCTGACGTCTTCCTTAGGGAAATAGTGGTTCCCTTCCACGATGACCGTATGGTCGCTTTTGGCAATCTCTTTTCCGTTCCAGAATGCATAAATCATGGTTAATCCTCCTTGATTATTTATATTTCTGAAGTCCGGAAAGTTTTGCGCTTTTCCGGATGTTTCACCATATGATGGCTGTTCTGTTTCCCTGCCCTAGCTTTCCAAGTAAAGTTTCGTCATGCCGTCCAGACCTGAGGTCTCTGTGGCAAGCCCATAGCCGATTCTCTTCAGATTCACCTCCTTGAGAAGGGAATACTCCCCTGCCAGCATGGAGACGATGGCGGCCCCGGTAGGCGTTACCATTTCGCCTTCCAGCCTTGTCGAAAAGGTTGGCTTCCCCTCCAGAAGGATTCTCGTCATCGGGGAAGGGATATCCATTTCACATTCTCTCAGCCGGATTTTCCCTGAACCTACCTGGAGAGGGGTGGAAATGATGGCAGAAACCGAAAAATAATGCAGTCCGGCGCAGGTTCCGATGACATCGATGAGCGTATCGGAAAAGCCCTCATAACTGAACTCCACTTCTTCCATGCTGCACCCGTGCGCTCTCATCTTTGCTTCGATCAGGGCTCCGAGGACCCTCATGACGTTCCTTTTCACCTCAGGGTTCAAGGTGCTGCACTCGATAATCTTAGCCGCATCAGTGGGTCTCATCGCATGGACGGCCTTCTCCAGGCTAGATTCTTGTCCATTCCTGATGATGGTATTGAAATAGGTGACTTCCGAACCGAAGAAGCTGACTTTCTTTATGACCAGTTCAAACAACTCCTTGTCCAGGACTTTTAGTATATTCTCTTCAAGGTATTCCATCGGCATACCCAGGTCCAATAGGGCTCCGATCACCATATTTCCACTGACCCCTGATGTGCAGTCCATGTATAACTTCCCCATAGCAGCCTCCTCATCTTCATCAACCTAATTATACCATTCACCCATTTATTACCATAGACAATGTGGAGATTTTCATGGTTCAGGAGGGAATTGGTCAAATCACCCTGGAGCCTCTTCTCCCGGAAAAAGCAGAAAATCCGAGGGGGAAACAGCTCTTTCTGCCAAAAAATGGAGAATGGGATGTTCTGGAAATGTTTAATTCCGATTCAAAAAGCTAAACGTCTCCTCCCCTACCGCTTCCCGATCTGGAGAACATATATTTTTACTTTCCGGACTCGATGCATCACAACGCAAGGCTTTTGTGTCCTTTCTCCTTGGGCATCAGGGGCTTTCGTTCATCGGGCTAAGGATAACTGTTCGATGGATTGAAATAATATTTTTAATTTTACTCAAATACATTGAAAAAATAGTACATTCGAGGTAGGATGGCATAGAAAGATATAAAAGGTTTTCAATTCACACAATAATATAACTACTTAGGAGGATTACAGATGAAAAAGACCAGCATCCTTGCTTTGTTACTGCTCTCTACCCTTTCATTCCAATCTTTGGCGGTGAAGATGCCTCTGGCGTCGGAAAATGAGGACCCGCTTTTCGCCTTCAAGTCATTTGATTTTACGACGAAAGAAGTCTTCTATAATGAGACCCTTCCGGTCAGCCTTTATAAGGATGGCCCCCAGGTGACCATCCCGGTAGACTATAAGAATCCCAAGGAACAATTCAGGACCGCCTGGGTGTCCACCGTCGCCAACATCGACATTTCCAACGTGACCAAGGATCCGGACCTGACTGCGGAAGAAGAATTCAAGAATCAGGTTACCGTGATCCTGGATAATTTTGTAGACCTTAACCTTAATGCCGTAACTTTCCAGGTAAGCCCAATGCTTGATGCCTGGTATCCTTCAGACATCGCCCCCTGGTCACAGTATCTCCATCAGGGCGGATCTGACTATTCTTACCAGGGCGTTGACCCTGGATTCAATGGATTTGACCCGCTGGAATGGATCATTTCAGAAACCCATCTCCGTGGTATGGAATTCCATGCCTGGTTCAATCCCTACAGAGTCACCAACAACGTTGATGTGAGACCTGTCGAGGAGAAACTGAGCGACCTTGCTGAAAATAACTTCGCCAGACTGAATCCAAACCTGGTCTATGAGTTCCAGAACAAGCTGTTCCTCGACCCAGGCAAGCCTGAAGTCGTCGACTTTGTCATTAAAAGAGTATCTGAAGTGGCAACGAAGTATGACGTGGATGCTGTCCACCTGGATGACTACTTCTACCCCTACAAATATTCTGCCAATGGGAAGGATGTCACTTTCTTTTCACAGGACATCGACAAGCAGACATTCCTTGACTATAACCGAGGCTTCGGTGAATACACCAAGGAAAATGCCGCAAAATGGAGAGAAGACAACATCAACATCCTGATCAGGTCCATCAAGGAATCTGTTGATGAGATCAATGATCAGAAACAATCCTCCGTCCAGTTTGGTGTCTCCCCCTTCGGAATCTGGGCACATGCAGAGGAGAACATCGACGGATCCCGTACACCGATTGGCTCCACCTCAAGCCTGAGAGACCAGTTTGCAGACACCCGCAAGTGGGTAAAGGAAGGCTGGGTGGATTATCTGATACCACAGATCTACTGGGCATTCAACACCGCCGCCGCACCTTATGGTGAACTTGCCTCCTGGTGGAACGATCAGTTTGAAGGTGTGGAAAATTCCCACCTCTACATCGGTCATCCCAACTATAAACATGTCGGCGCTTCATGGGACAACAACTTCAAGAATCCCTATGAAATCCCCAATCAGATGAGATTCAACCAGAAATACGACAATATCAAGGGTAGTGCATTCTTCTCTTACCAGCAACTGCTACCCAAGACCGTCGTGACACTCGGCGACAAGTTTGATGTCCTCAATAATGCCAACGAGATTTTAAAAGAGAGTTATCTCAATCTGCCTGCACAGGTTCCAGGCAAGCCATGGCTGGACAAGGCAAAAACCGTAAATGTCACTGAACCCACTTATGCGTCAGCAGACGGTGTTAACACCCTCAGCTGGACAGATACCAATAGCGATAGCAAGTTCTATACCATTTACAGACAGGAAGGCAATCTGAAAAAAGTGGATATCAAGAATCCAGCCAACCTGATTGCAAGATTTGGTGTCAAGGCAGGGGCTGAGTATGTGGATACTGACATCGAGGCTGGAAAAACCTATACTTATGCCGTTACCATCGTGGACAACGCATCTGTAGAGAGCAAGGCAACCCTCTTCAACAAGGAAGATTAGGAGTGCAAGAGAAATGGTGACCACTTTGAAAAATGATGCCTATGTCACCAACCTGAAGAAGCCGGAAGCCCTTGAAAAGAGCTTTAACAGGCTCCTTCGAAAGAACTGAATCAAACTACTTTCCACAAAAAAGAGGCTTAACCTGTTATAGGTTGAGCCTCTTTTGATGATGATCGGAACCTAAAAAAAATATCTCCAACAATTGGTCAAGCTTTCTCGTACCCTTTCAGGTCGATCAGAAGTTCGTTATGTCTGAAGACTGCCGGGACGAATGGCGGGTTGTATCTGGCCAGACGAAATACACCTGTGGTCTCCAGATTTTTTGTCTTCGCGTAGTGAAGTAGAAGGTGCTTGAAATACTTCACCCGTTCGTCAGTGACTCTGCCATTAAACGTAATGCAGAGAACTACTCTGGCTTCCGTATGTTTGATTTTGATTTTTTCGTTTGAAGGTTTGGGCAGTGTGGAGGTATCATACTTTGATGGCATCACAAACTCTGTGGTACTTCCCTCTTCATGCAGTTCATTGATGACCGGAGTGGTCATGGAAATCTTTTCCCTGTTCTCGTTGTTCCCTCCGATATACTGGAAGATTGTTCCAAAGCCACTGGTATTTTCAATGTCCTTTTCCTCCACAGCGGCTGTCATTAGTGGCGCATAGGCACGTATCTCAACTTTACCGTCACTTTCCAGGACCTCATATGCTGCGGTTTCAATTGCCATGATCGTATCATTCCTTTCAACTCTTCATTTCTTTTAGTATAGAACATCCGAAGTTGTATTGAAAGTGGCAGGCGGATGTCTCAGAAACAAAATTTATCAAATTTTCCGTCTTTTTTAAGGATCGTCCCAAATACCGGGTCATCGTTTCATCTGCCTGATTAACTTTACCTATGCTCTGGGTTCGTACAGATCGTTCATCACTGATGCCCTGGAGGTGTCTCTTACTCCAAAAATAGCACAGAAATAATGATTCTAGTTGCAGTACTTTATTGTACAAGCCGCCTTTACAAATGAAATGGACCAGGATATCCAAACAGGGTATCCTGGTCCATTTCCATATTCAGTTCTTTTTTGTAATCATAATAAATTATTTCCCGATCAGCAGTCCTTCCAGAGCGCTTTTGACTTCAACCCCTACAGCGTCATTTCCTCCGATGACAATGACACTGGTCAGTGTCGATCGGCTGATGTAGTCACTGATGGCAGTTGGAATCAGGTTTTGCCTGACCAGGACGATGGGTGCATTCAGCATTGCCGCATAAGGAGCCGCTGACAAAGCATCCGCGAAGTTGAATCCGTAGGAAACGATGGCCTTGTTGGCCGTGGGAAAGTATTTTTCCGCTACGGCTACGACGGTTTCGAATCTTGTACTTCCAAAGCTTCTAGTGATGGTAATGCCCATCCCCTGAAGCTCAGTGATGATGGCTTCGCTGACAGCAAGATTTCCTCCGATGACTACGACTTCCTCCACACCAAACTCAATCAGTGCAGATTTTGTGGCCGCCTGGAGAACATCGGCCTTGGTGAGGAGTATTGGGATGCCTTCTTTGGAAGCATAGCTTCCGATGGACAAGGCATCAGCAAACTCCCATCCGTTCGTCAGGATGATCTTGTTGGTTACGCCAGATTTGGCCCTGACCTGTCTGGCCACGGCGACAGCTGTCTCATATCTGCTGTTTCCGCTGATTCTCTCGGTGGCGATGCCAAGGTTTGTCAGTGATGTCACCACCTCAGGACCGACCACACTTACACCTCCGAGTATAATGACCTTCTTTACCCCAAGTCGGATCAGTTCATCTGTGGTTTCCTGCGGCAGCATTGCGGTCTTGGTGAGAAGAATCGGTGCATTCTCCTGGATAGCCAAAGGTCCCGCCGACAGCGCATCAGGGAAGTTCGTCCCAAGGACGAGGATTGCTGTAGAGGCTGACGCATAGCTTGCCTTGCTGATTGCTACAGCGGTGGAATACCTGCTCATTCCGAAAACGTTATTGACTATTTCTGTTGAAATCCACTTCGCATAGAGCTGCATGTTACCATTTACAGTTCCCATGTTAAAGTCCCATGGCTGAACTAATGTGGAATACCTAAACCAGCCACCAAAGGTGTATCCTGCTTTAGTTGGTGCGGCCGGCTGTACAATCTTATTTCCATAGGCAACTTGAACCTGAGGTATGAAAGATCCACCATTGGTCTCGAATGTAACGCTATAGACATTTGGAACCCATTTGGCATAGAGTGTCACATTGCTGTTTACCGTGTCCAGGGAGAAAGTCCAAGGAATTGTACAATTATAGTTCTTGTACCATCCATCAAAAGTATAGCCTGTCTTCGAAGGATTTGCAGGCAGCTGAAGAAACTGGCCTTCAGGCACTGAGGTGGAAGGGATTGTGCTTCCACCGGAAGTATTAAATGTTACAGTATAATATATATCCTGTGTATATATTAAATCAAATCCATAGTCTTCATAGACATACAAATCTCCATAGGCCTCATTTGCAGTGACTCCGAAGAAGTATGTTCCCGCTGGCAGCCAAGTGTTGAGGTACACACAAGCCTCGCCAGTAACATCATCCAAGACAATGTAATCATGCGCTGCTATGAAAGAACCTTCAGCATCATAAAGCGCGATATAGAGGTCATCTTCCCATCCCCACATATAGAATTCCTCCATCCACAGCCCAAAGGATTCAATTTCTCCACTCTTTGGCAATGTGAATGTAAATACATCCCTGTCTGAAGAATAGTCGGTCATTTCCCCTAATACGACGTACTCGTTGATTGGATCCACACGGTCTGTGATGACATTTGCGAAATCCGTAAAATCATTCGGTTCAACTTCAATGATTTCGATAACAGTAGTTGCTGCTTCAGTTACAATTGCGTTACCAAGTTTGTCCTGAATCACTTGTGATTTGGCTTTAAAATTCGATTCAAAAGACAAATTGGCATCTTTCTGAATTCCATCTGAAAATAATTGCTTTTCCTCCTGAGCTGAAGTTGGTATATTTTTTCCAGTTCTCTCTTCCAAACTGACTTGCCCAGATCTTGGTTCCAGACTCTTGGTGACTTCTGATGCGGAAATCCTCACTCCATTCATCGTTGTGAACAGCATCGTTAAAAGTAAAAGCCAGGAAACGACAGTGAACTTCTTTTTTGCCATTTTCTCCCCATCCTTCTTCTTATTTTGTATACATTCTATTAATATTTTATATTGTTTTCGAATACTATGCAAGAATATTGTACTAATATATCAAAATTTGGTGTTCGATAATGGTTCCACCAATCCCGTAGAAAGAAGATTCCGATGAAATGTCTATTTTTTCTCGAAATTTGACATGATTTTCCAAGACGAGGTCAATTTTAATTTTTAGGGTGATTGGAATCAGGGATGGCACGAGGATTAGGATATGCTCATGGAGGCCATGACGTGAAGAAGAGCTGCATGTGCGCGTTAAGGCGTCCATACAGCTCTATTTTATGATTTATTTTCTATTATCTGATCAGCAGGGCCAGCTGCTCGCTGATCTCCTTGATGTCCAGTCCCTTGGCAAAAGCAAGACATGTCCCTGAAGGGTATCTCGTCTTTTCCAGCCATTTCGCAGGGATGGTTTTCGCACCGTACTTTGCGCCGAGGATGGCTCCGACAATGGCACCGATGGTATCAGCATCTCTACCGAAATTTCCAGCCGCGATGACCCCAGTCTTGAAGTCTCCGCCGAAGAGTTTAATGACGGCAAAGGCACTGGCAACGGCTTCTGGAACTGAAGCCTTGTAGCTTGTCCAGAGCTCATTGTGGATGGGCATCCAGGAATTAAGGGCATCCCCGTCATTCTCTTCGATGATCTCCAGAACCCTGGTCATCGTATAGTGCAACCAGGAATCTTCCGGAATCACGCTGATGGCGTCACTTATGATCTCATCGATGCTTCCGTTGACCATGGCGGTGGAAACCGCCGCTGCTACTGCCTGTGCACCCCAGATGCCTTCCCTGTAGTGGCTGATGCAGGCATCAGTTTCTGCTATCCTCGCTGCTGCGGCAACATCTCCCGCACAGATGATTCCCACTGGCGTGATCCTCATGGCACTGCCATCACTGTGCGAATAGGCATTGTACTGTCCTGAAAATGGAGGCATGATGCCTCGTTTCACGTTCCTTACACCTTCGATCTCACTGCCGCCGCCTCTTGGGAAATCATCCTGTCCTGCCACGTCCTCAAGCCATGCTTTCACGACATCCTCTGTTGTGGGATTCCCTTCGGTTTCGATCAGGATTTTGGCGGTCAGGAGGCCGAACTCCGTGTCATCCGTACTCCAGGAAGCTCCCTCATTGAAATCTGTGGTCACCCCATACTTGAACTGATTTTCCGGGCTTCTCGCCGCATCACCGAAGGAGTCTCCGATGGCCAGGCCAGAGAGGGCTCCATAAGCCTTGTCTATGGCTAATTCCTTGTTGTTGATCAAATCTGTCCTACTTAGCATAATACACCTCATTATTCCTTATTCTTTTGAAATATTCCCTGATTTGTTCATCCCAGCTCCAGTATTCGTGTCCCCCCTCGTCTTCTACATAGGTGTGACGGATTCCCTTATCGCTGAGATACCTGTGGTACCTGCGATTGATTTCAAGAAGCCCGTCTTTCCTGCCGCAATAGAGGTAGATTTCTGGAATCGCCTGGTCGTCATTTTTCAGTTTCTCCGTCAGATAGTAAATGTCGTTTTCCTCGAACACTTTGCCAAGACAGTCTCCAAAGGCCAGGAACAGGTCCCGCCTGCCCTCACTGTCGATCTTGGCCTGGTTGTCCTTCATACTCCGCAGGCTCCCTGAAAGGGAAGCTACCCCCCTGAACCTTTTCGGAAATGTCAGCCCCATCTTGAGGGCTCCAAATCCACCCATGGAATAACCCAGCACATGGGTGTCCTCCGGTTCAGCCTTGATCTTAAGGAGTGCTTCAAGTGCCTCAGGGACTTCAGTGGAAAGATAGTCGAAATACCTTTCCCCATAGACCATGTTGGTGTAGAAGCTGTTTCTGACACTGGTGGCAATGGCGATGATTCCGTAGGCATCGGCATGCCTTATCAGATTTGTCTCCTCGAAGAAAGATTCTGCACTGCCGTTTTTGCCATGGAGGAGGTAGACGATCTTATAGGAAGACCCTGCCGTTTCTGTAGCTTTGTCTTCCTCCGTCTCTTTTCTCCTCATGTCCTCGAGGATCCTCTTGGGGATGTAGACCAAAATTTCATTGGGTCCTTCTAGGATTTTGGACTCGACACTGATTTTAATCTTTGCCACCTAGACCTCCTTGACACTGAGGTCGCCGAACCCTGTTCTACCCATGGCATATTTCGCATAACCGACCATGCCGTATTTCAGGGTGGAATCCTTCACGCTTAGCACAAGCTCACCGTTGATGGAAAGTTCCAAGCTGTCCCCGTTCAGATTGAAGCTGAAGAAATATTCCTTGCCGAATTCCCAGGGATAACTCACGCTATTTAGAGTTTTGAGTCCGTAATGGTTCATGAGGATGCTTACCTCATTCTCTCCGGTGAGCCCTGCATAATAGCCTCTCTGGGCTCCCTGTATCCTTGCTCCGATGAGATGGCTGTGTCCGGTTTGTGGTATCACGCTTCCCTTGAGGATAAGGTCCCTGGAGAAGTAGTTCCCTGTCATGGCTTCCGCATGACCCACGGTCATGCACTCCATATGCTCCCCGACGACTTCCCAGGCGCCATGGTTATGGGAGAAGGGGATGATGGAACCGAACTCTTTCTTCATTCTGGAAACATCGATGGTGTATTCGGCCTTTCCCCTAATCCGGAATTCATCAAGATAGAGGACACCCAGATCCTTCTGCTTGACGGGTGAATTGCCTTCGATGATGAGGCCGACTTCATCGACCATGGACCCCTTCAGGTCTGGAATGATGAAGGTGATGTCCTGCCACCCTTCTTCGGTGATGATCCTGCTGGACAGGAGGATGTCCTCCTTCGTCAGCGTATCCCGGACATAGGGGGAGACATCAATGCTCTCGCCGTTCCATTTTTCCACATAAATCTTCATGGAAACTTCCTGGCCCGGATATACCTTCGGAGAAAAGACCGGTGTGTAACGTTCGTCGCTAAAGTCTTCCCTTCTGTAGAAAGGCTTGTAGTAGACTTTGCACTTCTGCCCTCTGACCATCCGGTCAAAGAGCACTTCCAGGGACCGTTTCCCTTTGGATGCCTTTTCCTCTGTATTCCTCACCCTGCAGTAGAAGGGTTCTGAGACCCTGAAGTTGTGCGTTGAGCCCGGAAGTTCGAAGTCGAAGTAGATGTCCTCTTCCCTGAAGCTCTCCGTCAGGTATTCTGGAACTTCTTCCTTGGCCAGTTTGTACCCATGGATGGCAATTTCCCTGGCGTAAGTGGGAATGTCCAGGATATTGAGATAACCTGAAATCCCTGACAGCACGATGGCATCATTGATTGGCATGAGGTATGCGGGTTTGATGCCCTCCAGGCCGCAGGCAACGCCCATGATTGTTCCAATATTTCCCGCGTTGCAGTCGGTATCCCAGCCGCACATGGTCGCAATTTCGACGGTCCGGTTGAAGTCCCCTTCTCCATAGAGGAGCCCCAGGATGCACACGCCCGCATTAGGGATGATATGGCAGACGCCGGGATACTTGTCGTAACCCCAATCCGCCTTAAGATAATCCATGCATTTTCTCCAGTCTTCCGGATGCTTCTCATGGAAAGCGATGACGCTTCTGGTGATTGCATAATAGACGGAGTCCTTTGGGATGACTTCCAGTGCTGCTTCGATGATCTTTCTCGGGTCCTTTTCCACAAAGGCCTTGGAGATGCATGCGGCCATGAATCTGGCACCATAGAGCCCTTCTCCGTCATGGGAGACGCTTGCAGCAGCTTGTGCGTAATCTGCAGCCCGATTGACATCATTCGGGGCAACCAGCCCCCAGGTATCGATGAAAATCTGCCCGCCGATCTGGTCTGAGACGGTCTTCCCATTTTGTTCCTTGGAGCCTGAAACAGGAGCGGGTATGCCATTGACGAGGTTAAGATATGCCGTATGCTCTGTGCTGACTCCATATCCGCCCCACCAGAACATTCCTACGCCCTCTCGGACATAGTTCAGCCAGGTGTTGGCGATATGCTCAGGTTTCAGCCCTTTTGAAATATCTTCATCATCCAGGGCTCTCAGGAAGTAGACCGGCCCGTTGGCATCGTCATCCGCAGCAAAGTTCTTAAATTCCTTGACGTACCCTGTGATGTCCCCATAGGTCCTTTGGATCCTGTCATAGGTCCAAATGGTAGGTTCCACCGGTGCTCCAAGACGAATGCCCACATTCATCCCCAGGAACCCTGAATATACTTTCAAAAGATAGTCTTTCTGTATCATTATTCATTCTCCTTTAAATAAAGCGACATCAAATGCCGCTTTATTTTATGTTGTCATTTAATTCTTCTAGTTACCCAGCTTCTCAATCAGATACGCATCAAATTCAGTTCCGCCGGCTTCGTTCCATTTTGTCACGAATTCGTCGAAATCACTGACAGGCCTTACGCCTCTGATGATATCGGATGAGTATTCCTTGTAAAGCGCGTTCATGGCATCCCATTGGGATACAAGGTAGTCAGGAATCAGTACGTTGACGTCTTCCGTGTAGTATTCCTTGACCATTTCCAGGGACTTCATGGCTGGCTCTGTCATGATGGGTGCTGCGAGTGCTGGTGTCGGTTCGAAGGTGTTCAGGGTCTCCCAGAATCTTGGCCACCATTCGGTGAACTTGTCTGTGTAGACGATCTTGCCGCCTTCTTCCTTGTAGTGGACATCGGGAATTCCGAGCTTGTCGATCTTCATGCCTTCAGGTCCTGCCATAAAGTCCAGGACTGCAAATGCAGCATCCTTGACTTCTGAATTGGCGCTGATTCCAAGGCCTCTGCCTTCCTTGGAGACATCAACTGAGGTATAGCTCTGTGAAACGCCCTTTGCTGGTGGCAGTACGACCAGTTCAGCCTCTTCTCCATTGGTTTGAACCATCTTGTTGTTGTAGATGTCGACGACCTTTCCGGCTGTTCCTGCGATGAAAGCGGCTTCGCCTTCATAGAAAGCCTTTTCCATGCCATCCCATTGCTTGGTGATGTATTCAGGGTCGATCAGGCCTTCTGCATAAAGCTTGGCGTAGAACGCGAGCTTGTCTTTTTCAAAGGTGGAAGCCTTTGAAAACTGCCATTTGCCATCAGCCTTGACGATGGTTCCGGTAACACCGAAAGCATGGTTGAATACAGTATTCATTCTGGTCATGTCGCCGTCGGAAGTGATGGCATACTTGGCAATGCCCTTGTCGACGATTTCCTTGAGCATCTTCTCGTAGTTGTCCACTGTCGGGTCTGCGATGACGGCATCAAAGCTGTCCAGCTTCGCTGCAAAATCGCTTCTCATGACAGGTGTCGGTACTCTCGCTGGTGCGAGCCATAACAGGTAGGGATAGTTCTTGACCTTGACGGATGACTGTTCTTCCATGACATCTTTGATGTACTCTGACTTCTCGATGTATGGTGTCAGGTCTTCGAGCATTCCATCGTTTGTGATGGGAAGGTCTCCACCCTGGAAATAAATGATATCCGGGGAGATCTGTCCTGTTCTAAAGGCCAGTGGAACTGCTTCTGAATAGGTTCCTGTCGGAGCCTCGAGGTATTCGAGCTTGATGAACTTGTTCTCCTTGGCCATGCCTTCTTCAATAACCTTGACCATGCTCTTGACGTCTTCCTCTTCAGGGCTGACATCCTTGAGGATGATTTTTACGGTAACCGGACTTTCCTTGGTTCCGATTGCGCCTGTGGCGGGTTCTTCCGTGGCTGTTCCAGGCGTCTCGGCAGGTGTTTCTGTCGGAGCCTTCGTTGCACAACCTGCAAGGGTTGTCGTGACCATCAGTGACATCATTAGGATTGATAAAGCTTTTTTCATGTCTTCCTCCTAAAAATATTTATTCTTTAACCCCTCCAGCCATGACGTCAGAAGCGTAATACTTCAACACCAGGGGATAGAGTATGAGTATCGGGATGATGGCGATCACAATGGTGGCATATTTCAGCGCATTGTAATCCAGTTTTGCCAGTTCATTGTAGTTCAGGATGTTCTGGGCGCCGATCAGGGAGGTCATGTCATCGTTGACGATGAACTGACGCAGGATGACCTGAAGGGTGGTCTTCTTTGCCGAACCGATGTAGATGGAAGCCTTGAAATACTCGTTCCACCTGATCACGGCATAGAACATGGTGATTGTGGCGACGCCTGATTTTGTCAGGGGCATGATGATGCTTGTCAGCATTTTGATATGCCCGCACCCGTCAATCTTTGCCGCCTCGATGATTTCATTGGGAACATCATTGAAGAACCGCATGAGAATGATCAGGTAGTAGACGTTGACAGCATTGACCAGGATGACCGACCATTGGCTTCCCATGAGACCGATCTTCTGGATGACCAGATATTCAGGTACCAGGCCTGGATCGAAGAGCATCATGGCGATGAGAAATACCATCAGGTACTTCTTGAACACCAGACCGGGCCTTGTGAGCACATAAGCGGCGGTAACCGTGAGGACGATGTTCAGAAGAGTTCCGACAACCGTAATGAAGACTGAATTGAAAAGCGATGGAAGCAGTATGGGATGGCTAAGGACCACCTTGTAGTTCACGAGGTTAAACTTTCTAGGAATAATCTCGAGTCCTCCCATGCCTGGAGACACCGACGGGTCTGAGAGTGAGATGGCCAATATATTTAAAAGAGGGATGATCATGGTCAGGGTGATGATAATGAACATAACCATGAGCGACATCTGGTAAAGACTTAACTTCTTTAACTTTTTCATTTACCAGACCCCCCTTCCCGTAATTTTCTTGGAGATAAAATGGGTGATCAGGACGAGTCCTACGCCGAAGAAGCCCTTAATGACTCCCACTGCGGTTCCCAGGGAATATTGCCCGTTGATCAGTCCGATTCTGTAGATATAGGTATCCAGGATGTCGATCTTGCTGTTTACCGCATCATTGGTGAAGTTCAGCACTTGGTCAAAGCCGGCATTGAGGAAAAAGCCCAGGTTCAGGATGAACATCGTGACCATAGGAATGATCAGGGCCGGCAGGACGACATACTTGATGATCTGGTAGCGGTTCGCCCCATCGATCCTTGCCGCCTCATAGATGCTGGGACTGATGGAGATGATCGCCGCATAGTAGATGATGGAATCCCACCCCATGCTCCGCCAGGCCTCAGAGAAAAGCAGGACCCATCGGATTGTGCTCTTGTCTGTCATGAAGCTCACGGAGGGAAGGTTGAACACATTGATAATCTGATTGACGCCTCCGCGCGATGGGGAAAGGATGGAGATCCAAATTCCCGCGATGACGACCCAGGACAGGAAATGCGGAAGGAAAGCGATGATCTGAACGTACCGCCTGAATCTCTTCGAGGCGAGTTCGGAAAGCAGGATGGCAAACAGCACCACGAAAGGAAAAAGAAGGACGTATTTCATGAAGCTGATGATGAGCGTGTTGCTGAGGATCTGCTTCAGCTGGGGTGACTTGAACATGATGTCGAAGTACTTGGAACCCACGTACTTCCAGTCCCCGAAGGCCTTGTAGTCGTACACGGCCAGCCTCATGTTGAGGATGGGCCATACCCGAAAGATGATGAAAAACAGCATTGTCGGAAACAGGAGGGCATACAGGACCCGGTCTTCAGAGATTCTTCTCAGGGTCTGCTTCAGCTTGATTTTCTTTATCGTCTTCTCTGTCTTCATTTTGCACCTGCCCTTTCAGGAATCAGGAGGTAGAAGAGCGGTGCATGCTGCTGTGCGCCGTACACATCCCTGTCCCCTACTGTTCCTGAGGAGATTTTCCGGTTGTAGGTGATTTTGATCCCGAGACCCTTCTCAAAATAGACGAGTTCCGTGATGTCCTTCTCATCGATCGCATAAAGCTCTGCGATCTTCTCCTTGCAGATTGTTCCCGATTCCCTGACCCGCCTGTATGTATCGATGTTATCAAACAGGATGTCCAGGGTGATGGAAAAAGGTCCGCTGTTCTTGCTCCGAAGGACGACCGCCAGGTCAACTAATCTGTCCATTTTTCACCTCATAACTCTCAATGTCGAACATCTCCATGCCATCTTCCACTTCCATCAGGTGGTACACGCTGAACTCATAGACGGGTCCAAATTCGATATCGCTGGGAGAGAACGGCAGTGCGAGATTTCCCGATGTGGATTTGCGTCCTTCATAGCCGAAGTGCATGAAGGAGGAACGGATTGAACTGCAGATGGTGGATGCCATTTCCTGGGTCTTCGCCGTCACCTCGAAGAGGACGCCGACTTCCCTGGGTGTGCTCTTGTCAGGTTCCAGCTCCCCCATGACGCCGTTTTGGCCATAGTTGATGAAATTGATGTGGTATTCTGAAGCCTCGATATCATTGAAGTAGTCTCTGACTCCGCCTTCGACTTCCTTCTCCACCTCTTCGAGCTTCGATAGGAGAAGGGGGTCCCTGATCCCACCGATGACAAATGTCCGGTAGGCAACCTTTCTTGCCCCTTCAAGTTTGATGTAGTACTTCTCTGTCCTTTTGATCGTACTGCCTGTGACCCTCACCGTCCGCTCATCCACCTGGATGAAGTCCGATTTCTCTAGATTAAGGACGATGCCTGGTCCCTGAAGGATGTAGGGATGGTCCTTCTCATAGAAGGTGTGGGCCGCGACGCTGGTCACGGTGCATTTTCTGATGGGACTTGTCGGATAGACATAAAAGCTTCCCTCTTCCAATACGCCCATGATGCAGTCTTTTGCTGTGCCTGGCACTGCGCACAGTGCACCGCACTCGAGGATCTTCCCGAGATGGTAGGACAAAGCTTCGTCGAATCCCCTGGATATGCCAAAGGCAGCAAAGGGTGCCGGGTCATAGGCTCTTCCGCAAATGATGATGTCCGGATTTTCCAATAAGGCTTTGATGATGGGTTCGGCCCCCATCTGAGCGACGATGCCCTTTGTCTCATTGACCACGTCGCCGGTCAGGTCCGGGATATTGCTGCCCATGGGGAGGATCTGTCCCCGTACTAGGGATTCCAAAACTCTGGTGTTTGGGATGTCTGCCCAGATCACCTTGATTTTCGCACTGCTCTGGTCCTCCTCCAGAATCTCGTTGATGATCCCGATGGTCCAGTCGGTGTGCTTCTTTGCCCCCGAACCTCCGGCTGATCCGATGATCAGCGGAATCTTTCTTTCAAGGCTTGCCCTCATGAGCCGCTGAAGGTCCTTCTTGCATGCCTGGCGGCTCACAATGGCCACACCCGCACCGAGCTTGTGCGGGCCTGCATCCGTGGAACCCGCATCAACGATAATGGCATCCGGATTATCCTTCAGGCCTGCTTCAAAGGATTCCGGCGGAAAGCCGTATCCCAATATTCCACACGGAGCAAGAATCTTCACTTCTTTTCTCATATTATCCCCCTAACTTCATCGATAGTGCCAGCTCGGTTACTTCAGCACATTGTCCTTTACCTGGTGCAGATGGTACCTCAGGCAGTTTTTCGCTTTTTCGGTGTCCCTTTCCAAAAGGGCATTGATCAGGTTCTTGTGCTCCTCGAAAATCTCCGCTCTTCTTCTGCGATTGCTGTTGCTCTTCTCGCCCATTTCCCGGATCAGGTCGTAATAGTTGTCGATGAAGTTCATCAGGAGAACGTTCTTTGAGAGTTCCGCGATTTTCATGTGGAAATTGTAGTCTGAGATGCTATAATTTTCATCGTCGATGTCGACACTTTCCAGGTACACCTTGATCTTGAGGATGGACTTCTCATCTGCCCTCTTTACGGCCAGCTCTATGGATTTGAGTTCCAGAGCTTCCCTCAGTTCGATGAGGTCGATGTACGTGGAATTCTTCAGCGACTTCACCATGGAATCCGCTGAGATTTCTTCGATGCTGACTTCCCTGATGTAGGTCCCGTCTTTGGGCTTTCTCACGATGAATCCCTGGAACTGGAGGATGGCCAGAGCCTCTCTGAGGATTCCCCGGCTCACGCCAAGTTTCTCGGCAAACTCATTTTCAGGTGGCAGTTTGTCACCGGGCATGAGCTCATGGCTCTCGACCAGCTTCATGATCAGTTTGACGACTCTTCCTGGGAGTGTTTCGGATTTGATTTGTTTGAACATTAACCTCAGTCCCCATTTTCTATATTTGTATAATTGTTTATTAGTTTAATTGTTTAACAATAGAAATTAAAAAATAATAAGCGACGAATCGTTTACAATTACACTGTATCACACCCGGTAAACGATATCAACTTGTTTTTGCACATCCTGCAATATTAACGTTGCAGGGAGGACGCTCCGAAAAGCTGACGGGTCTTCTGCATGAGCTGAGACCTTTGCCCTCTCTCCTTTGCTGGCCCATCTCCGAGGATTTTAATTCAAAAGGATGGCCAGGTGGTAATGCCTCCTGGCTAGATGGAAGTCATTCCCAGCTTCCTCTTCACCGCAATGACAATCAGATCAAAGTCCTTGATCTTCATGAAATAGATGATGATGAGGTAGGAGAGCGCGCCAAAGGCAATCGAAAGGAAAAGGGAGAGATTCTGGCCGAAGGTCCCGGTAAGATAAACAAAACTGAGTCTTGCCAGAGCCCCCATCAGCAATGAGGCAAAACCGACCTTGAGGAAGGAGAAGGACATCTCCCTTACGCCGAAGGACCCGATTTTCTTCCTCAGGCTCACAAACAGCAACAGTGCGGTAAAGAGCGCTGAGATGCTGGTGGCCAGCGCCAGGCCTGCGATGCCGATGTACCTGGAAAGGATGAGATTCAGGATGATGTTAAGCACCATGCCGATGGCAGCATTGATCATCGGGGTCTTGGTATCCTGTAGGGAATAGAATGCCCGGGACAGAATTTCCCTGTACCCCACCCCCACCATGCCGATGGAGTAAAAAAACAGTGCGGCGGCCGTCATCTCTACCGCCCTATCATCAAAAGCGCCTCGGCCAAATAAGAGGCTCACGACCGGTGTGGCGAAGACCATCGCCCCCACTGAAGCGGGGAGGACGAGCAGGCTGATGGAATTCACCGCTCCGGACACGGTTCTCTTTAGTCCGTTCATATTGCTTTGCGCGGCCATTTTGGAGATCATCGGGTAGATGACCGTTGCCACGGAGGTGATGAAGATCCCCTTGATGAACAAATTGAGCCTGTTCGCGTAGGTCAGTGCTGTGATTCCGCCTACGGCAATCTGAGAGGCGATGGTCCGATCCACCAGAACATTGATCTCATTGACGGATACCCCGATAATGACCGGGATCGACAGGTAGATGATTCTCTTCAGGTAGGGATTCTTCAAGTCGAACTGCAGATGATATCTGAAGCCCTTGTGATGGACAAAGGGAAGCAGTAAAAGCACTTCGAACGCCACAGCGATGACCGTTCCAAGGGCGAGGACGTATACATTGGTCCTTGTACTAAGAAATATGGAAAAGATGACCAGAAGATCAAGGGGCAGACCGATGAGGGCTGGGATGACAAAATTATTTTTCACCTGAAGATAGCCATTGAAGATATAGACCAAACCGTAAAAGTAGACGCTCAGTATGCTGAATCTTGTAAAGCGGACGGCGAGACTTAACGTCTCGCTGTCAAAGCCTGAAGCAATGAGCCTTACAATCGGTTCGGCAAAGAGGAGCACCGCGATGACGGTGACGGTCGCGACAAGGAGGACGAAATTGACGATGGTGTTGGTGAACGCGTCTGCAGCTGCGGTTCCTTTTTCCCTTTCAGCCGTGTTATACATGGGAATGTAACTTGTCGCGATTCCCGTACCCACAAAAGCAAAGATGACCGTGGGTATGGTGATGGAAATCAGATAGGCATCCGACAGATTAGACGCACCATAAAAATAGGACAGAGTCATATCCCTCCCAAAACCAAGCATCTTGATGAATATGGCTGTGACCATCAGGTAGACCGCTGTTTTTTTCATGTTGCCACCTCATGCTGTTCTCTTGCTGACACGGGGTTCCTTATCTTTCTGATTTGCTTTCCCCTCACCCCTTGCAGAAGGATAGAAGTTCGAATATAAAAGAGGAAGTGTGATAAAAAACGTCCTGAACATGGAATCGACATAGCCGATGGAAAAGTAAGAGACGCTCTCAAAAAACGAATAGAACAATAGCGCGATGTAGGCGGAAATGAAGATGATCCCGAAGGTCTGGTCGTTCCTGTAGATATGGATCACTTTGATGATGACCAGGAGCAGGATGAGGATATGGAGGGCAAGGTCGAATAACCCGCCGCCGACTAACGTCTCGATGAAAAAATTGTGAAACTGGCTTGTGTAGCCCATCTCCTCAAGAAGGCTGCTGCTGGTCATATAGCCAAGGCCGAAGGTCCAGCTGTTCTCTTGGAGCATCTGGACGGCGATGCTCCAAATGACACTTCTTCCCGTTGTGCCTGCATCGCTCCTGATCAGCATGTCCCTGATGAAGCCGCTCAGTGTGGCATTAGAGAAGACTGACAACAGGAGGATGCCAGAAGTTCCAAGGATGATGATGCTCGACAGGATCCTTTTTCTGTAGTAGAGCAAAAAGAAAATGAAAATGAACACACTTATGGCGGCCGTAACGGCTCTTGATAGCGTGGCAAAGATATTGAGGAGAAAAAGGAAATAGCACAGATAGTTGAAGAACGACCTTTTGCTGAAAAAAAGAAACGTATTGGCAATGATCGCAAAGAAAAGGTACTGGGCGAAGCTGTTTCTGCCCAGGAAGAACGACTTGAAATTGACGGCGTAGGGATTGTTGATGTTCAGAATGCTTCGGAGTCCCGCATAGTTGTAGACCATGTTATAGATACAGGCGACGAATCCCAGGAGGACAATCCATTTCATGAATTTCTCCAGGCCTTCTTTTGTCATCTTAAAATAATATGGAAGGGTCACAAAGAAGATGAAGCTGACAAATCGGACAACCACATTGATATAGTCGAAGTAGCCGATCCTGTTCATGCTGAGCAGGGATACGGATAAGGTGATGACCTGGGCCGTGAGAAACAGCCACCCCAAAACGATCAGGTTCTTGTTGATCTGGCTCTCTTTATCTACCCCGTAGTAGAAGAACAGGACGACAATCTGGATGAAGAACGCCAGGCCGATGGAAGCGGCGTATAGACTGCTCTCTTTGAAATCGGGATAGATTTGGGAGGTGATCATGATGGGAATGAAACTCAGCACGATGCAAACAAACAGGATGCTTCCAATGTTTTCATTCTTGTCACTCCCCTTGTCCTGAAAAGAATTCATCATGACTTCTCACCTCCCTGTTGCATGGGTTCAGGCTGTGTCCTCTATCTTCATTGGACCATCATGTTCTTAATCGGTGGTCTCAATAGCCCACCGGTTTCTCCATGATGCGCGCTTCGATGACATGCTCCATGATCAGCTTCGAATAATCCAGGGCGTTTTGCGCATTGATCCGATAACCGGTATGATTGGCGATGAGCTTTCCCAAGATCAGTTTTTCCGCCTCATACATCTTGTCCAGGGAAAAATCGGGATTGAAATAGTTCATCACCAGCATTGTAGGAGAACGGTAATAGTTCAGCTCGTATTTGTTCAGGTTCAGAATGTTCTCCAAGAGGCCGATTTTACTTCGGACCACTCCGCTTTGCCCTTTCCCCAAGAGGATCGTATCCGCGATCTGTGCGGAATCCACGAGAAGGTCATCGCCCAGATAAGCGCGGATGGATTTCCTGTTTTTGCCCGGGACCAGCTGAAAAAGGGGAACCTTCTTCCTTAAAGCCTCCACAAATCGGTCCGAGCTGGATTCCCTGGTATGATCATAGTATCTGAAGGTACTCGTCCAGGGAACGGCGTAGATGACTTCCCCGTCAGTGATGGCCATGTCTTCGGAGATATACTTCACGCCCTCGTATTCGCACAGCCTGATGGCCGTGATGGTCTTCCCTGTGCTGGGGGGAGCAAAGATCACCAAAGCTTTTCCCCCGATGCAGACCGAAGAGCAGTGGAGCGAGGCATAACCGTTCAAGAGGAGGATGCCTGAGGCAAGATCGGTCAGAATATAACCGAGCGAGTGCACGTTCATGAATTTGTACCTGACATATTTGAAGTAGGTGTTGTCGACGACCACATGGATATCATTGCCTACGACCTCGATGGAGTATCTGAGTTTGCCGTTAATGAAGTAGCCTCTTTCATAATAGATTTTCTTCTCATGAGGTCGGGCAAAGAAATGGCTGTACCGGTCATGGTTCTCCATCCTGACGGACTCCTCAAAAACATCTGCTGACTTTCTGACTACGAGGTTTATCTTCACCATGCAATGATTGAATTCGTCTTCGCTCGCCTTTGGGGCGACGCTGCCATAGACCCAGCTGAACTTCTTTGCATTTGTGCAGAGGCCGAGGATATCTTTGATATAGACGAAATAATTCATGGTTCACCCCCTGGGCTATGCCTCATTTCTAAACTTTCCCGTTCAGATTTTGTCGTCAGGAATCACACCAGCATCTCGATGATCTTCTGGTACGTCTTCTTCCGGTCAAACCTCTCTTCCGCCAGACGGCGGTTGTTCCCCCCCATCTCGCGTCTCAGGTGCTCGTTTTCGGCGAGTTCAAGGAGCCTTACCGAAACATCTTCAACATCCCCGTTGATACAGTTGAACCCTGCCTGGTATTCGTCGATGAGTTCTCGGTACTCCTGGCTTTCCTGCGTGTTGATGACGGGCAAAGCTGCCGCGGCATAGTCCCCCACCTTGTTGACCACGCCCGCTGCAGACCCCCCTTTGATGGGATTGACAGCGATATCGCACGTCTTGAGCAACTGGGCCATCTTCTTGTAGTCCAAACGGCCCGTGAACTCAGCCCACACTTTTTGTGCCTGTGCGTAATCCTCGAATCTCTCCTTCAGCGGCCCTTCTCCCATGACAATGAACTTGATGTTCCTTATCCCCCTTTTCTTGAGGAGCGATAAGGCATCGATGACCATTTCAATCTCATAGCTGCTTCCCAAAGTCCCGATATAGGCCAGCCAGATTTCATCCTTTGGCTTGATGAACGTAAAATCTGCCGATTCATCGAAGAAATCCAAGTCGGTCCCGATATAGATGCAGTTCTGCTTTTCGCTTTTTCGGTTCACGCGGACAGCTCTCTTGATATACGTATTGGAGACAGCAACAATCTCATCCGCGGCCTTGTAGATGTAATCCGCCTGCCTTCTCATCGGGTACAGCACAAGATCCGTAAGGAAGGGGACATTCACCATCATCTTGAAGGCTTCTGGCCACAAGTCCTGGATATCGATGATGAATTTGATGTGGTTCTCTTTTGCATACTTCGCCGACACTTGTGCCACATTGAGCGAAGGAACGGAGCAGTAGATGGCGTCGGGCTTTTTTCTCTGCTGCAGATAGTCGTCCAGGTTTCGGCTCATCACATAATGGCTGTAGAAACGCCTGATGCAGACATTCTTGCTATAGACCGGTTCCGGGATGAAGGTGGTCTTGCAGCTAGGATTCGTGATCGACGTGTCCCTTTTGACCTTTTTGATATGAGAAAAGTCCGACGTGATGAATTCGACCTCCACATCACTCTGGGGCAACAGGTCGATGATATATTTGAACCGGCAGTTCCCCTTGTTGTCAAAATAATCCGTATAATGTGCGATGATAAGAATGTCTTTTTTCATCTGCTCTCACCCTGCCTTGCTTTCATACTCCTGTCTTCGAATAAAAGAAGGAAGTGGATTTTTCTGCCTCATGGCCTTCGAAAACCATGGAAAGGAATCATGCGCGATAGAGGGGAAAGAACCGGCTGCTCCCATCAAAGGAGGCGTCCTCTCTTCTGATTTCCACCAGTTTCTTGTACTTGTCCTCGTCAAAGATCCTCATTCCCACATAATAGTCATGCACGCCCCTGGGCGCGAAGCTTCTTTTGTACCTGTAGATACCGTCATCTTCTCCATATCCCCCGCCCAGGACCAGTTTCTTCAGATTCTTCGACTTTGCCCATTTGATCATCTCAAATTGCAGAAAGTCATTGGGTCGGGCATCGAAATAGAGAGAGTTGCTCCCGCACAGGAAAGGATAGCCGTTTTCGGTCCCGTAGAGCACCAGCATGGAGGCGATGACAGTCTCTTTGTATAGGACATGCAGGTAGGCATGGTTGCCGTTCAGGGTGTTGAGAGTTTCAAAAAAAGTCCTGGGAAAAAAGTAGTACCTGTCCGCACAAGTGCGTTCCATGGTCAGGTAATACAGCTGAAGGAAGTCCTCCACCCTTTTTCCGGTACTGTCGATTTCCATCGTCAGTCCGGTATCATCCGCTCTTTGCAGGTTCGTGCGCACCTTGTGTTCGAAATCCATGAGGATCTCCTCCGAGGGCAAATCCAGGGTGCGGACGATGTTGTGGGAATAGCTTGTGATCTCCCCGCTGAAGGAACTATGGAAACCGCTGAACAGATTGAACCGGACAAATTCGCTCACATAGCCGTTTTCCCTGCAGAAGGAACTATACGCCTCATTGACACCTTGATAGTCTTCTCCCTCGACCCAGAAACCGCCATAGCCATAGGGCGTGGACAAATCAAACCAGAGGTTTGGCGGCAGTTTGCCCTGAAATGGCCCGGCCTCTGCGATATCGCGTTTCATCACGACATTCATCCCTCTCGTGTTGTGACCGTCATAATAAAGTAAGAGAGGTTCACCATCCCCATGGAGTTGAAACGCTTTCACATATCCACTCAGGTAGTGCACGTCATAGGTCCTAAAGCTTCTGACGACCTCATCCCATTTTTTCTCTTCATTGATCCTGATTAATGTCAACATCGTTCCTCTTGAACCTCCCTTTTGAAATCCTTCGGTTTGCTTGTTTCCCTAAAGTGCTGCAACAAGTGGCATCCCCCGCCACGTTTCTGCCTTCGCGGCCTTCGCTTAAAGAGAGCGAACCTGTTCGGACGGTTGGGGTTCTTCCGCGCATGGCCCATATCCGGGGATTCCATCATTTTTGCCAGGGGCTGGAAATTCCTTTCCTCGTTCTACTGTTTCTATGGGGTCGCACCCTTTTTTTCCTGCAAAAATGCCCCTCTCCTCCAGGGTGTTCTGGCTCATTTCCCATTCACCTTCTGGGGCAGATCCTCCTCTTCTCTCCTTTTCCAGGTCCTTCACGAAAGGTTTTACGTCATAGCGCAGATTTTCACCGCGAAGGACAGCGGCGGCGGTTTTCATGGCGATCCGCGCATCCATGGGAAAAGAGAAGGTCTTGACATAATGGACATCGATCTGGAGCCGCTCATCCCAGGTCAGGGCGTTCCATCCCAGCACCTGGGTTAATCCTGTCATTCCGGGCCTCACCACATGCCTCAGCCTTTCATTTCCATGAAAGTAGGGCTGATACCTTAAGAGGAGCGGTCGGGGTCCCACGACGGACATCTCCCCCTTCAGGACGTTGACTAACTCGGGAAGAACCTCTAGGGAGGATGCCCTCAGGAATTCCCCGAATTTTTCCTGTCTCTTTCCCCCCTCCATTTGCGCATCGCTTCTCTGGGTCTTTGTCCTGAACTTGTACAGCGTAAACAGCCTTTCATACTGTCCCGGTCGCTTCTCTTTGCAGATGACCGGACGACCCAGGTAGTATCTCACCAGGATCGCAATCAGAAGCAGGACCGGACTAAGAATGATGAGCGCAGTCAGAGCGAACAGGAAATCAAGCGGACGCTTAAAAACCCTCTGGTACAACCCTCTTCTTTTCATGGCCTACAAAGCCCCCTTCATAATCCTGATAATGCGGTTCAGGTCCTCATCCGTCATCTTGGTATCCGAAGGCAGGCAAAGCCCTTTTAAAAAAAGCAGCTCGGCCACGCTTTCTCCGACATAATCGTACTTTTTGAACACCGGCTGAAGATGCATGGGTTTCCACACAGGCCGCGCTTCAATACAGTGGCGCTCCAGATACTGAATGACAGCTGCACAGCGCTGCTC
>ENA-OFCF01000057-OFCF01000057.1-metagenomes-genome-assembly--contig:-NODE-57-length-59108-cov-3.998798_pt1 | contig 59108 bp, 48 predicted proteins | sample MGYA00153387_OFCF01 | MGnify analysis MGYA00153387 | reverse complement strand
GATTCTTTTGAATCCCTTTTTAAAATGTCTCATTTATAGCTCGACTTGATGACAAAGGCTTAAATGATCCGGGCTGCCGCTCATGTCTGCCCTAATTCAGAGCTTATTGGACCAGATTGTATAACTCTTCCCTTACTACAAGCCCGATGACTTCCTTGTCTCCACATACAGTGATTCGACTGATCGCTGATGCGCTCAAATATGTTCTGACAACTGATGGCACCGCATCCAGGGTTACAAGGATGATCGGCGCATTCAGTTCTACCGCGTAAAATACCGCTGCCAGGGCATCTGGGAAATTTCGCCCGGTGGCCGCAAGGCCATCAACCACCTCAGGAAAGTACCTTTGTGTAATCCCGTAAGAAGGATGGCGATGCCCATCTTCGCTACTAAGCTTCCGATGGAAAGCCCATCAGTAAAGTTCAGCCCGGTGAATAACGCGAAAGTGTCTTGAATCGCTAACTTCTCCCTCACTTTTTCGCAACTTCCACTTCAGTTTTGTAGCAGTCATCCCCAGGGGCATAGGGCATCGCAAGAGATGGATTTTCATGCTCTTCCTTAAGGCTGAGCTCCTATAATCTGGTTGGGTATCGTTGTGCCGAACTTCGGACATGCAGAAGGCAGCAATCCCCTTTCTTGAGGATTGCTGCCCTCTTTTCCTGTCTGTTCCTTAACTTTGGGTCTGGATTTGAAAAGTCCTATTTGGCTTCGCCGAGGTAGGCTTCCTTGACCCTGTCGTTCTCCAAAAGTTCCTTGCCTGTCCCCTGGAGCACCAGGCTTCCAGTCTCCAGGACATAGGCATAATCGGCGATTTCCAGGGCCTTCTTGGCATTTTGCTCAACAAGAAGAATGGTATTCCCCTGCCTGTGGATTTCCTTGATGATCTCAAAGATATCCCTCACGAGCAGCGGCGCCAGGCCCAGGGACGGTTCATCCATCATGAGGATCTTCGGCTTGGACATCATGGCCCTGCCCACGGCAAGCATCTGCTGCTCTCCTCCGGAAAGGGTCCCTGCCTTTTGCCAGAGCCTGTCCTTAAGGATCGGGAACAATCCGTAGATGTTGTCCATCCCCTTCTTGATTTCCACCTTGTCGGTGAGGGTATAGGCACCCAGGATGAGGTTCTCCTCCACCGTAAGGTTGGAGAAGATCTTTCTGCCCTCAGGCACCAGGGCAACGCCCCTTTTCACGATCTCCATGGTCTTCAGGGCAGAAATATCCTTGCCTTCGTAGGTCACCTTCCCCTCTTTCTTCACGAGGTTCATGATTGCCCGGAGGGTCGAGGACTTCCCTGCTCCATTGGCTCCGATGAGGGTGACGATCTTGTTGTCTTCGATGTTGATGTTGATTCCCCTCAAGGCCTTGATTCCGCCATAGCTCACATTCAGATTTTCTATGTTCAGCATTTAGTCCACCCCCAGATAAGCTTCGATGACCTTCGGATTCCCCTGGATCTCTTTGGGGTTGCCTTCAGCGATGAGGACGCCATGGTCCAGGACAAGGATCTTTTCACAGATCCCCATGACGACGTCCATATGGTGCTCGATGAGAAATATCGTCAGATTGAACTCCGTCTTGATTTCAGAGATGAATTTCATGAGCTCTTTGGTTTCCTGAGGATTCATTCCCGCGGCAGGTTCGTCGAGGAGGAGCATATCGGGCTTTGTCGCAAGAGCCCTGCAGATTTCCAGCCTTCGCTGCTTTCCGTAGGGAAGGGACTCCGCCACTTCATTTCTTAACTCATACAGTCCTACCTTCTTCAGAAGATAAAGGGACTTTTCGTAGAATTCCTTCTCCTGTTTGTTGTAGCTCGGCAGCCTAAAGGTCGCCGAAAAAACATTGGACTTGAGCCTGAGATGGTGACCGATAAACACATTTTCCAGGACACTCATGTCCTTGAAAAGTCGGATGTTCTGAAAGGTCCTGCAAAGACCTTTCTTTGCAATCTGGTCCGGTCTCATGGAGGAAACATCGATTTCTACGCCATCCTTGGAATAGATGATGGTCCCCTTTGTGGGTTTGTACACCCCGGTGATCATGTTGAAGATGGTCGTCTTTCCGGCACCGTTGGGTCCGATGAGTCCCACAATGGAGCCCTCTTCTACCGTGGCTGCAAAATCGTTGACGGCGACAACCCCTCCGAATTTCATGGTGATGTTATTTATTTTTAGCATATTTCTTCACCAGCAGTGCTATGTATTTCTTGACCACACTGTCCTTTTTGAATATTACGACCATCATGAGGATCAGGGAGAAGACGACCATCCTCACCCCAGGCTTGCTTTGGATCTCGATGAATCCTAAATTGATGGACTCGTCTAGGAACCGTAGGGCCTCCATGGAGATGGTGACGATGATGGCTGAAACGACGCTGCCCATGACACTGCCCATTCCGCCAAGCACGACGATGAGAAGGATATTGAACGTGAAGGTGAATTTAAAGAGGGTCGGGTCGATGGTTCCCAATTGGGAGCCAAGAAGAGCTCCGCCGATCCCGGCAAAAAAAGCACCGATGATAAAGCTCATGAGCTTGTGGGTGAAAATGTTGATTCCCATGGACTTGGCGGCAATCTCGTCTTCCTTGATGGCATTTAGCGCTTTTCCGTAGCTGCTGCCAATGAGGAGGGAGAGGAGGATGATCGTCGCAATGGCGAGTCCCCAGGTCCAGAGGGTCGTCGCATGGTTTGGGATTCCCTTGAGGCCAAGGGCACCGTTACTGATGCTCTGGGTATTGATGAGGACGATTCGGATGATTTCAGCAAAGCCCAGGGTGGCAATGGCCAGGTAGTCATCCGTCAGCTTCAAGACCGGAGCCCCGATGAGGAACGCAAAAAATGCGGTCACCAGGCCTGCGATGATGATGGCCGGCAGAAACCCCAGCTCGATGTTCGCCAAAAATGGCGCCATGGGTTTCATGTAGAAATTATAGGCTTTGGTTTCAGGGCTCATGGTCAGGATGGCTGCGGTATACGCGCCGATGGCCATGAATCCGGCATGTCCCAGAGAAAAAAGTCCTGTGAAGCCGTTGATGAGGTTCATGGATAGGGCAAGGATGATATAGATGGCACACAGGTTTACAATCCTCATCTGGTAGGTGCCCAGCACATTTTCCAGGATGAAGAGGATAACAACAACCAGGGCCAGGGCGATGACAGCATAAATCAACTTCTTATTTTTCATATCCTACACCTTCTCCGCTATCTTCTCACCCATGAGACCTGTCGGTTTGATGAGAAGGATAATGATCAGTAATACAAAGGCAAAGGCATCCCGAAATCCCGTAAGGTACGGGAAGAAAGCCACCAGGAGGATTTCTCCAAGGCCCAGGATAAACCCGCCCACAACGGCTCCCTTGATGTTTCCGATGCCGCCGATGACGGCAGCGATGAAGCACTTGATACCGGGAATGACGCCCATCAGTGGCATCAATTGAGGATACTTGATCCCCCACATGATGCCGCCAACGGCGCCCAGAAATGAGCCGACGAAGAATGTGATGGAGATGACCTTGTTGATGTCTATTCCCATGAGGCTTGCAGCCTCGTACTCCTTGGACAGCGCCCTCATGGCCATACCGGTCTTGGTCTTGTTGATCCAGTAGGTCAAAGCAAATAGAAGGATCAGGGTCACCACAGGGATGACGAACGTCACCGTACTGATGGACACGCCCCCCACCACGAGGATCCCGCTGAAGATATCAGGAACAGGGAAGGCCTTAGGCCTTCCCCCAAAGATCAGGACTGCAAGGTTCTGAATGAGAAAAGAGGCACCAATCGCCGAGATGAGGACGGTAATCCTCGCTTTACCGCGAAGCGGCCTGTAGGCGAGTCTCTCGATGAGAAGTCCGATGACGCCTGTGAGGACTGCCGCAAGGGCAAACACAAGCCACCAGGGAAGGGGGGTATACGCCATGCCATAAAAGGTGATGTACGCCCCCAGCATGAAAATCTCCCCGTGGGCAAAATTAACCAGTCTCAGAATTCCGTAGACCATCGTATAGCCTATGGCGATCAATGCATATAGGCTGCCCAGAGACATCCCGTTGGCAAGATGTTGAAAAAGCGACTGAACACTCATAGTCATTCCTCCAGTTTCTTAGGGTTCGATTGTCATCAGGTACTCAAACTTTCCATTGACAACTTTGTTGATGACAGCGGACTTCACAGCATCGCCGTTCTCATCGAGTGTGATATTTCCTGTTGCGCCGACAAAGTCCTTTGTCGTCTTGATGGCTTCCTGAATAGAAGCGGAATCGGCTTTGCCTGCTCTTGTGATGGCATCGACAATCAGCATATAGGCGTCATAACCCAGTGCGGCAAATGCGTTGGCATCTTTGCCATATTCCGCTTTGTAATCTGTGAGGAAAGTCTTGGACATCTCTGTCATCGGTGAAGCCGCGGTAAAGTGAGAGCTAAAGACTGCGCCTTCTACGGCATCCTTGCCGATATCAATAAAGTCAGGGGCTTCCCAGGTGTCTCCACCAAGGATTGGAACCGTGATTCCCAGTTCTCTGGCCTGTTTGATCAGAAGTGCGGATTCGCCATAGTTTCCAGGAGCAAAGATGACATCAGGATTGAGGCTCTTGATGTTTGTCAGCTGTGCTGAAAAGTCCTGGTCACCAGTCGCATAGGATGAGGTTCCGACGATGCTCGTCTCAGAACCGGTAAGGTCTTTGAAAGCCTTGACGAAATAGTTGGAGAGACCTACAGAATAATCCTGCTGGACATCCTGGATGATTGCGGCTGTCTTCGCCCCAAGATCCTTGAAGGCATAGTTCGCCATGACCGTCCCTTGGAAAGGATCGATGAAACAGACTCTGAAATAGAATTCATTTCCTAAGGTGACCAGGGGATTGGTGGGTGAACATCCCACGGTCGGGATTTTTGCTGCCTTGATGATATCGCCTGCTGCCATGGACAGTGAACTTCCATAGCTTCCGATGATGGCAACAACCTTGTCGTTGTCGATGAGCCTTGAAACAGCATTGGCGGCTTCCACCTTTTCTGACTTGTTGTCTACGATGACAAGTTCAATCTTCTTGCCGAGAACTTCGCTGACCTTCTTGTTGGCCAGTTCGATTCCTTCAACGGTCATTTGTCCACCCGCGGCGTTGACTCCGGTCAGTGGTTCGAATACACCAATCTTGATGACTTCGGGTTCGGTCGTCGTGGTTGTCTTGGCAGCGCATGCGCTGAATATCCCCATACCCATTACAACAGTCAATAGAATCGCCAAACTTTTCTTTTTCATCTTGTCACCCCTTTATTAAACTATTAACAAATTAAATCTAATTTGTTAAGTATCATCATTCTACCCTCCCCCAAAATTAAAGTCAAACGTCCTTCCAGAGCGCACATTGTCTGAATAGATACGCAATGGGTTTCATCTAAAGTTATTTGACAATCTAACAAATCTCTGACCAGAACACACGATTCCATCAAAGGACAAACCGCGATTAAAAGCTGAATTCTACGAACATGGCAATCTGGAATTGTTAACCCGATTCCACAATGAGCGAACATTTTCACGTGCTTTGGACTTAATGTCTGTCATAAGATATCACTTTGTTCGTTCGTATGACTCACCTCTGGCGTATTGCCGGCCATGATGACGTTAAAAAGACCAGGCCCGGCATCTTTTCCCTTTAGGAGGGGATGCCGGGCCTGGTCTTTATCCTTTTGTATATCCTGTCTCGAGGCATTTGCCTTTTCCCTAGTTGAGCTCGACCTTATTGACCTTGTCTCCCAGGACCACCATGAGGATGTTCTTTCCCCGGGTCGCCCTGTTCTGGAGCTTGATGTCCGCAAGCTTCAAGATGGCATCGCCGAAGCCCTTGGAACCCACAACGAGCTCCTTCTCCTCGGTGATGACCTTGGAGAAGACCACCCGATCCTCGTCCCTGAGGTTCATTCCGAGAACCCCCGAGGCGTTCTTTGAAAGAAGGGAGATGGTGCCGGTCTCAAACCGGATGGCCATGCCCTTCTCCGTTACCATGAGAAGCGTCTCGTCCATGTCTCCGGGGAAAGCCTCCACATAGGTCAGGCGGTCCGTCGGGTTCTTGAATTTAATGGCATGGGAGGTGGAGGTTTCCCCTCTGAACTCATCCATCGGGGTACGCTTGACGATGCCTTCCTCCGTGACAAAGTAAACCTCACGATTGTCCCTCATATCCTCTTCCAGGGTGAAGATCCCTACGACCTTCTCGTTTTTGCCGAAATCTCCGTACATCTCAGACACCAGGATGCTTTCCTCGAGATTCTCAAACATGTACATGGGCATCTTGTAATAGGCGCCGAGGTTCGTGATGATGACCAGGCTGAAATAGGACTCCCCGTTGACCTTGAAGAGGTTCTTGGCGCGACTCTGCCTAAGAGAAACCTTGATTTCCCCGCTTGAAGAAACCGTCAGGTTGTATTCTTTGGCCTCATAATCCGAATCATAGTGGACCTTGTAGATCTCATCTTGATCCGGAAGGGAGAGGAAGCTGTCAGGATTGATCATCCTGTCCTTTACCATGACCTTGGCTTCCGGCACCGTGAAGTCCAGTCCCTTCTTCGTCAGGACCCGGATGAAGTAAGGGGCTTCAGGAAGGTCCACCACATGCAGATAGGCCCTGTTCTCATAGATATAGTCCTTGTAGACCCGAGGGAGGAGCTCTCCCATGGTGTTCTCATAGAGGACCCGTCCCTTTTCGAGGATGACGGAGATCAGCTTCTCTTTGTCCTTGAGCTTCAGGGCGATAATCTTCGAATAGTTCGTCTTGAAGTTCTCGAGGCTTGTCCGCTTCAGCCCGCCCTTGGACGTGATGAACTTGAAGAAGGCTTCCTCTGAGGGATTGTCGATGCTAAAGGCCGCGATGATATGCTCTTCGTTGAAGTCGATTCCCTTGATGTAGTTATCGAGCCTTGCCCCCTTGTCCTTCCACTTGTGTTCGGGAACCTCCATGGTCCTCATTTGGTAGAGCATCCCGACGTCGGAGAAGATGTACAGCGTATCGCGCGTATTGCTTTCGAGAAGGACGCTGAGGGTGTCCCCTTCTCTGAACTCGATGGACGAAGTGTCAGAGGATACCCTCTGGTAGTTCTTTAGCAATATCCGCTTGATGAAGCCTTCCCTGGAGAGGGTCACGACGACATCTTCCTGGACGATGATGTCCATGGCATCGATGACCGCCTCATCCTCGTCCTCTATGATCATCGTCCTTCGGTCGTCACCGTACTTCGCCGAGACTTCCAGGAGTTCCTTCTTGATCAGCTTGAGAAGTTCCTTCTCGCTGTCGATGATCTTCTTAAGGGCTTTGATGAGCCGGTCCAGCTCATTGTGTTCCTTGATGTAGGCTTTCAGCTCCAGGCCCGTGAGCCTGTAGAGCATGAGTTCCAGGATGGCGATGGCCTGCTCGTCGCTGAAGCCATACGCCAAAACGAGGTTCTCCCGGGCATTGGTCTTGGACGTCGATTCCCTGATGGTCCTGATGACCTCATCCATGATATCTATGGCCTTCATGAAGCCCTCGACGATATGGAACCTTTTCGCCGCCGTATCCAGTTCCTTCATGGTCCTTCTCTTGACCACTTCCTTCTGGTGTTCGACATAGTGGTGGATGATGCTCTTGAGGCCCAGGGTTTCCGGCTTCCCCTTGTACAGAGCAACCATGTTGAAGTTGATATTGATCTGAAGGTCACATCTCTTGTAGAGGTAAAGAAGGATCTTTTCTGCCGTCTCCTCATCGATCTGCTTCTTGAATTCGATGACCGCACGGATGCCGTCCCGGTCTGACTCGTCGCGGATATCCGCGATGCCGTCCAGGACCTTCTGGTGCTTCTTGTCCGCCGTCATGACGGAAATCTGCTGCAGAAGCTTTGCCTTGTTCTTCCGATAGGGGAACTCCGTGATGACGATCCCGAACCTGCCGGAGGAAAGCTTTTCCACCAGGCATTTGGCCCGCAGGACCACTTTGCCCTCTCCCTTTTCGTAGGCTTCTTTCAGGGAGTCCCCGCCGATGAGGGTTCCCCCTGTGGGCAGGTCCGGTCCCTTGATGTATTGCATCAGGGCGTCCACATCGATATTCTCATCCTCGATATAGGCGATGGTGGCATCGATGGTCTCCCGCATGTTATGGGGAGGGATGTTCGTCGCCAGGCCCACGGCAATCCCGAAGGCGCCGTTGACGAGAAGGTTCGGGTACCTTGCCGGAAGAACCATGGGTTCGAGTTCCGAATCCGAATAGTTCAATTGGAAATCCACCGTATCCTTGTCGATGTCCCGGAGCATCTCCTCGGCAACCAGGGAAAGCCTGGCTTCCGTATACCTCATGGCCGCGGCATTGTCTCCGTCGATGGAGCCCCAGTTTCCGTGGCCGTCGATGAGCGGGGCGCGGGTGGTAAAGTCCTGGGCCAGGATGACCATGGCCTCATAGACGGAAGAATCCCCATGAGGATGGTATTTGCCCAGGATGTCGCCGACGATTCTCGCCGACTTGAAGTAGGGCTTGTCCGGAAAAGCCTTGAGCATGTAAGCTCCGTAGAGGATTCGCCTGTGCACGGGCTTCAGACCGTCCCTGACATCAGGAAGCGCCCTGTCCCTTGCCACTTCTACGGCATAGGGCAGGAAATTGTCAGGCATGGCCTCTTCAAGAGGTAGGTTAACGATATTATTGTCCTTGGGCAGTTTGTTCTTGCTCGCCAAATTGATACCTCCTAAAATTCCGCATATTTGTAGATATAGTTCTTCCGTGGTTCCACCACATCGCCCATGAGAAGGGAGACCATTTTCTCGGCACGGGCAGCGTCATCGATGGTGACACGCAGTAGTGTCCTCGTTTCCGGATTGAGCGTGGTGTCCCAGAGCTGGTCGGGATTCATCTCTCCCAGGCCCTTGAACCGCTGGATGTTGTACCCGGACCCGAACTCCTTCTTGACCCCTTCCAGTTCATCGTCGGAATAGGCATACTTGTGGGTTTCGCCTTTCTTCGTGGTCTTGTAGACCTTATAAAGAGGTGGCTGCGCCAGATAGAACATTCCCGCGGAAATGAGGGGTTTCATGTACCTGTAGATATAGGTCATCCAGAGGGTGCGGATATGATAGCCGTCGACATCGGCATCGCTCATGATGATGATCTTACCGTACTTGACGTCGTCCAGATTGAAGTTCTTCAGGGTTCCTGTGCCGATGGCGATGTTGAACAGCCTCAGCTCTTCCGAACCCAGGACATTTTCAAGTTTCTGCTTCTCGGTGTTCATGATCTTCCCTTTGGAAGGCATGATGGCCTGGAATCTCCTGTCCCTCGCCTGCTTTGCAGACCCGCCTGCGGAGTCTCCCTCCACGACGATGAACTCCAGGTATTCTTTGTCCCTCGACGTGGCCACGGCAATCTTGCCCGCCAGAGGGGAAGTCCCCTTCCCGACCTTCTTCCTTTCGGCGTCACTGATCTTCTTGATCTTCTCTCTTCTTGTGGCCGCCTCGATGGCATTGGAAATGAGGAGTGTCGCCACGTCCTTATGGTCCTCGATCCACTCATAGAACTTCGTATAGCTCAAATCATTCATCAGCGTGTAGGCCTCTGAATTTCCCAGCTTGTTCTTGGTCTGGCCTTCAAACATGGGGTTGGTCAGCCGTACCTTGATGATGGCCGTCATGCCCTCCCGAAGATCGTCCCCTTCGAAGTTCTTGTCCTTGGTCAGGTTCAGTTTCTTTCCCCATTCCTTGAATGCCCGGGTCATTCCGGTCTTGAAGCCGCTCTCATGGGTACCGGCTTCGCTGGTCGGGATATTGTTGACATAACTTGCGATATTTTCCAGGCTGGAGTCGGTGAACTGCACGCAGACCTCTCCCTCCAGGGTGATGCTCGCGATGCTTCTCTCCCCTTCAAAAATGATGGGTTCCTCATGGATGATGGTCTTGGATTCGTTCAGGTACGCGATGAAGTCAAGAAGTCCCCGCTTGCTGTGGTAGGTCTTCTCCACCTCCTCATCTCCTCGAAGGTCCCGCAGGACAAGGGTGATGCCCTTGTTCTGGAAGGAAAGCTCCATCATTCGGATGTCGATGACCTCGAACTTGAAGTCGATGGTCGGGAAGACTTCAGGGTCAAGCATGAAGGTGACCTTTGTCCCCTGCAGGGTGGTGTTCCCGATGGCTTTTAGCTTGGTCACCGGTGTTCCCGGCATGATTTTCTTGAACTTCTCGTCATAGGCGTTCTCGAACCTTTGCATGTAGGCCTTTCCGTCCTTGTAGACCTCCACTTCGAGCCATTTGCTCAGCGCGTTGACCACGGAAGCGCCAACACCATGAAGGCCGCCCGAAGTCTTGTAGTTCACATTGTTGAATTTCCCTCCCGTGTGGAGCTCCGTATAAACCATCTCCACACCGGAGATCTTCTTTGTCGGATGGATTCCCACAGGAATCCCGCGACCGTTGTCGATGACCGTTACGGTCCTGTCCTTGTTCAGGATGACCGTGGCCGTATCCCCAAAGCCATTGGTGATCTCATCGATGGCGTTGTCCAGGATCTCCCACACGCAGTGGTGGACCCCCTTGCTTCCGGTGCTCCCGATATACATTCCTGGCCTGATCCGGACCGGTTCCAGTTTCTCCAGGGCAGTCAGGTCCGTGACGCTATATGTTCCCTTGATCTCTTCCATACTTTCCTCCAACAATCCGTCTTCGCTTAATCTTTTTCTAGAATCCAAAGGAGAACAGCTCTGTCTCCACCGTGATCTCTTTCAATTCCGTCCCTGTATCCTTCAGCTGCCTGTCCCAGAGCATGGGGGTCATCAGGAGCAGGTCATCCAGGTATTTCTCCACGTTGACGTGATAGAGGATCTTCTTTTCCCCAAACACCGTGGCATTTTCCTTCAGATGGTTTACGATGTCATCGTTATGGTACTCGCTCATCCCATAAAGCTCACGAAGCTCCATGAGGTAGCCCGTATCCGGGATGACCTTGTAGACCCGGCCGTCGTCTTTGATCACCCTTGCAAAATCCTTGTAGTTGACCGGAGAGAGGATATTGATGATGACATCCATACTCTTCTCCCGAAAGGGCAGATTGCTGAGGTCAGCCACAAAATACAGGGCCTGGTTGTTTTTTCTTCCTGCAATGTTGATGCCGTCCTTGGAGATATCCACACCAAAGAGGTTGACATCCACACCTTTGTCCCAAAGGCGCTTCCCGATCATCTCGAGATGGCTGCCGTCTCCGCAGCCCGCATCCAAAAGATTCACCGGTCCGGTCAGCCCTTTTTCCATGAGGTCCTCATAGATGGAGGCCGTGGTTTCCTCGATGATCCCATCGAAGAGGCCCGCCTGGATGACCCGTTCCCTGGCTTCGAGCATGGCCAGGTTGTAGTTCTCCTCGCCATAGCCCAGGACAAAGTTACAGGTCCCTTTGCGTGAAATATCGTAAGTGTGCCCTTTCTGGCACCTGAGGCTCCTGCCATCAATTTCAAGTGCCGATGTGCACTTGGGACAAATCAGGATACCATGCTTTTCCATGAGTCCAATCTTCAAATCTATCTTCTTCAATCCTTCAACCTCTTTTGCTATAGGTGAACACCCTTTCCTTAAAGAAGATACCACACCCGTTTTATTCTCTTTCATGCAAGAAACCTGCGCCCTGTCCGTTCGCTTCCCTATTCTCTGAGCTCCTATCCCGAACGGGATATCCAAGGACTTGCGCGAGTTCTCAACTTCTAAATTATAGCAGAAAAACAGGCAATCACACAAAAAAAAGTAAACATCCTTTCTTTCTCAATATGATTTCGATAAATTCGCTTCCAATATGCATTTCACTTTTTACATAATCTACTAAATTCCGCGATTGTAAGGGATGATTTTGTTCTTCACTCTTGATAATTCGGTTGAATGGCCCCATATACAATGATATAATTTTAGTATCGAACAAAGAATGGTCAGAATTATCAGCACATTTGTATGGTGACTGATTCGGATTGTTCTAGAAAAACGGGGGGCTACACTATTGAAAAAACAAATTTCTAAAATCGCAATGCTGCTGCTATCGGTCTTCGTTCTTACTTCTGGTAATCTCACACTGAAAGTCAATGCCCAGAACACAGGAGAAAACGGCCTGCCCGGGATGACCGGCGTACCGGCCGTTGAAGAGGCCGGCCACCTGACCCTCGCAGAAGGGGTGACAGGCTTTGAGGATTCTGATTCAGTCAGGCTCATTGTCGAACTGGAGGGGGACTCGCTGATTGCCTATGCGACGCAAAAGGGAATCAAAGTCAGTGAAATGGACAAGTCCACACGTTCGAGCATGGTCAAGGCCATGGCTTCGGAGCAAAAAGCAACGAAAGACCTGATCCGCTCCAAGCGAATCACCATGAAGGAACTCAAGTCCTTCAACAGTGTCCTCAATGGATTCAGTATTGAGACGACCTTCAAGAATGCCAAAGAAATTGAAAAGCTGGCAGGCGTCCAGCAGGTCTCCATCGCCAATGAATATGGGCGACCCGAACCAGAACTGACAACGAGCAAGGACCTCATCAATGCCATTGAGACCTGGTCGGGGACCGGTTATGACGGCGAAGGCATGGTCATCGCCATCATCGACACCGGAATGGACCCAGGTCACAGGGACTTTGTCCTGACCCATGAAGAAGAGACGAAGATCAAAGCGGAAAACCTTGCTACCCTGGGAAGTTTTCCCGGAACATACCGCACAGCCAAGGTACCCTATGGATATAACTACATGGATGAAAACCAGGAAATCCTGGACCTCGGACCTGAAGCCTCTGAGCATGGCATGCATGTGGCAGGAATTGCCGCAGCAAACGGTGATGTTGAGAATGGCGGACTAAAAGGTGTCGCGCCGGAAGCCCAGCTCCTGGCCATGAAGGTGTTCGGCAACGACCCTTCCATGGGCTCCACCTTTGGTGATGTCATCATCAAAGCCATCGACGACTCCGTATTGCTAGGCGCTGATGTCATCAATATGAGCCTCGGTTCCACCGCATCCTTCGTTCAGGAAGAAGACCTGGAACAGGTTGCTGTAAAAAGAGCGGTGTCGAGTGGTGTCATCTGCGCCATATCCTCTGGAAATTCCGACCGTTTTGGAAGCGGCTTCACGGATAATCCTTATCCTTATGCTTCCAATCCGGACATTGGCGTCGTCGGTTCACCAGGACTGACCAGCGAAGCCATCCAGGTGGCGTCCATCGACAACACCCCGCGGGTTCTTGAATATACCTACAACGGCACCCCGGTGAATGCCATCTATGAAATGACCGGAAAGAATGACCCCATCGAAGTCATCCCGGGAACAATCGAATTTGTTGATGCCGGCTTAGGCTATATCAGCGATTTTACAGGCAAAGACCTGACAGGCAAGGTCGCCCTTGTCCAAAGAGGCGACCTCACCTTTGTCGAAAAGATACTCAATGCACAGGACGCCGGTGCGGCAGGCATCATCGTCTTCAATCATGAAGATGGTGGAGAAAACCTCATCAGCATGGCTTACCCCGACAACGGAACCATTCCGGCGGTCTTTATCGGCCACAGCTACGGAATGCAGCTCCTCGAAAACCTGGCTTCAGGATACAATACTCTTCAGTTCCTGCTGAAGGATGACCAGCCAAGCAAAATATCTTCTTTCACCTCTTGGGGAACGACCCCAAGCCTGGATTTCAAACCGGAAATCACGGCACCGGGGGGAAGCATCAAATCCACAGCACAAAACAATGGCTATCAGATCATGAGCGGAACATCGATGTCAGCACCCCATGTCGCCGGAGGTTCCGCACTGGTCCTCCAGAGGATAAACGATGATTTTGACCTGTCAGGTGCCGATAAGGTCACCATGGCCAAGAACCTTCTCATGAGTACCGCCTCCCCTCAGCTTGAACTGGGAGAATATAACGTCAAATTCGGATGGACAGAGAACTATACCTCCCCGAGACGTCAGGGCGCCGGCCTCATGGACCTCTATGCGGCAACAGGAACACCTGCCGTAGTCTATGACGTCGCTACAGGTGAAAGCAAGGTATCCCTTGGTGAAATGGGAGACACGGAAACCTTCACCCTGGTGATCGAGAATTTCAGCGATGAACCTGTCACCTACAAGATTAATGGAACCGTCCAGACAGACCTCGTGGTTGACGGAAAGAATATGGTCGAATCCCAGGGGGTCTATGTCGACGGAAACTTCCCCATCGGATTTGGTAAGGACGAGATCACCGTTGCTGGCAACAGCAAAGAAAGCGTCTCTGTAACCCTGAACCTTGCAAATGCCCTGGTCGACTATGAAGACCAGGCCCTTTCAACAGTCTTCACAAACGGAACCTTCATTGAAGGGTTCGTCACACTCGATGCCCAGGATGGATTCAATCCGTCCCTCAGCATACCCTATATGGGCTTTTACGGGGAATGGGACAAGGCGCCAGTCATCGACGCGTCCATCTATGACCTGGAAAACTCCTTTTACGGCCTCTCCTCAATGAATTGGTACCAGGCATCATCCGGAAATCTGTATCCCCTGGGGACGGACGTTGAAGAGAATGCCGACATCGACAACATCGCCTTCTCCCCCAACAAGAATGGTGTGGCAGACAATATCATCCCCATGCTTTCCTTCCTGAGAAACGCCAGTGAATTCGAGGTGAACATCCTTGGTGCAGATGGTGAAAATGTGATCAGGGAGCTCTACAAGGAAACCTACCTCACGAAAAACTACTATGATGGAGGACTGGACTCCCCCTATACGACGAACCTGGAATGGTTATGGGATGGAACTGTAAACGGGAATCTTGTTCCAGACGGCCAGTACTACTATGAGATCAAGTCAAAAATCGACTACAACGAAGCCGGTTGGAATACTCTTTTCTTCCCAGTCAAGATTGACAACGTGAATCCGGTCGTTTCAGGCATCGTCTTTGACAGCAAGACCAACATGCTGACAATTTCGGCCACGGACGACTTCAGCGGCATCAGCGGATATCAAATCATCGACGACCAGAAGTTAGTCCTCTCCGACAATGACGGTTCCCTTCTTCTGACCAACGCCGGTGTGACTTCAAAGGCGACCCTGGTGGTGTCAGACTTCGCAGGAAACAGCGTAGCCTATGCCTTGAAGCAGTATCTCAAAATTGAAAATAGGGGTACCACAGTGGGAACCCCCACAGATCCTGTCACCCCGGCAGATCCTCTGGTCCCGACACCAAGTCCCTCACCGGTCAAGGAACCGAAGAAAGTCACCTCCGGTGACATGGATGCACCTGTCGTCATGGTTCTCCAGCCCGAATTCTTTGGAACCTACAACACAAATACACTCACAATCACCGGAACCATCAGCGATTCGTCCCCCGTCAAATATCTAAAGATCGACGGGAAAGACGTTGAATTCAAATGGAACAACCTTGCAGGTGTCTGGATCTTCAGTCACACCGCAACCTTCGAGGATGGATACATCTCCATGAATGTGGAATCAAGGGATATGGCTGGAAACACCCTGTCCTTTGCCCACAAGTTCTTTGTCGACGGGGAAAAGCCAGTGATTACCGTTGCGGCGAAGCAGCCTTTAGAAACGACACTGGCCAAGATTACGGTAAACGCCCTGTTTACGGATAATCTCCCCAGCCTGAAGGTAAGGCTCAATCAGAACCTGATCACAAATATCTCTCCAGACTGGTCCTATTTCGACACCCTGCCTTCTGCCTCCTATGCCCTTTCCAAAGAGGTGGCACTGGTCCTTGGGTCAAACACCATCGTGCTTGAGGCAGAAGATGATGCTGGAAACGTCACGAAGGTGACAATGACGATCATCAGAAAAGCCCCCTGAGGAGAATCCCTGACAGGACCCCTCCCCATCAAAGCCTATGACCCCTAAGGAAAAGACTTCTGGTTTAAGCCAGAAGTCTTTTCTTTAGAGAATAATTCAATTTCATAGCATAGACTGCAAAATCAAGCGGATTTTTTCTGTCTGGTTTTGCAGAGAAAGACGGTTCTGCGGATCAAGCTGAAAATATCGCCAGGCATCCCCCTCTAATGAATCTGATCAATCGGAGCACGATAGAACCCGCCATAGAACTGTTCGGTTTTCATCAGATTGATGACGATGTCGGGGTCCTGGGACTTCAACAGGCGGATGATGTCTTGTACCTCATAGAACGAAATTACCGTATGCAGCACATACATTTTCTTTCTGCTGTACCCACCTACCGCATCCATACATGAAATCCCATGACGATACTGGGCAACATAGGCACCAATGACCTCTTTCGCGTGTTCTGTCGTAATCTGCAGTGTCACTTGGTCATATCTGTTATAGAAGACATGGATGACCTTTGTCGAGATGAACTGGAAGAGGATGGAATAGCCCGCGTAAGCCCAGCCGAACAGATAGCCGAAAATACAGAGAATTCCCACATTTCCAAGAAAGATATATTCCCATATGGATTTTCCTGTCTTGCCAGACACATAGAGGGCGATGAAATCTGTCCCCCCGGTTGAGGCATTCCCCCTCACGGCAATGGCAATGGAGGCCCCATAAAGAGCTCCCCCAAAGATGACATTGAGAATGACATCATCAAACACCCGTCCAAATTGGAAGAGATGGAGGAAGAGACCGGAGAGGAATACCTGCATCATGGAAAAAACTGTAAAGCGTATGCTGATGCTCCGGGAACAGATCAGGGCTACCGGAAGATTGAGCATTATCATTCCCAAAGATACCGGAATGTTTTTCCCCTGTAACCCGGCAATCTGGTCCATAAGGATCGCAATTCCTGTAAACCCGCTGGAAAGGAGATTTGCCGGCCGTATGAAGGCCTGAATCACAAACACCTGCAAAAAGGCCGAGGCGGTAATCGCCGCCATGGAGAAGACGTATCGGAACCCTTTTTTTCTTCTATGCTGCCTATCCACGATTGCGCACCTTAATCCTGGACACTTCGGATCAGTTCCCTTACCCGTCCGCTAGACACAACCTCATAACAATTCTCATTCGGTTTTGCCGCGTAGCTGTAGGTGACGTAATCCGAGCTTGTCGTCGGGTCGGATTGCCAGGTCTTGCAGGAACTGTGCACCTGAGATATTCCCGTCCTTTCCATAAGCCGTCTTGAATTTTCCTCGTTCATGCCGCTCCCCGCAAGAAGTTCTATCCGATCCCCGAATTCCTTCTGGAGCCCGGCGATGAGTGTGCTGCCCTCCATGGCTTTGGACCTTTGTCCGCTGGTCAGAACCCTGTCGACCCCCATTCCGATAAGATCCTCCATGACTTTGTACGGCTCCATTGTGCAGTCAAATGCCCTGTGGAACACCGCCTCTCCATGGTATCTTCGGATAATTTCAATCAGTGCAAGGTTCTTTTTCCGATCAAGGCTGTTATCTGCCATCAGGCATCCGAAGGCAATGCCATCCGCGCCATGTTTCATGAGCTCCTCACATTCCCTCTGCATCACAAGGAAATCTTCCTCCAGATAATGAAATCCGGCGCCCCTGGGCCTCACCATGGCAATCACCTTCAAGTCCAAATTCTCTTTGACCAGATCCAGCGTGCAAATCCCAGGCGTAAGCCCTCCGAGATGGAGGGCGCTGTTGAGTTCAATCCTCCTCGCCCCGCCAATTCCTGCCTGCTTTGCATCATAGTAGCTTCCACAGCAAATTTCAACGATCTTATCCAATGTTATTCCTCCCGTGGTTTATTATTGTTTATGTGATCTATTAGGATATGGCTAATGAAAAACGACGATACCCATGGCATCGTCGTTCACTTCTTATCTGAGCTGACTCAGGCGATAGAGAGCCAGGGCATATATCTTGGCATTCGTCACCAGATCCTCGATGGTCATCCATTCATTTGGATTATGCCCGATTCCCTTCTGGCCTGGAAAACTAGGTCCAAAGGGGACGATATGCGGCATAAGCTTGGCATAAGTGCCGCCCGTGGTAGTCACGGGTGTTCCATCCTGATGGGTAACCCGTTCATAGCAGGCCTGAAGGGTCTTGACCATCGGACCCTCTTTGTCAAAACGAACAGGATTATAGTTTTGCGTGACCGTGACTTTCATGCCCTCCGCTTTCGCGCCAATTTTTTTAAAGATTTTCTCGATGCTGATTTCAGGGGGATAGCTCAAGGTCACTTCAAAAAAGACGCCATCATTACCCTGGGCGAGTCTGTAGTTTCTCATTTCCATGACCCCGTACTCAGGGCTGGTAACGTCTATTCCAAGGCGGTCTCCGGTATTCTTCGCTCCGATGAAGTAGGTGTTTACAAACGCAAAGAACTTGTCCATATCCTGGGTGAGTGCCGAAATCATGACCACCGCCCTACCTCGCTCACTATAGACGACGGGGTATTTGCAGTCGGGGGTGAATCCCCAGACGGGTGGTCTCTCCTGTTCCAAATAGTGTTTGAGATCCAGGAAGCCCGTTTCCTCGTCACAGCCGAAGATGATCCTTACGGGATGTTCGCCCTTAAGGTCAAGCTCCTTCAACGCGTACAGCGCATAAAGGCATGACATGATCGGACCTTTGTTGTCCAGGATCCCTCTGCTGTAGATGACCCCGTCCTCCAGATACCCACTGAAGGGGGGATGTTTCCATCCTTCTCCCTCAGGGACGACATCCAGATGTCCGAAGGCACCTACATAATCTTTCCCCTCGCCATACTGGGCATAACCCATATAGTTGTCAAGGTTCCTTGTCCTGAATCCAAGCTTTTCACTGATGTCCAATGCTTCTTTGAGCGCTGCCTTCACCCCTTGCCCAAATGGTGCACCCTCTTGAGCCTCTCCCTCGACACTTCTGATCCGCACAAGGTTCCGGATATCCTCAATCATGGCCTCCCTGTTTTCTTCCACCTTTTGGAAGATCTTTTCTTCCACATTCACTTCGCCGATCATATGAGGGGTGCCATTCTTGTTTTCATGTAGTTCTCCATCCATTCCTGGGTCGCAACCTCATGCAGGCAATGCCCATTCTCTCTCCTTGTCAGGTAAACGGCAGGTTCTTTCTCCGAGGTGACAACAGCGAAAGAAAATCCGTCGATGTTTGTCGCAACGCCCCATTCCCCTTTTGGATTCATGGCAATAAGAGAGATGTCTCCGGCTTCTCCCCGGCGTTCCTTCAGCTCCTTGTCGAGATGGTTGACTGCACTCTCACATGCTTCCTGGGGGGTCATCCCCTCTCCCATGAGCCTTACAACCTCATAGGAAATACATCCCTTCATCAGGTCTTCACCAAGGCCTGTAGCAGAAGCTCCGCCTCTCTGGCTGTCCACATAGAAACCGGAACCGGAAATTGGCGAGTCTCCCACCCTGCCTTTTTTCTTCATGAACAATCCGCTGGTGGAAGTGGCCGTGGTCATCTTCCCGGACATATCGACGCAGACCACGCCCACGGTATCATGTCCGGAATACGGCTTCAGTTCGCTTTCCCTGATTTCTGCCACCCTTTTCCTATAATGGGCCTTTGCGCGGTCAGAAAGCATGTTTTTTCGCTCGAAACCTTCCTGATGGGCGAACTTTTCAGCGCCTTCTGCAACCAGAAGGCAGTTCACCTTTTCCCGGCTCAGCCTTCGCGCGATGGAAACCGGATTGGCAAAATCCTTGATGGCCCCTACTGCGCCAATATCCAGGGTATTGCCATCCATGAAGGCCGCATCAAGCTCAACCTCCATCTCCTCGTTAGGCAGTCCGCCGAAACCGACGGATTTGTAGAACGGAAAATCCTCAACTTCCCTGACAGCAATTTCAATGGCATCTGCCGCATCCCCGCCTTCTCTAAGAATCTTTGAACCTTTTGCAATCCCTTCAGCGGCCATACGCCAGGTCGCAATCATACCCCACATTGTAATTCCTCCTTAAAAGCAGATTTTCTTTCCAAGCTCTGTCGTCTCTTTGCCCTCATGCAGGGCCTCAGCCATGCTGCAAATATTCCGAAGAGCTCCCGTTAGTCCTACACCGCCCTTTTTGGGTGTTTCGACGATGCTTACCTGGCCTTTGTATTCGGCGAGGGTTTCCTCATTCTCTTTGGACATCGCAGCGAAGGCTCTGGAATGGGTCGTCTGATTGACATCCCTGGCAACCCTGGCACACATCTGCGCATAGTCGATGAAGTTGAATGCCGGTCCGCAGATGACGACATCCGCCTGTAGCTTATTGACCATGGCACATAATTTTCTGCTGACCTCGTCGGGGTCAGCCTTATATGTGCCGTTTCCGCAGTAAAGACATGCCACGACCTTTGCATCGATTTCCTTGAAAAAAGGTGCCATCATGACTGCAGGGCCGATGGATTCCCTTTTCCCGCCCAGCGGGAGCATGATATCGTCCTTCGTTCCAAGTCCGGACTGAATCTGGTCAAATATCATAATAATTTTCATCATCTCTTCACTCTCTTTAGAGGTCTTCAAAAGTTACATCGTCCAGGGAAAGGTCTCCGTCTTCTGAATCTTCCAAACCCTTCTGTTCGTCAAGAAGATACTGCTTGTCCATGATCTTGATGAAGGGGATATAGACAAATACACCCAAGACCAGAAGAATCATTTGAAGTACCGCACCCTGCCAGCCTGTAGAGAGGAAACCCGATATGATGACCGGTGTTGTCCAGGGGATGGCGATTCCGCTACAAAAGGGCACAAGTCCGATATTCATCGCGACATAGGCGATGATGATGTTCATCGTTGGTACCAGGACGAAGGGGATAAGAAGTACAGGATTCAAAACGATGGGAAGTCCAAAAACGATGGGCTCATTGATGCCGAAGAGCCCTGGAATAAAGGCAAGCTTGCCAAGCTCTTTGATCCGTTTGGATTTGCAGATGAACAGCATGGCGATGAGCAGGGATAAAGTGGAACCGGCTCCGCCAAAGGTTGCAAATAAGTCCTGGAACTGCTGTGAAATGATGTTTGGAAGCTGAGTTCCATTCTGAAGGGCCGACAGGTTCTCTGCAGACAAGGTCTGAAGAATCGGATTGAAGACAGCACCTACGACAGAACCTCCATTGACCCCAAAGAACCAGAAGAAGTGCAGGAAGATATAGGCTGTCACCATTGCCCCTAAGGTATTTCCCAGTCTCAGAAGAGGTGCCTGCAAGATTCCATAGACAAAGCTAAACGCATTCCCGTAGGAAGTCATTCCGAAAATGGTATTGATGATAAAGAATGTTGTGATTGCAACGCCTGCAGGGATTAGTGCCGCGAAGGACTTCCCTACTGTCGGTGGAACACCTTCTGGCATCTTGATGATCCATCCTTTTCGGTCTACCCAGCTGTAGATATGGACCGCAAGGAAAGCACAGATGATACCGATGAAAATGCCTTTTGCGCCTACCCATCCCAGGGGAATCCCTGTGACCGTAGCCTCTTCGGAAACAATCTCATAGGGCATGAGCATGAACCAGCATACCAGGGAAATGGCTGCACCAAAGATCTTGTCGACCTTCATTTGCTCCGCGAAGGAGTATCCAATTCCTATGACGGCCAGGATGGCCATAATGGAGAACGTTGCATTGGTTGGTTTTTCAAGGTACATCGTCCAGTCTTCACCAAAGATTTTTGCCCAGAATTCTGTCCATCCTGGAATGGGGAAGTTTGCAAATAGCAGGAAGAATGATCCTACAATCAAGAGTGGCATGGACAATAAGAAACCATCACGAACTGCAATGAGGTATTTGTTCTTACCGATCTTCTCGGCTAGACCCATGAAAAAAGATTCTATTTTCTTTAACATAATAATCCCCTCTTTTTTACTTATTTCCCTTGATCAGTTTTATTGCAACCTTGAGCACTTTTTCACCGTTCATCAGACCATAGTCAGTCGCATCAATCACATGGATGGGAATGCCCAGATGTCCAAATTTTGAAACGAACTCATTGTAGCGGTATTTCACCTGAGGTCCGAGCAGGATCACGTCAGGATGCTTTTCTTCGATAATCTGCCCCATCTTTGTATCGGCAAATGCTGCAACTTCAATGGGGAGCTTGTGCAGGTCCGCCACGCCCTGCATCTTGGTAGCCAGCATGCTTGTGGACATCCCGGCGCTACAAAATAAATACACTCTTTTCATCTGTTTTCTCCTTTGTTTGATTTATGGTGCCGACTATCTTGCTTCAAGGGCAAGGATTCTTCTATAGCTGTCGATGAGTTCATTCGCGATAATCTTGAATGTTTCTGCGCTCATCATCTGGTCTTCGGCATGAACCAGGAGAAGAGAGCAGTTCACAGGAGTTCCTGTGGCTTCCTGCTGGATCAGTGACATATGTGCTTCGCTCCCCTCGAGGAAATAGCGTTCCCCTTCTTCGATGAGCGTCTTCGCCCGGTCAAAATCTCCTGCCTTTCCAAACTGCATGGCTTCAATGTAGTTGGATCTCGCCATTCCGACGTTTGAGATAATCTGAAAACATACCAATTCCAAGCCTTCCATATGTAACTTCCTTTCATCATTCGTTAGAAATGCAACAAATTTTCATTTGCTGCATTTGTTGTCCTTATCTATAACTATAGATACTTATTCACTTATTTAATGTAAACGGGTTTCCGACCCCTAGGAAAGAAATCGGTTTTTTGGGTCATCCGATGATTTTTTCGATGAATTCCTCGTAGGCGCAAGGCTGGCAAAGCACAGCCATCTGCTTGTTGTCATTGATGATGGCCGAAACCCAGTCAAAGAACATTTTAATCATGCGCTGATTTTCCTCATCGATGGCAAAGAGCATGACGATACGCACTTCAAAACTTCCCCACTGCATTGGTTTTTTGAGTTGAGCCACAGCGATGGTGGATTTATTGGAAAATGTCCCAAAGGCATGAGGAATGGCCAGAGCATTCGCAAAAGAGGTGGACGAGAGTTCCTCCCTTTTCAATACCACATCCTTATAATGGGAACCGACGATTCCCCCTTCCTCCAACTTGTCACACAGGTGACCGATGACTTCCTCCGGCGTGTTCAGGTCCAGCTCACTCGTATAGAAAGGCTTCCGGATCAACCCGCTGATCTTGGACAGGAACTCCAGCTTGAACCTGTTCTTGTCCAAACGGTTCAGGGCTTGCAGGATATTCACCTCCGTCTCAGTGTTGATAAAGAGATTAATCGGCACCGTCAAAATATCCAGTTCATGTTTGAGCGGGCAGGCAGACAAGATGAGATCCGGTTCCATCTTTCGGATTTCCTTCTCATCAAACATCTGATAGGTCTGTACAATCTCCATGCGATCACTGAACATATTTGAAATCTTTGATACGCTCATCTTATAGAACGACTGCTTGTAAGGAACAAGGATGACGGCACGATACCTTTTGGTGGCATTCATCCGCTCACTGGCACTTCCAAGGTGAAGGGCAACGAAGCCGGTCTCAGAATGCGCGATTTCAATGCCGAATTTGTTTCCGATATACCTTGAGGCATTGATCCCCATTTCAAAAACCAGCGGATACTGGCGCTTGATATCCTCCACAAGGACATCCTCGAGCAGCACCTGGTTCTTGTACCTCTCGATCATCCCATAGATATGCATCTTTAGGCCCGCAATCAGGTCTTTGTCGGATTTGAAGTCAACGCCGAACATCTCATAGATGTTCTCCAGGACCTCTTCAACCAGCATCTTCGTATTGACCCAGTTCCCCTCAAGACAGATATAGTCCCTGGTATAGGCAAACGTCTGCCTTCGGAGGATAACCAGGGCAAACTGCCTTACTTCGCTTTCCTTGACCACAATCTGAAGTTTCTTTTCGATTTTCCCATAGAAGGCTTTAGAGATCTGATATTCGATCGTCTCCTCCAGGGAGTTCTCATCATCTTCAACCTGCATATAGTTATAGTGCATCATCCGTTCGATGCTTGTCCCCAGATGGAGGATGAGCATGGGGAGCATGACCTCGTTTAAGGCATAGTTATATTCTTCAACGGTTTCCATCAGGATATTCTTCACTTCAATGAGATCAAATTCTGCGTACAAGGTTGCCAGATGATTAAGGTTGTAGAAGTTCTCCCCAACTTCAGCCACAAGCAAATCCTTGTAGAATTTCCTTTTGCTCAGTTCATCACCAAAAAGAGAGAGGTACTCCTTGCGTCTGATGAGCTTCAGGTTGTTATAGGGTTCAAGCATCTTACGAATCCTTTTGATGTCATTCTCGATGGAATACCCGCTGATGTAGATCTCCGCCTGGAGCTCCGTCAGGCTGAGTTCACTGGCACCGAACAATAGCTTTTGAATGATGTACATAAATCTTGTATGTGGATCCTGTGGAATGTCATGATCCTCTTTTTTGACCACGGCCATTCCAAATCTGTTTTCAATCCGGTATCCATTCTGGATACTGGATTCAATGAGGGGCACTTCACAAGATTTGTTGATGGCGTTGATGTCTGATCGTATCGTTCTGTCGGAAACCCCGAGCAATGCGGACAACTCCGTATTATTCATCCAGCAATGCATTTCCGTCAGGATGTCGACCAATTTATTTTGTCTCTTGTTCATTCGCTTTCACCTCAATATTCCGATTGCCCATTATCCTCTGATCTGCAAAAATCCCATAGGGTACATCACACGCATAATTACCGTGCCACCCCAATCTTCACTGAATTTGGTCCCTAAAAATAATCAGCATGATAATTATACCAAATATGTCAACCCCTACCGTGGATAAAGTAGATTTTGGGCAGACTTTTCCGATTTTAAAAACTGCCCTTCAGGCCTGTGCAAGAAAATCAGACGGGCTTTATCTCAAATAAAACCCGTCTGATTTCCATGCAATGTTGCCTAAAAAATTTACTTTGCCCCTTCTCTCTTTGGTGCTGATGATTCGCATCTTTATGGAAATACAGATCCTCCTGATTCGCGACCATCGGCTAGCATTTCTTCTGGCTTTTGGCTCTACTATGGATTGCCTTGTCAAAATTTCGGAAGGAGATTGCCGGCGAAGATTTTCGGCAATTCACTTCAGGCTGATCTGGACCTTCATCATGAGGATATCCTTGACAAAAGTCAGGGTGGCGCTGGATACATTCCCATTGATCCAGTGATAGGTCATGGATCCGATGCCCATGATTTCAGTCTGGGAAATCAGCTGGCCTCCTCCAAGGACTGCCTTGACCTCCTCATAGGTCATTCCCTCTTTCGTCTGATTGTACATTTCAAGGGTGATCTTATCATCCGCCTTCAAAAGCCCGAGCTGTGTCTTTCCAACAACCGCATCGCCCTGGAGGGTCACGCTCATGTAACGGAGAAGACTCGTCTTCCAGGTGTAAACGACCGTCTTGAACCCTGCGATTTCGGAAGACGTCATTTCTGACCCTTCCCCGACAAGCTTCACCACATCGGCGTAGGTAGAACCCATTTCAATGTTGAGGAAGTTCCCATAGTTCACGGGGGATTCCGGATCGGTTTGGACGGTTTCCACCGGAGTCTGTGCATCTATGGCAGTGACGATGGGTGTTGATGCTTCCCGACTTTTCGACTCCGAGACGCTTCTTCCTACCCCATACCCTGCCACACCGGCCAGCATGACGACAATGAGCCAGAACCACCACTTCTTGTAGATTGGTCTTCTCATCTTCTCCCCCCCTCCCTCTTGTTAATAATGTCTTTATATTTCAAATATTATCACTATTCCCATTTTTAGTAAATGGCCCTCATTTTCAAGGGGCGCAGGAAGGCCCAGGGAGTTCATACTCCCCGGGCCTTTCCCGTTCCCCGTCTATGAGGATTTAGCGGCTGGCTTCCCCTTCAAGGACTGCGCCCAGCCTGATCTTGTTTCTTTCCATGCCAAGCGTCTGCTCGATGAGGGTCGTATGGACCTTCGGGTCGGTCACCCCACTGACATAGAGGTCGGCGATCCCGCTGATCAGCATCCTTAAGACATACTCCGGATACTCGATGTTGATGTAGTTTTTCCTGATCCCCAGCTCGATGAGGTCCAGGGCGTGGACGATGGCGATGGCAGAGAGCTTGTTCTTGATGAACTCAAAGACGCCGGGATTACCCGGAGAGGCGTTCATGATGGCCGGGTTTTCATGGATGGAATAGAAGAACAGGCTGATGATGGCCCCGAACTTGTCATAGAAGTCGAGGCGGTCGTCCTTCATGATCCCTTTGATTTTTTCATCCACTCCCGTGCAGAGATCTTCGATGACCTCGTTTAGCAGAGCCTCCTTGGAGGCGAAGTAGTAGTAGAGGAGCCCTTTGGCCACACCGGCCTTGTTTGCGATGTCGCTCATGGAGGTCTTCTGAATCCCTTTTTCCTCGAAGATTTGCATCGCTGTTTCAAGGATTTCCTGTTTTCTGACAAGAGGGTCTTTTGTGATTCTCATATTAACCTCCTTCTATTCGATGGACTTCAGGGATTCCACCATGTTGACACTTCTTAGCTTGTAGAACATGAAGAAGTTCACGAGTATGGAAAATCCCAGGGTCAGCGCAATGGATAAGCCGTAGCTCAGGGGCGAGATGACCTTGCCGAACATCATGTTGTCCACCTCCATGGTGCCCATGACATACTTCTGGAGGACAAATCCGAGGAAGAGCCCGAAGAAAGTGCCGATGAGGGTCAGGAAGGTGTTCTCCCGGTAGACATAGGCCGAGACTTCCTTGTCCCTGAACCCCAGGACCTTGATGGTCGCAATCTCCCTGATCCTTTCGGTGATGTTGATGTTCGTCAGGTTGTAGAGGACGACAAAGGCCAGAGCCCCGGCGGAGAGGATAAGCATGAGGACCACATAATCCAGGGACTCCAGGCTTTTACTGAATTCTTCCCGCAGGGTCTCCACGATCATCGTTCCCAGGACCCCCTCATTTTCCATGAGCTTCCCCTTGAAGGCCGAGATGTCGACCTTGGAGACGTCGCCGAAGGTGAAAAGACCGGTGTTGATCTCAGGCTTCCTCAGGGTCACTTGGTCATAATAGGCCGGGCTCATGAAGATATAGTGCACAAGATAGTTTTCCGCAATGCCCGCGACCCTGAACTCGTAGGTGCGGTTGTCCGTATCCCTGTAGGTCAGGGTGTCCCCGACACCGACGCTTAGAAGTTCAGAGAGCTTTTCCGTGATGATGGCGCCATCTTCGGTGAGGTTCAGGCCTTCCTTCGATTTCCGCTCATGGAGGTCAAAGAACGCCTTGAACTTTTCTGTGTCCTCGGGGGTCATGAGGTTCACCTCATACTCCCGGGTGGAATTCTTACTGTAAGCATTCACATTCTCCATGTGGGCGTCCTGGTAGCTTTCAACCTCCGGTTCATCCCCGAGAATCTCATCGAGGTTCCTCTCTCCTTCCTCCTTGTCCATATTGAGGATAACCATCCCGTCATAGGTGAAGATTTCGTCGAACTGCTTGCCCATGATGGCTTTGACCGAATCGCTGATGCCGAATCCTGTGACCAGGAGTGCTGTGCACCCCGCAATGCCGATGACTGTCATGAGAAGCCTCTTCTTGTACCTGAAGATGTTCCTGAACGTCACCTTGTAGGAAAAGCTCAGCCGCCTCCAGAGGGGCCGGATCCTTTCGAGGAGGATACGCTTGCCAGGCTTTGGCGCCTTCGGCTGCATGAGCACTGCCGGCGTCTCCCTCAGTTCATTCAGCGTAGCGAAAAGGCTCGCAAAAACCGTGGTCAGGACGGCAATCCCCGTGGATAGCATAGCGATGCCCCAGTGGAACGGCGCCAAGACATACGGTGTGGAATACAGGGACCCGTAAACGGTGATGATGAGCCTCGGAAACAGCTGGAACCCCACGACAAAACCGATGATGCTGCCGATGAGGCTTGCAAGGAGGGAATAGGTGAGATACTTCATGGCGATGGTAAAGGTGCCATAGCCCAGCGCCTTCAGGGTTCCAATCTGGATCCTCTCCTCCTCCACCATCCGTGTCATGGTCGTCAGACACACCAGTGCCGCAACCAGGAAGAAGAACAGCGGGAACACGGTGGCAATCGCCCCGATCCTCTCTGCGTCATCCCCCATTCCGGCATAGCCGGGATTACCATCCCGGGTGTAGACAAACCATTCGTCAGGCAGCTCAAGAAGCAGCCGTTTCGCTTCCTTGATCTCCTCCTCGGCATCGGCAATCTTCACCAGGGCATCGGCCTTCTCTGTGTCAAAGGTGATCTTTCCATCGGCAAGTTCAACCTTGGCCGCAGCGATCTCTCTTCTTCCCTCGGAGAGGCTTGCCTTGAAGGAAGCCTCTCCCTTTGCCAGGGCGGCCTCCCCGTCGTTAAGTTTCTTTTCATTGTCGCCTAGAAGCTGACGCGCGGCATCGAGCTCCCCTTTCGCCGCATCGATTTCTTTCTTTGAAATTTCCAGTGTCGAAGCCCCTTCATTGTAAGAGAGGAGGCCTGCCTCGTATTTGACTCGGCTTTCCTCAAGGGCCTTTACCCCTGCCTCGTAATTCAGCATTCCCTGTTCATACTGGGCTTTGGAGGAGACCAGAGTTTCGCCCAGCTGGGTTATGGTGGAGTCAAGGGCGGCCCTTATTCCGGGAAGGTGATTCGGGTCAGTAAAGGGGATATTCTCCTCGATATAGGCAGAGAGTTCCGGCGAATAGACCCGGATGTCCTCGATCAGTTTGAGGTACTCTTCTTCGGTCAGCGTGGGCGTGTCAGGCAATCCGCTCTGGATGGACTTCAGCCCGCCAAGGGATTCCTCCAGCATCCCAAGCTGGCTGCTCGCGCCGTCAAGCTCGGACCCGGCCAAGGCGAGTTCCCTTTCCCCCTGGTCGATCTGGTTCTTGGCCTCGTCAAGCTGGGCCTTGGAGGCCATGAGCTGGGTCTGTGCATCCTGGTACTTGTTGTAGCCTTCAAGCCACGTGGCATAGCCGCTGAAGTACTCTTTCCTGCCGAGGGCAAGGGCATCTTTCCCGACTTCGATTTCCTGTCTCTGCTTGGCGAACTCCCGGGTGTACTTTGCCTCATTCTCGTCCAGCTCTTTCTCCCCGGAAACAATCTCCTCTTCCGCATCCTGGAGCTTCTTCTCGCCGTCTGCGAGTTTCAATTCCGCTTCGGCCTTGCTCTTTAGGAGTTCCTCTTCCCCGTCGCTCAGTTCATCGTGGAGGCTCTTCGTTTCTCTCGCCATGGTCTCTTGTCCAAGGACATCCAGGGCGTCCTTCGTCGGGACATGGTAGGCGTCATATTCCTTGGAGTACGCCTCAAGGCGGCCGGATTCCCTGGTCCTGATGAAGAGGTCCGTCACCTTCTCCATGTTGAAATCGCCAATGGGGACATAGCCAAAATAGGCGATGGAGCCATCGCCGATGTTGGTCTGCCCTCGCTCATAAGTGATATAGAGCGGAGAGCGCATGAAGCCGACGACCTCGTACTCGACCTTTTTGAAGCTGTCCGCAATTTCCTCCCCTTCCGGGACACTCAGGGTCACCTTGGAACCTAAAGGGACACCGCTCATCCGGCTGAGTTTCTCATCCAAAATGATCTCCCCGGTCTTCTCTGGCAGCCTTCCTTCGGTTAAGAAAGGAACATTGAGAAGGCTTCCCTCCTCATAGGCTTTTTCATCGAAGCTGAAGACTTTGATGATTCCCCCCTGGGTATCCCCGGCGGTGAGGAACGCATCCTTGGTATAGCTCTCCATGACCCGGTCGACATCCGTCAAGGCATTGACTTTGGCAATATCCTCTTCCCTGAAGCCCAGGGGCGACATGACCCTGAAGTTCGAGAGGCTATAGTCCTTGTAGTAGGTGTCCGCAGATAGGATCATATCCGGCTTTGTCGCATTGATTCCCGCAAAGAAACCGACCCCCAGGGTAATCATGGCCACGATGGAAAAGAACCTGGCCTTGGAGTTCCATATGGACCGCTTGAGGTCCTTGAAGAAGGATTTTTTCTGCATTACCACTCAATCCTTTCCACGGGGAGAGGATTCTCATTCACCACAAATTCCTTCACCTTTCCGTTCTTCATTTTGATGACCTTGTCCGCCATGGCCTGGATTGCCGCATTGTGGGTGATGACCACAACCGTGATCCCCCGCTCCCGGGACATGTCCTGCAGGAGTTTCAGGATGGCCTTGCCCGTCTGGTAATCTAGAGCCCCAGTCGGCTCGTCGCAAAGAAGGAGCTTCGGGTTCTTCGCCAGAGCCCTGGCGATGGCGACCCTTTGCTGCTCTCCGCCGGAAAGCTGTGAAGGGAAGTTATCCGCCCTGTCCCCAAGCCCTACCAGCTCCAGGACCTTGTAGGCGTCCATGGGATCCTTGGAAATCTGGGAGGCCAGTTCCACATTCTCCACGGCCGTAAGGTTCTGGACCAGGTTGTAGAACTGGAACACGAACCCGATATCGAACCTCCGGTATTCCGTGAGCATCTTGCTGGAGTAGGCGCTGATGTCCCTGCCGTCCACGCTGATGCTTCCCCCGTCGGAGGTGTCCATTCCCCCGAGAAGGTTAAGCACGGTGGTCTTCCCGGCACCTGAGGCGCCAACGACCACTGCAAAATCCCCCCGCTCTATATTGAAGTCGACGCCATCCACCGCTGTGATGGTGACCTCGCCCATCTGATATCTCTTTTGAACATTGTTTAGTTCTATAAATGCCATTTCAATCCCCTGTCCTATCAAATATTCTACTTGCATTACTCATTTTACCACTGACTGACCGATAGTCAATCAGTTTCCATTAAGGGATACAATATACCTCCATCCTTAAACGGGGATTAAGTAAAGCCCACCTTTTTGAAAGGGTTCGGGTCTCTGAAGGATTATTTGGCGAAACTGCAGATTTGGAAAGGTTTCTGGTTGTAAAACCCCTTCCATATCGGTATAATTTGTGTATATCTTGAAATATCAAAATATTTCCACTTCCTTAAAATGACAAGGATCATAATACTGCCACCTCTTGGAAGGAGGACAAGCACATGGAAGGAAAAATCAGAGTCGGTCTGGTCGGACTGGGGTCAATCTGCAAAAAGGCCTACATGCCCGTACTCATCAGGGAAAAGGAATGGGTCCTCGCCGGCTGCTATGCAAGGACACCGGAAACCAGAAAAGCCTTCAGCGAAGAATATAGAGTCAGGGAATATGAGTCCCTGGAAGAACTGTGCGAAAACATCGATGCGGTCATCATCAACGCGTCCACGGAAAGCCACTTTGAACTGGCTTTGTTTTTCCTCAACAAGGGAATCCATGTCCTCATCGACAAGCCCCTGGCCGCGACCACAGAAGAGTGCGAGAAGCTGGTGTTCAGTTCCACCTATCACAAGGCAAAGCTCATGGTGACCTTCAACAGGAGGTATGCCCCACTCTACAGGATGCTCAAGAACAACATCACCTCGACCTCCCTCATCAGGATCATCAAGAACCGATCCCATAAGATCGGTCCTGAACATGCGGAGTTCACCGTAAACGACGACTACATCCATCTGGTGGATACCGCCCGGTGGTTCTTCGACGGAAAGCTCATCATGGTCGATGGCGACCTCGCCATCAACAGTGACAACCAATTGATCTATGCCAACCATTACTTCAGGAGCCCGGAAGGCTGCAAGATTGAAACGCTTCTTCACCGGAACTCCGGAAAGACCACAGAGATCATCGAGGTCATCAATGAAGGAAAGACCCTGCGTGTGATCGATCTAACCACCCTGATCCTGGAGGAGGACAACGAAAGCAAGGTCATCTCTCCCTCACAGTGGGCCACCGTGGAGAAGACCAAGGGATTCGAGGACGCCATCAGGCATTTCTTCAACTGCATCATCCTGGACAAGGAGCCCGATTCCTCCGGAATGGAAGCCCTTGCTACCCAGAGGGTCATCGACTCCATCATTCAAAGCAACTAGGCCATGTGACGATACGCTCTTTAATCCACAGACAAAGGTGCCCTGGAGGATCTTTTTCCTCCAGGGCACCTTTGTCTGTAAACTCTTTGTTTATTCGTGTCAGCCACTCTTAGAAAAGTTTTCTAGAGGGGTCTTAGTTTGGCTGTGAAATGTCTGAGGATCATCGGTTCCCAGGTAATGGCATATCCCCTTATGGAGTCCTTCCTCTTTTCGATTTCGATCAGCGCCTCCGCGATGACGTCCAGGTGGGACTGCGTATAGACACGCCTTGGTACCGCAAGGCGTGTGAATTCGAATTCCGCCTCAAGCTGCTCTCCCGTATCCGGATCGTTCCCCATCATATAGGAACCGATATCACAGCACCTGATGCCCGCTTCGATGTAGAGTTCAATGGCCAGGGCCTGCGCCGGGAATTCATTGTAGGGGATATGCGGAAGCAGCTTCTTGGCATCCAGAAATACCGCATGTCCGCCCACAGGGCTCTGGAAGCTGATATGGGCTTCATCCAGCTTTCCTGCAAGATATTCCATCTGTCCGATCCTGTACTTGAGGAAGTTCTCGTCTATCCCTTCCTGAAGGCCGATGGCAATGGCTTCCAGGTCTCTTCCTGCAAGGCCGCCATAGGAGATGAACCCTTCGCTGGGAATGGTGTTCGCCTGGACCTTCTCAAAGAGTGCGGCATCTTCCCTGACGCCCACAAGTCCGCCGATGTTGACGATGGCGTCCTTCTTGGAGCTCATGGTAAGGATATCGCCGTAGCTGAAAAGCTCCCTGGCGATTTCCCTGATGCTCTTGTCCGCATAGCCCACTTCGCGCATCTTGATGAAATAACAGTTTTCTGCATATCTCGCGGCATCAATTACAACGGGAATGCCATATCTCTTGGCGATGGCGCTGGTCTCCCGGATGTTCTCAAGGGATACCGGCTGTCCGCCCGCACTGTTGTTGGTGACGGTGATGATGAGGCATCCGACGTTTTCAGGACCGTTTTCCTCGATGAGCTCCACGAGCCTGAAGTTGTCCATGTTCCCCTTGAAGGGGGCATAGGATTCGGTGTCGAGGGCTTCCGCAACGACACAGTCGATGGCCCTTCCTCCGGCGATTTCCACATGTGCCCGGGTCGTGTCAAAATGCATGTTGGCAATCGATACCTTTCCCTCGCCAAGAAGGATTGGTAGGACGACCTTCTCTGCTGCCCTTCCCTGGTGGACCGGCTGGATATATTCATAGCCAAAGATATCCTTGGCCGATTCGAGCAGCCTGAAATAGCTCTTTGATCCGGAGTAGGCTTCGTCCCCCCGCATGATTCCTGCCCACTGTTCGCTGCTCATGGCTCCTGTTCCGCTATCGGTCAAGAGATCGATATAGACGTCCTCAGCATGGAGTCCGAACACATTGTAGTTCGCCTCCCTGATCTTCTCTACCCTTTCCTCTTTGGTCAGTATCTTGATGGGTTCTACCATTTTGATTTTAAACGGTTCAGCAAAGTATTTTACGCTCAATTAATTCCCCTCCTGATCTTATTTCTTGTCCTACCGTGCTCCCGTTCTACTTTTTCTCACCGGAGGCATACCTCCAGTTTCACGGCTTAATTTTTCTCATAAGGCTAGATGATCGCCACAGCTTCAATTTCTACCATGGCATCCTTTGGAAGCCTCGCTACCTGGACTGCAGACCTGGCAGGAAAATCATCTGCAAAGAACTCCTTGTATACCTCGTTCATCTTGACAAAATTCCCCATATCGCTGAGAAAAACCGTCGTCTTCACAATCTTCTCCATACCTGATCCTGCTTCCTCAAGGACAGCCTTGAGATTCAATAGTGCCCTTCTGGTCTGGAGTTCGATCTGATGTTCCACCAGGTTTCCGGTTTCAGGGTCCATGGGAAGCTGTCCGGAAGTGAAGACAAGGTTTCCTGCGATGATTCCCTGGGAATAGGGTCCAATGGCACCCGGAGCCTTGTTTGTCGCGACTGTTCTTTTCATGGGAAAAACCTCCTTTTCTGCTTGAAATGTCAATTTGCAATCCCTGTAAACATTTGCAACCTTATTATAGTCTATAAAGCGCTTTGACTTCAACCGGATTTCAGAATGTCCCCAAATCTTCTGTCCGGTTTTTCCAAGGGCAGCAAAAAATCCATCCCTTTTACAGAATGGATCTTAATCTCAAGTTTCATCGGTTTTTGTCCTTCATTGTCATCAGTCGATGCTTCTGCCGTAGAGGATGGTGGAATAGAACATGCCATTCAGGCAGATGTCCCTGGCCAGGCTTCCCTCTTCATAGAATCCCAGCGTCCGGTAGACTTCCTTCATGATCTCCAAGTCTTCCCTGACCCGGAGGTTGACCTTCCGGATGACGCCTTTGGACTTGCAGGCAAGGATCATCCTGCTGATCAGTTCCTTCCCCAGGGTCCCCATGAGTTCGTCACTCTTCAGGCACAAGGTAAGGCTTCCCACATGCTTGAACTTCTCCGCCTTCCTCTGAAGCAGGACCACGAGCCCGGAAAGCTGACCATGATTGAAGCCCAGAAGAAGATTCCCCTTACCGAACTGCTCGACGAGCTTCTCGTAGGAATCCATATTCTCTGTGGTCTCGTCCCAGTCATGCTCCCCAAAGGTATTCTTGGTGTACTCCTTGGTGCTGACAATAAAGTCTTTCAAGGTACCGTAGTCCTCTTCAACGGGTCTGCGAATTACAAAATTTGAATTCAGATCTACGATAGCCATCAGTTCTACCCCACTATGCTGCATGATATTTTTCCTATTGTTTCCTTACCCCTCCATATCCTATGTATTATACTGTTTAGTCAACAATATGTAAACAATTACTTGTCAAAAGAAACAGGACAAACAGATAGAAGAGCAAAAAGTCCGCTCCTATCAATGTCTATCCTGTAGGTTCCTGTTCATGGCCTGTGTCTGTTATGCTCTCGTGAAGGGTGATCTTTCATCGCCGGGTGGAGGAATATCCCTATGGATTTTCCGGTTTCTTCCCCAGGCTGATCCTGAGGCCGATTGTTGTTCCCTTGTCCACCATGGCGCCAATCTTGTAGTTCTGGCTGAAGACATAGCCTTCTTCGGTGTTGTTGTTGTATGCCCTTTCAAAGTCAACATCTGCACCAAGTTCGAGAGAGGCAAGTTTTGCCACGGCCGCTGACTCGGAGAGTCCGATGAGGTTTGGGACTTCCACTTTTCCGGTTGTGGAAGGTTCTTCAGCAGACCCCTCCTCCGGACCTTTGGATACGCTGTAATGGACTGTCGTTCCCCGCTCCACCACAATGTTCTTGTAGGGCGTCTGCCAGAAGACGATATCCTTATCCACATCATCCTTGTATTCCGGGTTGGCATCCCCCACAAGACCGACTTCCTTGAGTTTTGCCTCCGCTTCGTCCCTGGTCATTCCGTAAAGGTGCGGGACGGTGACTTCCAAAGAGAGGATGGCCGTCTCAGGTTCTTCCACAATGGTCTCCACGCCTGTTTCCACGGCTGATTCAACGGGAGTCAGAGGAGTGGGGTCTTCATTGCCATTGTTGTTGTTCCCATTGATATTGGTCAAGGTGATTTCCTTGCTCAGGGCTTCTTGCAGCTTATTGTTGTAAGATACAAATCCAAAAATAAATCCTATGGTGACCAATGCAAAAAGTGCTATGACGATGCCCTTAATCTTCATAATCTACCCCTCAAACCCCACATATTTTATATTATTATAGCATATAGAACATCAAATTTCCCTAAATTGTGTTTTTTTCTGACAATCCTCTGAATTGGCAGAAAAAAGTCCGGCTGTTTCTTCAGCCGGACGAATAGGTATGGTTATGAAATGGTTCCAATATCGTTCCTATTACTTCCAGTTATAGGTAATTCCATCCCAGATCATCTTTCCTGATTTGGCCAGACTCACCATGCCATAAACGCTGTTTGGAAGATCCGCGCTCATGATCGTGAAGATGAAATCGCCCTTCTGAATCTCGATCAGCGTGGTATCATTCTCCACGCCCGTAAGGCCTCCGGCCTTGCTGGCGATTTTCTGCTTCAGGTTCTCATCCAGGTAGAAAGCCGTCTTCTTCTTCTTGTTGTCCCCCTTAAGAAGTTCAATGATGTACCTCGAATGTTCACGGGTCAGGTACTCCTCATTCTTGAGAAGCTTCCAGCACAGGGAGAGGTCATAGCTGGTGGTCAGGTTGATGGGTGATCCAGGCATGTCGTTCATGTTCGTATCCTTCAGCCCCATCTCCTTGAATTTCCTGTCCAGGTCGTCAAAGCCCATGATGCCGACCAGTTTTTGCGTAGCCGTGTTGTCGCTCTCGATGAGCGTGACGATGATCAGCTCTTTTATGGTGTATTCCCTGGAATTGAGTTCCTTCAGGATTCCTGAACCCTCTACACGGTCTTTGCTCGTGAGAAGGATGTTGTCGTCAAGGGAGATCTTCCCCTCCTCAACGTCCTTTAACACCGCCATGACCACAGGAAGTTTCATGCATCCTGCCGAAGTCATTTTGACATGCTCATTATAGCCATAGATGAATCCAGATTTCAAATCTTCAAAATAGAAGCTATATCTACCTAACCTGTCTTCTAAATATCTTCTTACCTCTTTCATTTAGCATCCACTCCAAATTTCTTATTGTCTCCATATTAACATAGAATTTTCAGAATGAAAACATTTTACAGCTGGATTGTCTTCGTCAGGATAAGGATGACAAAGATGACCGATATGGCAATTCGATAATAGGCGAAAATCTTCATGGGCTTCTTCTGGATGAACTGTACGAATCCCTTGACGCAGATGAGCGCCACCAGGAAGGCAACGATGAAGCCGAGAAGAAAAGCGACGGCTTCTGTGCTAGCCAGCGTCCCGAAGCCGACATCGCCCTGGAACTTCACCAGCTTGAGCAAGGAGGCGCCGAGCATGATCGGGATTGCCAGGAAGAAGGAATACTCCGAAGCGACTTTGGAATCCATGCCCGTGATCCATCCGCCCATGATGGTGGAGGAAGACCTGGACATCCCTGGCCACAGGGCCAGGCACTGGAAAAGGCCGACTTTGAAGGCCTGGAGGATGGTGATGTCCTCGACATTGTGGACCTTTGCCTTCTTACGGTATTTCCCCTCAACGAAGAGGAGAAGCACCGCACCCACAAACAGGCCGATGATGACGGGCAGTGGCTTGAACAGGTAGGTATCGATGGTATCTTCGAGAAGGAATCCGAAGAAGGCCGCAGGCAGGACGCCGATGACCAGGGCAACAATGAAGTTGACCCCTGTCTTCTCCTTTTTGAAGAACGACTTCACCAGACCCCAGAGCTTGTCCCAATAAAGGACAACGATGGCCATGATTGCCCCCAATTGGATGACGACGTTGAACATCTTCGTAAATTCCGTCTCCGGGAATCCGATGATTCCACCAGCCAGGATCATGTGTCCTGTCGATGATACGGGAATGAACTCGGTGATCCCTTCCACGATGGCAATGACGATGGCTTTGAAAATGAATAAAAGATCCAAAATAATACCTCCACTTAAAGAATTTTCAGTTTCTGATTTGCTTTACCCTACCATTTTACACAATCTTTGGAAGGAATTTCTGAAAAAACCATTAAATCTCTCGGAGGGAGCTTCGCAGCTTCAGGAGAAATGGCTGAAGCAGTTGATTTTCAGGTATTTTCAGCTTTTTATGGGAAATCCCTAAGAAAGCGAAGGGAATCCGTGATTTCTTGTAGGACTTGATCCCGAAATGATGTAATATGAAGATAGAAATTGAAAGAAGAGGAGAATGAACATGCAGGACTTTTCAATCATGGCTATCATCTTTGTCATCCTCACCCTGGGCCTCGGATTAAACGCCGCCTTTATGGCGAAGAAAATCAGGAGTCGGAACACGGATATCGTCCTCATCGAGAAGCCCAAGAGGCTTTATTACCTGGGGATCGTCTCCACAGTATTTACCCTCATCCTTTACTTCTTCTTCCAGATTCCCGACAATCTGGAGGCGTTCCTCGGAATGCTAGCTATCGTCGTCGGCTATACCGTCTTCTCCTATCTCTACAAAAATCTTGTGGCCTTCTACAGCAATGAGGGTGTTTTCATCAATGACCGGGAAATTCCCTACAAGAAGATTGACTTCTACCAGGTGACCAGCGAGCAGTCAAAGGCCCCCAAGGTCGTAATCCGCTACAAGGCGGAAGGAAGAAAGAAGAATCAGGCAGAAGTGCAGGAACAGGGAACCCTTCGCATTGAGAAGGAAGTCCTCAAAGGATTCATGGAAAAACTCCGCAAGGAGAGAGTGAGAAGAAAACAGTCCTAGACTCCCCGTGCCTTGAAGTGATGGTTCATCGTTAAAGAAAGGGATTGATGCAAATGATTTGCACCAATCCCTTTTTATGATTCTCTATTTTCTCTTCACTTCGGTCAGGCCATTAAAAAGGACCGGCATTGACGATTTTTTCGTTTGCGGACTTGAATCTCTTGAAGTTCACCTTGAACTTCTCGGCAAGTTCACCCGCTACTCTTAGGTACTCCTTCTCGTCCTTCCACAAGGTACGGGGAACCAAGATTTCACTAGGAACTCCTGGCACTTCCTTGGGAATGTCCAGGTTGAAGATATTGTCCCGCTCGTACTCCACATTCGTGAGAAGTCCGTTCAGGGCCGCATCCACCATGAGCCTCGTATACTTCAGGGGCATCCTATCTCCGACGCCATAGACGCCTCCGCTCCATCCGGTATTGATGAGGTAGACTTCGGTTTCGTGGCTGTCTATCTTTTCGCCCAGAAGATGCGCATACTCTTCAATGGGTCTTGGCATGAAGGGTTCCCCAAAGAGCGCGGAGAACGTCGTTTCCGGCTTGACGATGCCCCTTTCCGTCCCGGCAAGTTTGGACGTGTAGCCGGACATGAAATGGTACATGGCCCCTTCCCTGGTGAGTTTTGTGATGGGAGGAATCACGCCGAAGGCATCTGCGGTCAGAAACAGGATTGTTGAAGGGTGTCCGCCCCTCTTGTCATCCACCCTGTTTTCGATGTATTCCAAAGGATAACTGCATCTTGTATTCTCGGTGAGGCTCGCATCAAAGTAATCGGGCACACCATTATCATCGACAACCACGTTCTCGATGACTGCACCGAAGCGGATGGCCTCATAGATTTCCGTTTCCTTCAGGGGGTCAAGGTTGATGCATTTCGCATAGCAGCCCCCTTCGATGTTGAAGATGCCCTTGTCGTTCCAACCGTGCTCGTCATCTCCGATGAGATATCTCTTCTCATCCGCGGAGAGCGTCGTCTTTCCGGTTCCGGAAAGGCCAAAGAACAGTGCTGTCTTTCCATCTTTCCCCATGTTGGCAGAACAATGCATGGGGAGGATTCCTTTCATGGGCAGGAGGAAATTCATCACGGAAAAGATAGATTTTTTGATCTCACCGCAATACTTGGTTCCTCCGATGAGAATGAGCTTGTCCATGAAACTGATGACTATGAACGCTTCGGAATTCAGTCCGTCCTCCACGCAGTTTGCCTTCATTTCAGGCACGGCCACCACGGTGAAGTCGGCATCATAGCCCTTACGGTCGTTTTCCCGGATGAAGATATTGCTGGCAAATACAGCCTGGGCTGCGTCCTCACAAACAACATCGATGAGGAGCGAATTCTCCATGGATGCACCGGCCTTGGCCTTGATTAGATAAAGTTCCTTGCCCTTGATATAGGTCTTTACCTTCTCCAGAAGGTTCCCGTAAACCTCCTCCTCCATGGGGATGTTGATCTTTCCAAACGCCACTGTATCTTTTGTGATTTCATCTCTTACGATATACCTGTCCATGGGTGAACGTCCCGAGTACTTGCCCGTTTCAATGACAAGCGCACCCTCTTGGCTAAGGATGCCTACGCCTTTTCGGACGGCATCGTTTATCAGCCTGGACACGGAATATCCTTTTATCAGGGTCTCCTTCTCAAGTTCCAGCAAGTCAAGCCCTGTCAGATTTGTCGTTTTAATTCCTTTAGTTGGATCTGTAGTAATCATGAATAGTCCCCCCTAAAAATATGTTGGTTATCATTATTGGTTACAAAACAATCGCCCACCGATGATTTTAGTCCCTTTCAAATGCTCAAACATAAGGATTTTGATGTATCCCCTCTGCATTCATCGTGTAACGATTCTTGTTAATCATGATAAAATCATAACATATTATTCTGATAAATTACGACATTGCAAGGATTATCTTTATGATCGTCCGTTTTTTTACTGTGTTTTATCTTCAATGACCATTTCATATCGAGGCATAAATTGAGGAAATGAAAGAAGGAACACGACAAGTTCCTGTTCTAAGGAAAAAACAGCTAAGCCTGCATCAGAGAAGAAAGACAGTCTCATTACAAGGCATCTTTCAAGGGTTTCTCCGATAAAAAGACCTCACTTAAAAATCGCTGTTCCCCCGAAGGAACAGCGATTTCGCTTTCTATTTAATTATCGAGAGGCCCTACTCTTCCTGAGGATTCTCTGCCTCAGCCTACAAAGCCAGCTTGAGGATCTCCAAGACATCCTTTGAATCTAGTTTGACCAGAGAACCCAGTGGTCCTCTCATCAAAGCATTCTTGGCCATGATCTCCAATTTCTCATCTGTAATATTCCTTTCGCTCAGGGACACCGGGGCTCCGATTTCCCTGAGGAAATCCTTGAAGGCTTCGATGGCCTTCACCGCTGACTCTTCTTCTGTGGCTTCCTTGATGCCGAAGATCTTCTCTCCGAACCTGGCGAACTTCTCCACATCATGCTTGTAGACGAACTTCATCCATGCCGGAAAAACGATGGACAGTCCTTCGCCATGGGCGATGTCATAATAGGCAGAAAGAGAATGCTCAATGCCATGCGATGCCCAGTCCCCTGCACGGCCGAGGCTGTTTATTCCGTTTAGCGCCAAAGTCGCTGCCCAGGCAAGGTTTGCCCTGGCTTCATAGTCGTTCGGATCCTTGATTAGTACCCTCACGCACTCCATGGCCGTTCGCATGATGCCTTCAGAAAGCTCATCCTGCATCAGGGTGTTCTTCGTGCCGCCGAAATAGGCTTCCAGGACATGGCTCAAAGTGTCCACTGCCCCATTAACCGTCTGGTTCACCGGCAGGGACATCTGGACTGAAGGGTCAACGATGGACAGTCTTGGGAAGGTGACTTTGGAACCCCATCCCCATTTTTTCTTCTCTTCCTCATTGGTGATGACCCCGCCCGAGTTCATTTCAGAACCGGTGGCGGAAATAGTCAGGACCCCATAAATGGGAAGTGCCCGTTCAGGTTTCACCTTACCCTCGTAGAAATCCCATGGGTCTCCCTCATAGTAAAAGCTGGCGGCACTGATCTTTGACGTGTCGAGGACAGAACCTCCGCCGACAGCCACGATGGCATCCACCTGTTCTTCTTTCATCAGGGCTACGGTTTCCCTTACCTTGGAGAGGACTGGGTTCGGCTTCACCCCGCTCATCTCCACATACTCAATCCCGTTTTTCTTCAGGGAAGTCACGACTTGGTCATAAACCCCATTATTCATGATGGAGCCTTTTCCATAGAGCAAAAGAACCTTCTTGTTGCCGTACTCGGCGATGTATTTCCCCAGGTTGCGAATCGAACCCTTTCCGAAGACGAGTCTGGTTGGATTATAGAAATCAAACCTATTCATTTATTTTTCCTCCTTTAAAATATCGATAAAACTTTTGATGATCTGTGCGGTGAATCCCCAGATGACGTAATCCCCGTACCGATAGAAGTACTGTTTGTACTTTCCTTTCCGAAAGGGATAGTTCTTCCCCTGCTCGATGAGATGATAGGGAAAATCTTCACCCATGTTGGAACTCAGGTCCACCTCATAGATCAGGGGATCAAGATCCACGAAAAATCTTATCGGAATCTTGATGATGTGGTCCACCTCATCGAAACTTGGAAAAAAGTCGGTTTTCTTTGACCGTGCGACGAAAGGGTACATGGTCTGTCCGTAAGGACTGATGAAGTAATCCATGGGACCTACAAGGTCCAGGTCCTCCCTCTCCAGGTTCAGCTCCTCCATGGTTTCCCTCAGGGCGGCGTCTTCCGGAGATTCCCCTATCTCAAGGGACCCGCCAGGCAGGCATATGTCTCCAGGCTGGCTCTTCAGGCTCATGGCCCTTTTTTCGAGGATGATCTTTTCCTCACCCTCCTCCTCGATGACGAGGACCATGACAGAAAATTCCCTTCGAATCCCGATGATGTTAGGAACCCTACTCTTGAAAATGTCGATGGATTTCATCTCTTCTCCCTTTCCTCTCATGGCATTATCATATTATATCAGATATTATCTTGCAAATGACGTTAAAATCGCTCTCATTTTGGGTTATAATGTTAACATATTATATAAAATATGAACAAGAAGTGAGAAGGTCGAAGTTTTAATTACGGATGATCTTCATTTATGAATAGAAACTACAGCCTTCGGGCACTCGAGGAGGAAAAATGAGGAAGATACTAAGAAAAATATCAGTGATGCTGCTCCTGATGGTCATGCTTTTTCCAGCTTTCACCGTTAAAGCTGCTATGCCTGTCATCAGTGGATCATCAGCTCTGTCCTTCGATTTGGACACAGGAGAACTGATCCTGACCAAGGATATCGATACCCGGCGGTACCCCGCCTCCATCACCAAACTTCTGACCGCCCTTGTCTTCTCGGATTACTACTCGTCACAAAAATCCGTGTATCTCAAATATCCGAAGGAAGCCCGGCTGGAGGTCCCCTATTCCATCTACTATAACCTCAAGAACATTCCGAATGACGAAGAGATTTCTGCAGATGACGTGATGCACGCCCTGCTTCTGGGTTCGGCAAACGATGCGGCTGTGGTTGTAGCCCTTAATATCTCGAAGACGATTGAAGATTTCGCCGTCCTCATGAACGAGAAGGCCAAATCCCTGGGCATGGAAAACTCCCACTTTGTCACCGCGACCGGGATCCATGACCCCGACCACTACACCACCGCCTATGACCTGACATTTCTCCTCAAGGCAGCCTACAACGACCCCTGGCTGAGAGAAGTGGCCTCCAAGAGCGACTATGTCATGAAGAGCAAAAACCAGACCCTGGGTCAGATCATCAGCAAGAACAATCTCATCGGCATCGAAGGCAACGTCTTCGGAAAGACCGGTTATACCGGCGAAGCCGGAAGATGCCTTGTCTCTGTCTTTGTCAGGGATGGAAGAACCCTTGGAACCATCATCCTGAACTCTGTGAATGATCCCGGAAACACGGAGATCTTCACCAGCACAGTAATCCTTGCCGATGCTTCCTATCTCGAGGAGAAGGTGGTAAAACTCTCCAAGTCCCAGGAAGTCGGGGTCATCAACGTCAGTTACAGACCCTACAGGTTCATCGGACCGACAAAGGAAATGGAAGTGCCTGTTCTCGCCTCCGAGACGCTCTCCTACTACGAGAACGACGTGAATACGGCGGAATCGGATGTGGAATTCAGCTATCAGGAGATTGCTGCCGCTTCCATCCGCGAAGGAACTGTCATCGGGACAGCGGTTTTGAAGGAAAGGCAGTCCAGCAAGAGTGTGACGCTCCTTTCCACTATCGATGTTCCCAGCAAGATTCTAAAGACCCACCTCTTCAGCTACATCATGCTGGTCATCGCTCTTCTTGTCATCATTGCCCTTTTCCTTGTTTCGAACATCAACAAGAGGCGAAGAAAGCTTGCAAGAAAAAGAAGACTTGCCGGTGGCAAGAGAACCGGAAAATTTGTGGATACCCACAACCAGAAGTTCTAAAAAAATAAGAAACGGATAAAAGGACTGGAAGCAGTCCTTTTTCCTATGTGCCAATATCCCCCGTTTCCCCCGACCATCACCACCCCATAACCAGATTGTCACCACTTCTCTTTCGGATGGCCTATAATGGAAGCATATCTAATGTATTTCGGTTATAATATTTTAAGAATATTCACAAGAAAATATACTTTCGAGCGAGGTGAACAGCACAGGAAACCCACAGGCATCGTCTCTTTAGTTCAAGGGGGACTCTCTTGCGGGTGACTGTCAAATCATGATGCATGAGAATGGAAAACCAAGTAAGAAATCCAAAACCAAAAGATTCGCTCTGGCTGTCCTTTTCACGGGATGCCTTTTCCTTTTTGGTTGCAGCCTGGACGAACCTGCGGTACCAGAACCCCTTGAGAGCCCCGGCAGTGAGACCCCCATACCGATCGCGCCCCTGGAAACCCAAGAAAACAGCATCACCTATCTGGACCCCTCTTCAGAGATGAGCGGGGAAAAGTACATGTTCAGGGCCGCCTGGCTTCCCTCGGTCCTCAATCTCGGTTATCCGGAAACCCAGGGAATGACCGCAGCAGAACTCAAGACCTCCTTTTTGAAAATCCTCGACGTCTATGAGTTCTACAACCTTAATGCGGTCATCATGCAGGTAAGGCCCTCAGGCGATGCCCTGTACCTCTCAGCGCTGAATCCGGTTTCCCCGTATGTCACGGGCAAGGTGAACGGTTCCCTTCCCTTCGACCTCCTCTTTTTCGCCATCGATGAGACCCATAAGCGGGGCATGGAATTCCATGCCTGGTTTAATCCTTACAGGGTCACGGTCGCAAAGGAGCCTCTGAAGAGCACAGAGGAGATCCTTGACACCCTGTCCTCAAAAAACTATGCCCGCCTGCATCCGGAGAAGGTCCTTCGTTTTGACGACAAACTGTTCCTTAACCCGGGCGACCCGGACACCATGGCCTTTGTCACCCAGAGCATCCTGGAGGTGGTCAGCCAATACGATATCGACGCGGTGCATCTTGATGACTACTTCTATCCCTACAGGTCCTCAAGGCAGGACGAAACGGGTGCGACGGTTCCCTACCACTTCGGTGACGACAAAGAGGATGAAGCCACCTTCCTTGCCCATAAAGGCTCTTACACCGACATCAGGGAATGGAGGAGGAACAACACCTACACGTTCGTCAGGAACCTGAACGAGGCCATCAAGGACCTGAAGCCCTATGTCAAGCTAGGCGTCAGCCCCTTCGGGATCTGGGGCCATGCGGATGAAACACAAGGCCTGGGTTCCGATACTCCGATGACGAGTTCAGAGACCTATGTCCATGCGGTATTTGCAGACACAAGGAAATGGGTCAAAGACGAGATTATCGACTACATCATTCCCCAAATCTACTGGAACTTCGATGAAGCCTCGGCCCCTTACGGGGAATTAGCCACCTGGTGGGCAGAGGTCGTGGAAGGGACAAATGTGTCCCTGTACATCGGCCTCGCAAACTACAAGGTCTTCGAGGCCGCCAATAACCCTTCCTGGCAGGGAGACACCCTCATCAAGGAACAGCTCGAATTCAACAAGACCCTGCCCATGATCAAGGGGGCCTCCTTTTTCAGTTTCCGATACCTGACGCCTTCGAACAAGGCCTTTTCGGAGAATGTCCCCGCAAAGGAGTCGCTCCTGAAAAACAATGCCGCCATCTTGGAGGAATTCCGTTATCCGGCGGTTATCCCCTATAACGACCACTTTGAAAAGGTCGGTGCATCCTCGCCTGTAGAAATTAGGATAGAGAACAGGGTCCTCTCCTTCAAGGATGGCTACGGGGAATTTGATGAAGTCAAGAAAACCCGATATTTCCTCATCTACCAGTTCCCGAGGGACGACATCGACCCGGACAACCCTTCCTATATTTACAAGAAGGTCGTCTATGACGAAGAGATGTCCCGATATACCGTCAACCATCTGGACACCGATACCTTTGTCTATGGAGTCTCCGCCTTCAACCGGCTTAATGAGGAGAGCAGAATTTCTGTGATTGACATGGCGCCCTGAGATACGTGAGTTCCCAAAAGGCAGAGATGCAGAGGGGTCACAGGAAAAATAATCAAGCCCATGAAACCTCCAACGGGAGGATTCATGGGCTTGTCGTCTCTTGTTCCTTAAGGGGTCAGTTATTCCTCTCGTCCAGCTTCCGGACGATATCAAGAAGTTCACGCAGGTCGTCGATGATGTAGTCAGGTTCTGATTCCAAGATGATTTCCGGGCTGATGACCGAATAGGTCACGGCAACAGAGGTTGCCCCTGCGTTGTTCCCGCACAGGATGTCATAGACGGAATCCCCGACCATCAGCGTGTTCTTGGGGCTGATTCCCCCAAGGAGTTCGCAGGCCTTCAGGAGGGGTGCCGCATCCGGCTTGTGCAGGAGCGTACTTTCCGGAGTGACAAGGACATCAAAGTATTCCAAAAGGTTCAGGACAGAAAGGCTCCTTTTCGCCATGGTGAGCCTTTTGGAGGTTACGATCCCCATCTTGATGTTCGATGCCTTAAGCATCGAGAGGGCTTCCTTCACCCCGTCAAAGCTCCTGATCATCTCGTCATGGTGCTTTTCATTGAATTCCCTGAAGGAGGCCAAAAGCTCCGTGGTGTCCTCCGCATACTTGCTGAGACTAAACTGCAAGGGTTCCCCAAAGAAGCTGTAGATGACCTCGTCTGGAAGGTCAAGCCCGAGTTTCTCCGAGAATGCCTTTCGGAAGGATTCGTAGATCAGATTATTGGTATTGGCGATGGTGCCATCAAGATCAAAGAGAACTGCTTCTATCATAATATTCCTACCTTTCGTTACGTTGACGGCCTCATGCCTGTCAATGCCCTATGCGGGATTTCAGTCATCTGCCCTGCCCGATCAAATGTCTTCCCTTTGATGAGGCCTTTTCATTATACTTTTACAACCTTAAGCCAAATTAAGAATGTCATGGAATGCTACCTTCTATAATAAGCAATTTGAAGCGCTTATTCAATTCTTAATTGATTCGTGGTATGATTTTCTAATAAACCCGAAAAAAGAAGAAAAATTGGAAGAAGAGGATTTGACAATGAAAAATTTGCCGATTATTGACTTTATCATCATTGCTGCCATATTCATACTGATCTACAGCGGATACTCGTCCCTTGGAAACATCTTCATCGGGGTCTATCTGTTCTACATGATCTACAAGAATATCCCGACAATACTGGCTTCCAAAGGAAGCCGTGCCTACAACAGAGGTGACAAGGAAGAAGCCCTGAAGTACTTCGAAAAGGCTGTAAAGCACAGGAACGCGAAACCCTACATCAAGTCCAGCTATGGCTACATCCTCCTGAGGGAGGGGAAGATCGAGGAAGCCGAGCCTTACCTCATCGAAGCGTCCCAGACCAAGATGAAGGACGACCGATTCCGCTTCAACAGCATCCTGAACCTCGCCATCCTCAATTGGAAGAAAGGCGATGTCAATGAGGGGATCCGGCTCATCGAAAACATCAAAGAAGACTACAAGAATTCCATCATGTATCAGATCCTGGGCTACCTGTACATCTCCAAGGGCGACTATGAAAAGGCCTTGGAATTCAACCTGGAAGCCCATGATTTCAATCCCGACGACAGCGTCATCGGAGACAACCTTGCACAATCCTATTACTTCCTCGGAGAATACGACAAGGCGGAAGAAACCTACGAATCGATCCTCGATTATGTCAAATTTCCGGAAGCCTTCTATTACTATGGGATCATCCAGTGGAAAAAGGGATCCTATGTCAGGGCTTATGATGCCTTTGAAAAGGCCCTGACCTTCAAGAACTCCTTCCTGTCGAACATCACGAAAGAAGCCGTGGAAAGCGAGTTCAACAGGTTGAAGGACGAAATCGAGGAAAATAACATCGACATCGAGGTCCTCCGCAAGGAGGAAAATACAAGGCTCGAAGAGGAAGAAAGGCTGGCAACCCTTCAGGATGAGCAGCTTCTTCAGGAAAAGGAAGAGACCGCTGTCGACAAACGAAACGAATATAAGGTAGACTAAGATTATCAAAATAAGTGTTTAGCACTTTTCTGAGGATGGACCTTTAAAAACCAGAACCCTTGTATATGCTTATTTTTAAGCATATACAAGGGTTCTCTTTTTAAACTTGTTTCGGGTTGTCCAGCAACGACAGCACTGTGATTGATCGGAATAAGGGTCATTGACACTTGCTTGTGCCAGCGAAAGCTTAATATATCGAACAATGCTTAACGCTAAAAACCATACATTGCCATATATTTTCAATAAAGTCAGACATATGACACGGATTACGGAAAGTTTGATTCTGGAAATACATTTACTGGCAGAATACAAAAAATCTTATAAAAAATAATAGAAAGAAGGAATTAATCAATGATGAGCCAGTTCAAGAAATTTTGAGGAACAGTTACCGCACTCTTAGTATCTTTTTCAGCATTTACCTTTATCGTCAAAGGAATCAATAAAGAATGTCGAAAACCGATCCAAGCAAGCGATTTTAAAGGTGTCTTCAATATGTTAATGAAGTTCACGGTAAAGAACCACAAACTTCTCGGACTCGCAGCTTTTGTCATCGGATCGGTTCACGGTATTTATCAGTTGAATGCGTATGTTTACAAGTTTGGAATCGGCTTTATTTTAGCCGGGGTCATTACCCTGTTCCGTCTATTTATTCAGGGACTCATCGGAATCTTCGGTTTCAAGGTAATGAAGTCAAAGTGAGGGATTTTTTTATATCCATCGAATGGTTGCTGTATCAATCCTCTTAGCTTGACTGATTCATACGAGCCTTCAGGGGCAGCCTTTATTAATTCTTCGTTTGATGGGTCGCCGAGTCATTAACAAAAAACTGCAATACCGATAGTAAAAGGGTTCCCCCTTGCATCGAATATGACTAATGCACAATAAAGTTAAAACAAGCTTTTTCGCCCTTTGGTCTATGTCATCTGATACAAGAAAAACTGAAGCGATCAACGCTCGAGTCTTCTGATAAATGATAATGTAATCTCATTTTACGCTTTTTAACAGGATTTCTATTTGTCTTTACTTCTACCAAACAATTGTTTAAACCGTTTCCCCGAATATTTGCCACTGTCTCTAATCCATCCCGAAAAAGTGTCAAACGAATTCTTTCTCCAAAGATAAATTTTGATGATCACTAATGATATAAACAGGGCAAAACCTGCAACAATGAAAATAACTGCAACACGATTTTCTTTATACATCGCACTGGCAAAAAGTTGTATAGTTGCCAAATATCTTGTCACATAATTATTCGCTGGTGAAGGTAGTTCCACCATCGTGGTTGTCTTGATATCACCTATTTTTGCAATCATATAGTGAAAATAGCTGTTTTCAAATAAAAGCTCCGCCCCGGCACCACCGGAGATAAGGTAGCGCACATTATCCTTTGTGTATTCCATATAGCTGTGTATATGGGATAAGTAAACTGTATCCACATGGTAAGTACTCATCAGATTTTCAAATTTCAAGGTTTCCTCTGGATCCTGGAAGCCATGGGCCATCTTCTTATTGTAGTTGTAATTGTCCAGCCGCTTTTCAATCCAACTTTCGCCATTTTTCACTCTGTTTACATAGTTCGGAATTTCATTTTTGGTTACTCCACTTCTAGGATCTTTAGGCGGTATATGTGTAATCACAAATATTTTCTTTCCCTGTGCCTTTTTCAAATCTCTTTCCAGCCATAAGTATTGTTCATCTGAAATCGCCTGTTTTTCAGTCCAGCCTGGAGAAGAATCCACAAAAACAAAATGACTGTCAGTAAAATCAAAAGAATAATATGCAGGGCCATACAGCTTGGTATAAGTTTCGCGTCCATTACCACGCATATCGTGATTGCCTAGAGTAGTGCATAATGTTGTAGAAATCTTTGATGTCATTTGGTCAAAAAGTCGATATTGGTTTGGTTTTCCACTAAATACAAGATCGCCATTATCAATAACAAATATAGGACTCTCGCCATTTACCTGCTGAATAATCTCCCCAAAAGTATCATATCCATCCCGATTATCACCGAGAATGACATACTTATTTCCCCCGGTATTATCTGCGGTCTCTGGTTGCAGCGGTTCAACTTCAATCGTCTCTCCGGCACTTATTTCCACATTTAATTGCAGTGTATTGGCTGCCACCTTGTTCATGGACAGGTTGTTCCCGGCAATTAGTTTTGCATAATAATCAGGATTCACATTTTCAAGGATTAGCGACACAGAAACCGGACCCTTCCCCTCCACCGTTATTGATGGTAGTGGTGATAACGCTCTAAGGACAAGGCTTTCAGTACCTCCGTTTCCTTTTTGTAAGCCCTTTACAAATCCACCATGGACAGTAATCTTTACATCCTTCATTTGGTACGTGGAAGATGAATCATCAGGATTGAACTGAAGTGGTAAAGAAACAAAATAGTTATTGATGTCATATCCATTGTTCGCATTATAAATAAAAGCGCCAATACCCGCTGCCAGGGTAATACACAATACGATGAATATGATGTTGATCGTTTTTTTGATTTTCACAAGTTCACCTCTTAATTATTCTTTAACGATTCCAGTAGTCAGTATTCTAATTATCATTATATCCTTCTGGATACGTTTGCTGCTGTCATATTTTTCCCAGTACACTTCCACAACTATGAATGCCTGCCTGTCTAGTTGTCCCCTATTTCTGTATTCCACTGTATTATACAATGAAAAAAAGCCACTGGTATGAAAATTCATCAGCAGCAAACATTTAATAATTTAAGGACTGAGTGACCATGAGGGATGAGTACCAAGCAAATCTCGAAAACTTAATTAATCTGGCCACAGACAGCGAAGACTGAACCTTGATCTGTGGTGATTCTCCGCTGAATTTTCTCATTTCAAGTCAATTTAATATCCACATGTTCTTTTGAGCACCTCTTGATTGATTTCTTATCTGCAAGCGAATTCCAATTATAGGATAATGAGAAACAGGTCCTCTCTTCAAGCTCTTACAGGTCTCTCCATTGACATTTACCGCTATTGTGGAGGATGATTATTAATGATCAAATCAAGATGTCTCACAAATTTTAACACCCGAACCATAATGTAATCAACTTTTAGTCTGTTCCCCTTAACTCCTCATCGATGTCGGAGGTGTAATCGGCGCCAAGCCATTTCATGGAGAGCTCTTTCAGCACCCCTTCTTCCTTCAGGGCGTCCAGTGCCGTGTCAATCTTCTCCTTCAGGGCGGTATCCTCTTTCCTGATGGTAACGGCTATGGGTTCGTTGGTCAGCATGACATCGGAAATGGTATAGGTTCCTGGGTCCTTAGTGGAATAGTCAATGGCCACCGCATAATCGGCGACGATGACATCCACATGTCCTGCCTTCATGGCGGAGAAGGTCTGAATGACTTCATCATACCTTGAGATCTCAAAGTCGACGGCTTCCAGATATTTGGTCGCTGCGATATCCGCTGTCGTTTCCAGCTGCACACCGACCTTTAAGCCTTCAAGTTCTTCAGGTTTGGACAGCTTCTTCGCATCGGCCTTCGTCACGATTACCTGTCCGTTGGTCATGTAGGGCTTTGAGAAGATATAGGTTTCGAGCCTCTCGGGGGTCATGCTGGTTGCGGACATGATGACATCATAGTTCTTGGAGTTTAGCCCGTTGAAGATTCCAGTCCAGCTCGAAGAGGTGAATTCCACGGTCATGCCTAGTTTCTTGCCGATTTCATTCGCCAAGTCTATTTCAAAGCCGACCATTTCATTGGCTTCGTTCCGGAACTCGAAGGGAGGATAGGTATCGTCTGTCCCTACTTTGAGCACATTGGCGTTCGTGGCCTTTTGGGCACATCCGGAAAGAATCAGGAGGCTTGTCATAATCATTGCCATGAGGATGTTTGTCGTTCTCTTCATTTTATTTATCGTCTTCCTTTCATTTGCAGTGACGCGTCACTTTTTTTCTTGTTGATTATAACATGTCAGGAAAAGATGTAAAGCATAATTATTAAGATTTATGTATATTTATGCTGTGATTATAAAAATATTCCCATCTCTTAATTGATTACCGTTTACATGCGAAATCTGTCAGCCATCCTACGCTCCTTAGCCCATCGAGGTCGGCTTCCCCACTTCTCTCTCCCCTGCAACCGTCAGGTCAGGTCTGTAAAATGCATTCCAGGACACCCCTTTCATCCAGGAGTTATGCAGTCCTTGTCAAAAAAAAATCCTGAAAAAACGCTGCAGGGCCGGTTGGGAAAACTTCCCTTCCAGCTCTGCAGCGAAGGATCCTATGTGGAATCCTCTCCTCTTATCCCCATTCAAATCCGAGTCTTGATTTCGCCGTTTCTGTAGCTTTTTCTACTTCAGTATCTTGTTCAGGAAAGACTTTGTCCTGTCCATCTTCGGGTCGTCAAAGATTTGCTCCGGAGTCCCCTCTTCGACGATCTGTCCTTCATCCATGAAGATCACCCGGGTTCCCACTTCTCTGGCAAACCCCATCTCATGGGTGACAACAACCATGGTCATCCCCTCCAGGGCAAGCTTCTTCATGACGTCCAGCACTTCGCCGACCAGTTCAGGGTCAAGAGCAGACGTAGGCTCATCAAACAACATGATCTTCGGGTTCATGGAGAGAGCCCTTGCGATGGCGACCCTCTGCTGCTGTCCGCCGGACAGCTTTGAGGGGTATTCGTCCTTCTTGTCGCTGAGGCCGACACGATTGAGGAGCGCGGTGGCGTTAGTTCGGATCTCCTCGTCCTTCTCATTCTTGACGAGCTTCGGTGCGATCGTCAGGTTCCCCAGAACCGTCAGATGGGGGAACAAGTTGAATCTCTGGAAGACCATGCCTAGATTTGTCCGAAGCTTTGAGGCTTCCTTCTCCGTGAACTTCAAGAGGTCCTTGCCCTTTTCGATATGGCTGACCAGGATATTTTCAATATGGATTTTGCCGGACGTTATCGTCTCCAGCTGGTTCATGCATCGCAGCATGGTGCTCTTGCCGGAACCTGACGGTCCGATGATACAGACAACTTCCCCATCCCTGACCTCAAGGTCGATCCCCTTAAGAACTTCCAGGTCATCAAAGGACTTATGTACATTTTCAAATTTAATCATTTCTCTCTCCTTATTCGTACGTGGAATATTTCTTCTCCAGCCTGTCGAAGACGAGCTGGATGATGGACGTGAAGATCAAATAGATGGCGCCGGCATAGAGGAAATAGTGCCATTTTCCAGAGGCATTGTTCATGGCCGTTACTGTCCGAAGAAGGTCGAAGATGGCAATGGAAGCCACAAGGGACGTATCCTTCAGGAGGGTGATGAGCTCATTGCCTACTGGCGGAATGAGCCTGCGGTAGCTCTGGGGAATGATGATCTTGAACATGGCCTGGTAATAGGTCATGCCCAGTGCCTTGGAGGCTTCCATCTGCCCCTTGTCTATGCTCTGGATCGCCCCTCTGAAGATTTCCGCAAGGTATGCGGCAGAGTTCAGGGAGAAGGCGATGCAGGCTGCCGTGAATCCCGGGAGCCTCAGGGTTACCCCGAACACATCGCTGGTGAACATCGGAAGAGCATAGTAGAAGACGAAAAGCTGCATCAGCATTGGCGTTCCGCGAAACACCCAGACATAGAACCAGGAAAAGCCATTCAAGAGCTTGCTCCTGGAAATCTTGCCTAAAGCAATCACGATGCCAAGGAGGATTCCAAATGTGATGGATACCGCAGCAATGGACAGGGTAATTCTTGTCCCCTCCAAAATCGCGAGGAATTGTTCATAAGTTATCAAAAGTCTATCTCCCTTCCGGATCTAATAATCAGCGTCTTATTCAATGACATCCAGCGTCTCGTCGATGTCTGAGGTGTAGTCTGCGCCAAGCCAAGTGATGGAAAGCTCCTTGAGCTTGCCTTCATCCTTAAGTTCAGTGAGGGCCGCATCCAGCTTCGCCTGAAGTTCAGGCTCGTCCTTCCTCAGGCAGATGGCGATGGGTTCGTTTGTCAGCATGACATCAGAGAACTGGTAGGTTTCCGGGTCCTTCTGGACATATTCTATGGCAACGGCGTAATCCACAGCAATGGCATCGACATAACCCGCCTTCATGGCCGTAAAGGTCTGGAGGATCTCATCATACTTCAAGACTTCAAAATCAACCTTCTCCTTGTACTTGGCTGTCGCGGTGTCAGCGGTCGTTCCCAGCTGAACCCCGACCTTCATCCCGGCAAGTTCTTCTGGTGTTCTGATATTGGCAGAACCTTTCTTTGTCAGCACAACTTGGCCATTGGCCAGGTATGGCTTCGTGAAGAGGTAATTTTCCAGCCTTTCCGGAGTAAGGCTTATGGCCGCCACAATGACATCATAGTTCTTGGAATTCAGCCCGTTGAAGATTCCGTCGAAGGATGTGGAGACAATTTCAACTTCCATATCCATCTTCTGTGCCAGAGCCTTGATCAGATCGATATCAAAACCTACGGTCTCATTGGCGTCATTCTTATATTCAAAAGGTGGATAGGTATCATCGGTCCCGACCTTCAGGATCAGTTTCTCCGTCTCTACTGTGGTGGGTTCCTTGGATGCGCATCCGACAGCAACGGCGGAAACGATCATGGTACAAAGTAGTAGTGCTATCAATTTCATCTTTTTCATTCTGCTAATCTCCCTTTTCTTTTAAAAAAACGTTCAAAATTCTGTTCTCATTGACGCTTGAATGATTATAACATAGCCTCCTAAATAAATATACATTTCTATGAATTTTAATGCATGTTCAACAAAATAATGCCTATGATTTTAAATTGTTAATTTATAACCGTTTTCAGATGATATTTTACTATTTTTTCACTTTTTTCAAGGGTTTTCCCTAGATTTTCATGCAATTTTCACAATATTATGCAGCATTTTATGCGTCCTTCTCCAGAGGTCCGAATCCCTATAATGAACCCGAAAAGAGGATAAAGTCCTCTCAAAATCCTGAATTCCTCTCTAAAAGGGCATTTTTCTTGGAAGTGAGGCTATGGGATTTCATCGGGGAAGTCCCCTATAAAAGGACGAAAAGAAAACGCACCATCCCCGCAAAATCCGATCATTACCCGATCGGTTTCTGCGGGGATGGTGAGTATCATCTGATTGACTTGTGATTAAAGCCCTAAAAGCTTGTCAATATTTACCTTGTCAAAACCTACGATGATGTTCCCATCGATGTCGATGACGGGAACGCCTCTCTGTCCTGATTTCTCAATCATGGCGTTGGCAGCGATCCTGTCCACGGAGACATCTTTTTCCTCGTAAGCGATGCTGTTCTCATTGAAGTAGTTCTTTGCTCTTTTGCACCAGATACAGCTTGGAGTTGTGTAAATTGTGATGTTATTCATCATTTCACCTACTTATTTTAATTGGGGATATACCCCCTAAGGGTATATTAACAACTGGACCTCTCTTTGTCAACCCTTTTCGAGTCAACCCATTGAATAAAAAAGGTTGACTCAGTTCGCCGCGAATACTATAATGGAAAAAGCATTCCTCGTGGCAAGCCACGACAGGACAAAATTCAAAGGAATGGACCGACTGGCTTCGGCTGATGCCACAGGGCCAGTACGGAAAAGTGTGAGGTAACCCATGAGCAAACTCGACATATTAAAGACCCTGGAAGAAAACCGAGGAGAGATCATCTCCGGAATCGCCCTGTCTGAGAATCTGAACCTGTCCAGAAATGCCATCTGGAAAGGGATAAACAGCCTCAAGGAAGAAGGATACCTCATCGAATCGGTCAAGAACAAGGGATACCGTCTTCTCAAGGAGAGCGATTCCCTGTCGGAAAGCGAGATCAGACTCCATCTAAAGAACAAGGATTTCCATTTCATCATAAAAGATGAAATGCCCTCGACGAACACTTATCTGAAGGAGAATAAATCAAGCGACTTCAGAGATAATACCGTGGTCCTCACAGAAAGCCAGACGAGCGGCCGTGGCCGCCTTGGAAAAACCTTCTATTCAAAAGACCGCGGGGGGATCTACCTGTCTCTTTTGAAGAAAGAGCATCTGGAAAAGTACGACATCTCCCTGATCACCATTGCGGCAGCCCTTTGCATGTCTGAGATCCTCGATTCATTTTCCGGCAGGGAGACAAAGATCAAATGGGTGAACGACCTCTACCTTCAGGGAAAGAAGATTGCCGGGATCCTTACGGAAGGCTCCATGGAATTTGAAACGGGAAGCCTGCAGTATTTCATCATCGGCATCGGCATCAATGTCAATACAGCTGCCTTTCCGGAAGAACTCAAAGGCATCGCCTCTTCCCTGTCCCTCGAGACAAATAAGCACTACCTCAGAAATGAGATCATCGCACGGATTCTCGACGCCATGGAGGGATTTTTCTTGCTGACCGTGACGGACCCGGCATTTCTCATGGACGCCTACCGAAGGAAGATGCTCTACATCGATGAAAAAATCGATGTGCACCGGGGCAATGAGACCTTCACCGGAATCCTAAGGGGAATCAATGACAAGGGCCATCTCCTCATCGAAAAGGACGGAACCCTTCTCACCCAGAACTCAGGCGAAATCAGCATCAGAGAACCCGGCAAAACCCGCTAGAATATAGAGAAACAGGAGAAAATTATGGAAAGACATCCCCGCACCACCCCTCGGATCACAACAAGAGATATGGCGATCATCCCCATCTTTTCGGTACTTACTGCCTTAGGGGCCTTCATCAAGCTCCCCCTGGGACCTGTCCCGGTATCCATGCAGATGGTCTTCGTCATTTTGTCCGGAATCCTCCTGGGCAAGAAAGCCCTGTATTCCCAACTCATCTATGTACTTCTCGGGCTCATGGGCCTGCCGATATTCACCGGAGGTGGAGGCATCGGCTATATTCTGACCCCGACCTTCGGGTATCTTGTTGGCTTCATCCTGGCCGCCTTCACCATCGGCAGCCTTCGTGAAAAAATGAAGAGTATCACTGTGCCCAAGTTATTCGTGATCTCTTTCATCGGCGTCATCGTCGTCTATCTGTGCGGGGCAGGCTACCTGTATCTGCTTAAGAATGTGATTCTGGGGAATTCCCCCCTGAGCCTCTTCAACGCCCTCAAATTCGGAGCCCTGGTCTTCCTGCCTGGAGATACGCTCTGGTGTCTCTTCGCAGCATTCCTCGGAAAGAGGCTGACCAAGGAAATTCCTTTGCTCAAATAGATGAATCCTTCAATTCTAATATTGTGCGACACTGAAACGAAAACAGGATAGCGGTATATCAAATGATATGCCTCTATCCTGTTTTCGTTGGTACCTGCTCATTTTATTGGGCAACTTTTTCATGAATCCTTGATCTTTATAAGTTTTCTTCAGGTTAAAATACATTGGTTCTTTATGACCGACCTACTTCATGCCCTGATGAGATTCAAAGGTTCTTGCCGTCTCTTCATAACCATGCTCTTCCAGGGTATCCATGACCACATGGTGGATATTTTCGGTATAGAGCTCTGTCCCCACCGCTTCCAGTTTCTTTACGATTTCCTCGGTAAGCATTTCCCACACCTCTTCAGAAACATCAATATTCACGGTTTTGAAAGCTTTCCCAATGGAGACTTTAATCTTATCGGGTTTCAGGGCTTCCATCCGTCCATTACGCTTGACTACTATTACATCATTTGTTTTCATATTAACCTCAGTCCTATACACAATATCTTGTGCTATCTTGATTCAATCATACTACATATTGTATTTCATGTAAACCGAAAAAGCGCAGTGGTAATCCTATGACGCATAAATATTAATACACACTATCATATCCAGTAAAAATCACTTTTCTAGCAGTTAGCAGTCACTCTCTTTCCCTTGATCCATTCTCTTTTTTTAAGCTGACGGAGGTCTATGCATACTCATTTCAGCTGATTTTCATTATCATAAGCTCCCTGTCCATGGCGTTCTTCATCTATCTTGGAGAAAATGACAGGATATGAAGGTCAGTGATGCCCATATTTTTCATCTTCCGAGATGCCTCCTGCGAACCTTTCACCTTCGGGGTTCATGGCATGGCCTCTGTTCTCAGATTTCCCTAAGTCTTCCCCTTTCAATCATCAAAAAAAGAAGGCTGTCTCCATATATATTCTTATGGATAACAGCCTCCTCCTTTATTCCTGGTTAGGTCGTATTAAGAGTAGATTTACGCAAACTGATCTTCTTATAGCTTTTTTCTCTTGTTGATGCTCAGAAGCATTGCTCCTGCACCAAGTGACAGGATACCGATCAGGATGATCAGGATATTGTCAGTAGTTCCGGTAGCTGGCAGTGAGGGTGGTACTTCTTCAGTTTCCATGACGTTGACCACCTTGATTATCACTGTATCGCCATTCTTCATGAGATTTGCTGTCTTTGCTACACTGTCGATAATGTATCCGTCTGGAGCGCTTACTTCCAATACCTTGTAAGTTCCCAGTGGGAGGACATATTCCAGGATACCCTGTGCATTGGTTGTGCCTGTGATCTTCTTCCCCTCTGAATTGTATATCTCAAACACAGCGCCAGCTAATGGTTTGTTGCTGTCATCGACTTTTACAACTCTGAGTGTTCCACGGTCCAGTTTGTTCGTGATGATGTATCCGGTAATTGTCGTGGTGTATCCATTTACTGGAACTTCTCCTACTGTATAGACATAGGCTTTTCCTTCAGCATCAAACTTTTGTAGTTCATCGAAACTAAATTTCCACCTGTCGTCTGTTCCAGGTTCAACCACTTTCTCTTCTGTCTTGACACCGTTTCTCATCAGATACACGGTGATGTTTGAAGGTCTTTTCCCCAGGTCATCCCAGATCTTTTCACCCGCTACATCAACAATGCCTACCCTTAAATTCTCGATATCATAGTCATTTACGGTTGGATGGTATCCCTCTATAGCTACTTCTTTCACGCTATAGAGATAGGGGAGTCCCTTCTCATCGAATTCCCTGAAGCCTTCGAAGGTGTATATCCACTTCCCATCTTCTCCTTGTTTAACTTCTTGTCTTGTCAATTCCTCATCGTTCCTGTAGAGAATGACCGTAATCATCTCTGGTCTGCCTTCGCCATTGTCCAGCCAGGTCTTTTCTCCGACGATCTCCATCGTACCTACTCTGAGGTTCTTCATGTTTTGTCCGAGGATTATCGCCTGATATCCCGGAACTGCGACTTCTTCGAGGACATAGTCGTACTTTATGCCCATGGCGTCGAATTCAGCGAGTTCAGTGAAGCTGTACATCCACTTTCCATCTTCGTCCGGCGTGACATCTGTTCTGTCGATCTCTGTGCCGTTCTGCTTCAGAATGATTGTTATCTTCTGTGGCCTGCCTTCGCCATTGTCCAACCAGGTCTTTTCTCCGATGACATCTGTCAGTCCAACCCTGAGGTTCTCGACATCGTATCCTGAGACTGAAGTCACATATCCTTCAACGGGAAGTTCTTCAATACTGTAAGTGTACTTTTTGCCCTTGTCGTCAAACTCATCTTGCTCATCAAAGCTATACATCCACTTTCCATCTTCTCCCGGCATGACATCCATTCTGTCGATCTCTGTGCCGTTCTGCTTCAGGATGACCGTGATCTTCTGTGGTCTGCCTTCGCCATTGTCCAGCCAGGTCTTC
>ENA-OFCF01000056-OFCF01000056.1-metagenomes-genome-assembly--contig:-NODE-56-length-60187-cov-4.818715_pt1 | contig 60187 bp, 53 predicted proteins | sample MGYA00153387_OFCF01 | MGnify analysis MGYA00153387 | reverse complement strand
GAGTCGTGAGGGGCATGGTGTTTCGGGTGTCAGCCTATCAGCGCCGCGGTGCGGGGGCGAGGCTGGGATACCGGTCGCTTCGACCGCGGCGGCGGTCCATCCTGACGGCTGCGCACCTTGAACTCCGCCAGCATCAGCGCCATCCGCGCGGCTTCGGCCGAGAGTGCGGACGCGATCTCCTGCGATTGCTCCGCGTTGCCGGAGGTGTCCATCGTGACGCGGCTCACCTGCTCGATGGCCGTCGTGATCTGGTCCACACCCTCGGCCTGCTGCCGGTTCGCCAGCGCGATTTCGGCAATCACCTCGCGCACCTTCTGCACGTGCACGTCGATGTCGGCCAGTCGCGCCGAGACGTCGGCGGAGAGCCTGGCACCCGTGGCGGCATGCGTGACCGAGTCCGCAATCAGGTCGGAGGTATTGCGCGCCGCTTCGGCGCTACGCAGCGCCAGGCTGCGCACCTCGTCGGCCACGACGGCGAACCCGCGTCCCGCATCGCCGGCGCGCGCCGCTTCCACCGCGGCGTTCAGCGCAAGCAGGTTGGTCTGGAATGCAATCTCGTCGATGGTGCGGACGATCTTCGCGGTCTCGTCGGCACTTCGCTTGATCTTGTCCATCGCCTCGCTCAGCGAGTGCATGGCGTGCACACTGCTGGACGCGGCTGTGCTCGTGGTGTCGGCGAGGGCACGGGCCTGCACGGCGTGGTCATACGTGGAGCGCGTCATGGCGCTGAGTTCCTGCAGCGATGCCGATGATTCCTCGACGGCGGCTGCCTGCTCCAAGGCACCACGCGCCAGCCGCGTGCTGCCGACGGAGATGTCGGCGCTGGCGTCATGACACTTGCCGGCCAGTGTGGACGCGTCAGCCAGCGTGTCCTCGAGCCGCTGCACGGCATTGTTGAATGCGGACTGCGCCGCGTCCTGGTCACCGGTGTAGGTGCCGGTGAGGCGTGACGTCATGTCGCGATCCGCAACACCGTCAACCGCAGTGCGCAGCGCACGGAGGAAAGTGAGTGCCTCGTCGCGTTGTGCGGCGACCGTGCGTTGCGCCGTCTGCACGATGTCCATCGATTCGTTCAGGCCCACGATGACCTGAAGGAACGAGCCCTGAAACAATTCCGTGTTGCCGCGACGGGAGAAGTCGTTCCGCCGGGTCGCGGCGGAGACGGCCGTGGCCTCGGAAACGAGGGCCCGTACCACAGCCTGCGTCTGGCGATAGGCGTCGGCAATGACACCACCATGCACCTCGACCTCGAGGTTGCCGCGTGCGAATTCCTTCGCGACCGCCTGCAGCGCATCGACCTCGCTTACTTCGCGAGCGAAGCGCAGACTCATGAAGGCGAGCACCGCGGTCTCCATCACCACGAAGCCGGCATGCAGCGCCACGATGCCGAAGGCGATGTGATGGCCCACGGGAAAGCCGTACACCGGCATGCCCGAGTTCTGGATGAACATGAGGCCGACATGATGCACGGCAATGACAGCGGCCGCCGTGACCGGGACCTGCCAATCGCGGTACGTCACCAGGAATGCCAGGCAGACGAAGATGTGGAAGTGCAGCTCCAGCATTCCGTGCGCCTGATGAATGAAGATCGCGGAAAAGGTCATCAGCGCCGCACCCACTGCATGCCGCGTGGGTGCCTCGCCGGCCCGCGCGCGGGTCATCCAGAACACGCCGAGTGAAACCGGGGCGGCAACCGCGAGGGCGACGGTCCAGCTTCCGTGCAGCAGCGCGAGTCCAAGCGCCACGGGCAGGTGAAGGAGCACAATCAGGCCAAGCGCACGATCCACATCGGCTCGACCTTGTTGAAGCATCGTTCCATGACTGACGGCCACGATCGTCTCGGTATGAACAGAGGTCTCGAGTCACTCCGCCACGACATCGGTGCCGTGCACTGCTCGATCTATGCTGTTATCGGCCGTTCAGGCGCCGGTCTTCACGCTTTTTGCCAACATGCGCACTTTTTGCCGGCACATCATCGTTTTTTGCTTTGCCGTGTGTTGATGATGAGTACGCCACCGCTTGCGTCGGCACCGAAGATTGCGCCAGCCTCATGTGGAGGGATGAACATCAGCGATTCAACCGCCGACGGCTCCACCAGCGGCAGGTCGCTGGAGGTGCGGCTGCCGTCCAGGATGAACACCCTGACGCGCTGACCGCGATACGCCATGATCGACATGATGTCACCGGTCTGCACGGACAGTCCCGGAATACGGAGCGAGCTGATCAGGTCGTCGACGCTCCGGGCAGACGGGTTGCGGTCAGCCAGTTCGTCGCCGCCGAGATAATACCGGCTCATCAACTTCAGGTTGAAGCCGAAGGCGGTGATACGCTTCTCCATCACCGTCACCGCGTCCAGCACGGTCACACTCCCGAGGCGGAGGATCACGCTGATGCTGTCGGCCGTGCCGACGATCGGGAACGAGCGGGTTCCACCAGGCTCCACCCCGATCTGTCGCGCGATGACGCGGTACCAGCCCTGCTGCATGCCCTGCCAGCTGGTGCGGCCGTCCGCTCCGGTGCGCCTGGCGAGCACCTGGTCGAACCGCGAGTCGATGGCGATCAATGCGACCTCGGCCCCGACGAGCGCTCGCCCCGACGTCGCGTCCAGGACGCTGACGTTTATGCGCGGACCTGTTGTCGCGGTGCCCCGCAGGATGATGCCCGCCGTGCTGTCGCGAAACTGTTCAGGCAGGATGGATTGTGCGGTGAAGTCCTCGCCAGTCACGCGCGCACGCAGCCCCTGCCGGAAAATGTGTTCGTAGTGCAGGATCGCACCGCTGTCGAGCACGAAGACCGGCGAGGAGCTACGCCCCACGGTGCGCGTTGAGAACTGCAGCCAGTATGTGCCCGGTGCTGGTGCCGTGACCGCGTATTCACCGCGTCGGTTCGACTTCGTGGACGCAGCTTCACGGCCCAGCGAATCGATGAGCGAGATGCTCGCGCCCCAGACGGCGTCGCCATTCGGGTTGAAGAACGCCTGGCCGCGGACCTGCTGCGCGTGCGCGGCGTTGAGTGCCGCGAGCAAGCCAAGGCCCGCGGTGAGCACCGGATGCACAGCGAATGGCGAATATCGTGCAGGCCACGCATGCATCAGCGGTAGGGCAGAGAGACAAATTGGAACATGCCAGTTGGCATGACGACTGGCAACGGTGTTCAAGCGCGCGAGCGGGGTGCACAGTTTCGTGATGGCGCGGCCGGCCTGAACCGATGGGTTATCCTTCGCGCTTGGGCTGCCGTCATCGTGTGTCCCACCGCCTGCCGCCATGTCAGTCGCACCACTTTCCGTTTCGCCAGCCGACTATCACACCTGGCGCCGTCGTACGGTCACGGTGTCCGGGTCGCCGTACGCGGTCGCGACGAAGCCCGGACTGGCGGCGCATGGTCGCGACGACGTGGCTGCGCTGCTGCTGGCTGAACGCGTGATGGTGCCTGCGGGCGCGACGGTGGTGCAGATGCACTGCGGCAGTGGCCTCTTCGGTGCCGTGGCGGCCCGCGGGCGCGCTGCAGGGCATGTGTATCTCACGGACCGCAGCGTGGTCGCGGTCGAGGCAGCGCGACGCACGATGGTGGAGAACGGCATCGATACGGCGACCGTGCTGGCGGGCCATGGATCGTCGCCACTCGATCCGGCGCTCCGTGCCGACGTGGTCGCGATCCGGATCCCGACGGAAAAGCTGGCGCTCGTCCAGCTCATGGCCGATGCCTTCGCGGTGCTGCGCGTGGGTGGGCACTGCGCCATTGCCGGTGCGACGAACGAAGGCATCAAGTCTGCCGCCACCCTGCTCGAGAAGCTCTTCGGCAATGCCACCGTGCTGGGCACCGACAGCGGGCACCGCGCGGTGATGGCGGTGAAGCGTGCGGCAACGCCATTGGATGCGACGGTGCTGGCCGATCCGGCGCTGCCGCACGATGCGTTTCGTTCGCTGAACGTGACGCTGCGCGGCGAGTCGCTGCAGCTGTTTACGCGGCCCGGCGTCTTCTCGTGGGAGCATGTCGACGAAGCCACCAGCATCCTGGCCGACTGCATGCATGTGGGGCCCGGCGACGACGTGCTGGATCTCGGCTGCGGCAGTGGACCGCTGGGCATGCTGGCGGCGCGCCTGTCACACACGGGTCACGTGTGCATGGTGGACATGGACACCGAGGCCGTGCGCTGCGCGGCGCGTGCCGTTGAACGCGCAGGCCTCGCGAACTGTGACGTGCTGGCCAGCGATGTGGCCGCAGCCGTGCGCGATCGCCGCTTCGATGTCGTGGTCACCAATCCGCCGTTCCATGTGGGCAAGGGCACGGACCTGGACGTGCCGGCGCAGTTCATCGCCGACGCCTGGCAGGTGCTGAAGCGCGGTGGACGCCTGGCGCTGGTCGCGAATCGCACGCTGCCATACGAACGGCTGATCCACGAACGCTTCGGCAACCTGGTCACGCTGCATGACGGACCTCGCTTCAAGGTGCTCGGCGCCACGCGTTGATCACGTCGGTGCGAGCGTCGAGCGTTCGGCGGGCGTGACCTCGCGCCAGCAGCCTGCGCCAAGGTCGCCCAGCTCCAGTGCGCCGATTGCCACGCGATGCAGCTGCACCACGTGATTGCCCACCGCGGCGAACATGCGTCGCACCTGGTGGTAGCGGCCCTCGGTGACGGTGAGCCGCACGCTCGTCTCGTCGTCGATGACGAGCGCCGCCGGCGCGAGCGGCGTCGATTCGCCCGACAGGAGCAGCGTGCCGCTGGCAAAGCGCGCCACTTCATCGCCGTGCAGCGCATGCGCGAGCATCGCGCAGTACGTCTTGGCGACATGCGCGCGCGGTGCTGTCAGCCGGTGGTTCAGTGCACCGTCATCCGTGAGCAGCAGCAGGCCGCTCGTGTCGCGGTCGAGGCGGCCGACGGCGGCCATGACCGGTCTGCGCAGCAGGAAGCGCGGCGGCAGCAGATCGTAGATCAGCGGTGGCACGTCGCTGGTGGAGCAGACATGCCCCACTGGCTTGTGCAGCATGAGCAGGGTGCCGGGTGGGGGATCCAGCGGTGCGCCGTCCACCAGCAGGGCGTCGTGCGACCAGAGGTCACCATCTCGCACGGCCGTACCTTCGAGCAGTGTGACACGTCGCGCGGCCACGAGTGCCGTGACGTCGCGCCGCGAGCCGTAGCCGAGGTTGGCGAGGTACTTGATCAGTGTCATGTCGCGTGAGATCATGCGGGGAAGGCACACCAACGGAGCAGTCATGGTCACGAGCAAGGAAACAACGCCGGCCGCCTATCTCGCCAGCCTGCCGCCCGCGCAGCGCGAGGTGATCGCCGCAGTGCGCGCCCTCGTGAACGCGCGCCTGCCCGAGGGTTACGTGGAAACGATGAACTGGGGCATGCTGTCGTGGGAGGTTCCGCTCAGCCGGTATCCGGACACCTATAACAAGCAGCCGTTATCGTACATCGGGCTGGCGGCGCAGAAGAACAACACTTCCCTCTACCTGACGAGCGTGTTCGGTGATGCCGCGCTGCTTGCACAACTGCAAGCGGGCTTCCGGGCTGCCGGGCACAAGCTCGACATGGGGAAGTCGTGCATTCGATTCAAGCGCATCGACGACGTGCCGCTCGATGTGCTCGGAGACATCATCGCGGCGACCAGCGTCGAGACGATGATCGAGCGGGCGGAGGCCGCGCGGCGGCGCTGACTGATCAGCGCACGCCGAACGGAATCCGCTTCAGCGCCACGATACCGTCCGTGATCACGATCACGGCGTCCTGCAATGCGCGGATGTCCTCCAGTGGATTGCGCTCAATCACCACGAGATCCGCTTCCATGCCGGCGCGCAGCGTGCCCGTGCGCTGACCGATGTTCAGGCAGCCAGCGGCAACCGACGTCGCGGCGCGGATGGCATCCATCGGCGTCATGCCCAGCTGCGTGAAGTACATGATCTCGAGCGGGATGCGTGACACGCTCGACGGGCCGTACTCCGTGTCGACACCGGTGATGACCGGAACGCCGAGTGCATGTGCGGCCGTGATGCCCGCCGCTGCGCGCGGCAGCATGTGCAGGCCGCGCAGATGCAGCGGGCCGCTGTCGTAATCGCCGCCCGGTTCCGCAAGGTCCATCAGCGTGGTGTAGGTCGGCGTGAGGCAGGTGCCACGTTCCTTCATCAGGCGCAGCGTGGAGTCGCTCACGTACGTGCCATGCTCGATGGTGCGCGCGCCGGCCTTCACGGCAGCGTACGCGCCCTCGTCGCCGTGTGCATGCACCAGCACACTGACGCCACGCGCACGCGCCGCGTCCACGATGGCGCGCAGCTGCGCCTCGTCGTACACCTGCTTGCGCGGGTCCTGGTCGGCGAGGCCGGCACGCTCGGTGGCGCGTGTCTTGATCCAGTCCACACCGCGGTCGATGTTGATGTTCACCACGGCGGTCAGCTGCGCTGGTGTCAGCACGGCATTCGCAAACGGCGCGAGGCGCGGATCGGCCAGTACCGTCTCGCCAAGGTATGGTGTGACGAATACGCCCGCGGCCAGCATCTCCGGGCCGGGAATCACACCCTGCCGAACCAGTGCACGCAGTCCCACGTCCTCGTAGTGCGGCGTGTTGCCGCTGCGCACCGTCGTCACGCCCGATTCCAGCGCCCGCTTCATGCCCGCGAGCGTTGCGATGTGCGTGTGAGCGTCGATCAGGCCCGGCACCACCCATCGTCCGCCAATGTCGATGGTATCCGTACCACTCGCGGCCGCCGTGCCGATGCTCGTGACGCGCGTGCCGTCGATCACGATCGAGACGTCACGCATGGGTGCCGCACCGGTGCCGTCGATCACGTTGGCATGCAGCAGCACCAGCCGGCGCGCCGGGGCGGCCGACGGCGGTGATGCCGGTGCGGATGTCCGTGTCGACGTCTGTGTCGGTGTCTGTGCGCCGAGCGATGTCGTCGCGACGAACAACGTCAGTCCTGCCGTGAGACTGCGCATCAGTAACCCATTTTTTCGAGGAAGTACGGCAGCATCTTCCGCCACCAGGGCCAGTCGTGGTTCACGTCATGTCCCCACACGTCCAGCCAGTGCGGAATGCCCTTCGCGTTCAGCAGCGACGCCATGCGCCGCGATGAATCCGGCGCCTCGTACGCGCCTTGCCCGGTGGCGAGGATGATGCGCGAATCATGCTGCAGTCGCGCGAGATGATCGCCGGCGGTGTCGGGCACGAACCAGGCCGGGTTGTTACGATAGCAGTTGTCGTCGCTGTAGCCCTTGAAGTAGCCGCGCGAGAGATCGTAGAACGCCGACATGCCGATCACGCCGCGGAACAGGTCCGGCCGGCGGAAGAACTGGTTCGCCGCATGGAAGCCGCCGAAGCTCGCACCCGTCGTCAGGATCCGTTCCGACGGGTCGCCGCAGACCTGCCTGATGTACGGCACCACGTCATTTTCGACATACTGCGAGTAGGCAGCCTGTCGGCGCGCCTGCACCGAGACGGGCAGGTCACGATCCATCCAGCCTTGCCTGTTGATGCTGTCGATGGAGAACAGCCGCAGCCGCCCTTCCATGAGCAACGGCTCGACGGCCTTCACCAGAAAAAAGCGCTCGTTCTCGAGGTAGTCCGCTGCAGCGGTGGGATACAGCAGCACCGCCGGGCCGGCATGGCCATACGTCACGATGGGCATCTCCATGCCGATGGCGTGCGAGTACCAGCCATGACGATGGCGTGGAAGCGTCGGGTCGACGAACTGCATGGGCGGGGGCTGGTGTGGTTCAGGCACGGGCGCAGGGGAGACGCGCCGCCGGCAGGAACATCCACCCGGACGCACGGTGCGCCAAGCCCCTGCGCTGCCGCTCGTGGCATCGCACACCGTCTTTCCCTGCCTGCGCGGTCGCGGTACTCTCTCCATGCGTCATTGGTGACCGCATGCGCGGCACGGCGACACGCCGCATCCTACCAGCTCCTGCCACATGAAACTCACACGATGGGGCGCGATCGGCGCCGAGCGACCGGCGGTGATCATCGACGGCCAGCGAAAGGATTGTGGTGCACATTTTACGGACTGGACACCAGCATTCTTCCGCGACGGTGGCATGGAGTCGCTGCGCGTGCTGCTGGCTGCGACGATCGCTCTCCCCGATGTTCCGGAGCGCGCGCGCTGGGCCTCGTGCGTGCCGCGTCCTGGAAAGCTCGTGTGCATCGGCCTGAATTACACCGACCATGCGGCGGAAGTCGGCGCCAAGGTGCCACGCGAACCGATCATCTTCCTGAAGGGCACCAACACCGTCGTGGGCCCGAATGACGACGTGCTCATTCCGCGCCGGTCGATCAAGACGGATCACGAGGTGGAGCTGGGCATCGTGATCGGTGCCGATGCGCGCTATCTCGATTCGGTGCTCGATGCGGAGGCGCACATCGCCGGGTACTGCATCGTGCACGATGTGTCCGAGCGCGAGTTTCAGGTGGAGCGCGGCGGACAGTGGACGAAGGGCAAGTCGTGTGACACCTTTGCGCCCACGGGGCCATGGATCGCGACGCCCGACGAGATTGGCGATGTGCGTGCACTGACGCTCGAGTTGGACGTGAATGGCGTGCGCCGCCAGACAGGCAGCACCGCATCGATGGTGTTCGATCCGGTATTTCTCGTGCACTACCTCTCGCAGTTCATGACGTTGGAAGCGGGCGACGTGATCGCGACGGGCACCCCACCGGGTGTGGGCATGGCCATGACACCGCCGCGATTCCTTGCAGCCGGCGATGTCGTCGACCTTCGCATCACGCACCTCGGTCATCAGCGCCAGGTATTCCGGCCGGCGTGACGGGCGCGCGTGCGCACAGTTTGCAGCTTGTGCAGGCGAGCTCTTGTGCAGTCAGGCTGTGGTGCCGTCGACGGATGAAAACAGATGCGGCATCGCACGCAGAAAAAACTGAGACTTTTGCGTCCACAGAGATCCGGTCCGAAGATTGCACCGTAGGTACACTATCCGGCTCATCTGGCCGGTGGTGAGCTCCCCGCCGGGGAGTGTGACCCCACGATGCCTACCCGACCCTTTGGAGTTCTGCATGCCCCTTCCGTCCTTCTCGCGACGCACCGTGCGATCGCTGGCGGCGCTGTCCGTTGGCGTCGCAGCGTTCGCCGTCGGCCAGCGCGTTTACGCCTCCGATCACATGGATACACCTGAGACGGAGCTCAACCCGCGCATGGACATCAACGATGTCTACGCATTCCCGGGTGGCAGCGCCGATCGCATTGCGCTGGTCGTCACGACGTCCAGCCCGATCGCCGGCCAGAGTGCTTCGTTCGACCCGAATCTGCTCTATCAGATCAAGGTTGATAACACCGGTGATGCGGTTGAAGACCTCGTATTTCAGGTCACGTTCGACGGTGGCGTCGGCGCAGCGCAGCGTTATTTCGTGCGTGGTCCCGTCGCTCCGGCCATGACCGGCACGAAGACGATGCTCGCCACGAGCGGCACGGTCACCTCCGGCACTGTCGGCAGCTCGTCCGGATCGGCCAGTGGCATCCAGGTGTTTGCTGGTCTCCGCGCAGATCCGTTCGTGATCGACCTCGAGCAATTCTTCAATATTCTTCCTGATCGCCGGCCGTCCACGGGTCCGCTCGCGACACAGTCAGGGCCGTCGGCCGGTTCGTTCCGCATGCCGGGTGTGGATTTCCTGAAGCCGTTCAATGCGCTCGCCATCGCCATTGAACTGCCCAAGTCTTCCCTGCAGTCCAGCACCGCCGCCGACGCACGGTTTGGCGTCTGGAGCACGATCAGCCGATGATGCCGCGCCGCCTACATACACTTGGAGCTTCAATGCGTTTTTCGTTCTCGCCACGCACACTGTGCGTCGCGCTTGCCCTGCCGCTGCTGGTCGCCTGCTCCGACGATTCAGATAAGAATGGCTCCACGTCGCCCATCGTCGCGCGGACATACAACCAGGTCGAGCGACTCGGCAATCCACTCGTCAGCGAAGTCTTCTTCATGAAGCGCGATCATGGATTGCACAACAGCACCGCGCCGGCAACCGATGTCGCGAACGGTTTCGGCGACAAGATCAAGGCGTTCACGAATTCGTTCAATCGCGGACCTGTAATCGCCAATACACTCGCAGCGGTGCTGGTGCCAGACATGCTGATGGTGTATCCCAATCGCGCGGCCAACACCGCGGGCTGGCTCAGCTGGGCGCTTGCGTCGGGATACGGCGGCCGCATGATCAAGGACGACGTGGTTGACGCTGGATTGACCGCGATCTTCGGCAGGCTGCTTGATCCGAGTGCGACGGTGCTGCCGGGTCTCGTGTCCGACAACATCAGCACCAGCACGCGCACCTATCCGACCACCTTCCCGTACCTGGAAGCGGCGCGATGAACATCGCACGGGTGACGTGTCAGGTTGCTGCAGCGGCGCTGGTCATGGCGCTCGGTGGCTTGGCTCTCACCCGTGCCACGCACGCGTCGTCGGTGGCGGCACCGGTAGTTGCCGCGCACCGTGGCGGGTACACGGACCGCGCTGAGCGTGACGTGCAGATTGCGGTGTGGAACACGGCGCTCGCGGCCGATCCCACGAGTGCCCTCGTGCTTGGGCAGCTCGCCGCGCTGCACATGCAGCGCGGTCGCGAAGGCGGCACGTTCGATGAGTACGTCGAGGCCGAGAAGTTGGCGCGCCGGTCGCTCGCGCGCCGCACCAATCACAATTCGGGCACGGCCGCAACGCTCATTTCGGCGCTGCTCGCTCAGCATCGTTTCACCGACGCGCGCACGGTGGCGGCCGATCTCGTGGCGCGTGAGCCCGACGTTGCCGAGTACCGCGCGGCCCTTGCGGAAGTGTCCATGGAGCTGGGCGACGATGTCGCCGCCGATACGTTGTTCCGTTCTGTGTGGGCAAGTCGCGGCACGCTCACGATCGCCGCACGCCTCGCACGCTGGCTCGAGATCAACGATCATGTGCCCGAGGCCCGGTCGCTGCTCATGGCGGCACAAGCTGATGCCATGCAGCGCCGCGATGTCGCAACGGAGACCAAAGCGTGGTTCGCGCTCCGTGTCGGTGATCTGGAACTGCGGCGCGGTCACCTTCGCGCCGCAGAGTCTGCGTACACGAAGGGCCTCGTGCTCGAGCCTGACGATCCGCGCCTCTTTGCCGCGATGGCGCGTTTGGCTCGTGAGCGCAAGCGCTACGATGACGTGATCCGCTGGGGCGAGCGCGCGATCGGCATGCAGCTGGATCCCGCCACGCTGGGTATGGTGGGCGATGCATACGCCATGCAGGGCAACGCCGGGAAGGCCGACGAGTATTTTCGCACGTTGGAGGTTGCCGTCAGCATGCAGCCTGGCGCGTACCATCGTGCCTGGAGCCTGTATCTGCTCGACCACGGACTCCGTGTCAGCGAGGTTCTGCGTCGTGCACAGGATGAGCTGCGCGTTCGGAAGGACGTTTACGGCTATGACGTCGTTGCCTGGGCGCTGCTGAAAGCGGGTCGCCGCGACGAGGCACGCGCCGCCATGCGAGCCGCATTGCGCCTGAATACTCCTGATCCGCTGCTGCTGCGGCATGCACGTGCGATGGGTCTCGACGTCACGTCGGCGCAATCGGAAGCATAGCCATGCTGTCGGAACTTCTTGCATTCATGCAGCTCGGTTTCGGGCATATCGTCGCATGGGATGCGGCCGATCACATCCTGTTCCTGCTGGTGCTCGCCGCTGTGTATCGCGGTCGTGACTGGCGTGCTGCGCTGGCGGTGATCAGCGCGTTCACCGTCGGACACTCCATCACGCTGGCTCTCGCGGTCACGGGGTCGCTCGTGTTGCCCACGGCGCTGGTGGAGTTCCTGATTCCGGTGACCATCGTCGCAGCCGGCATCGAGAACCTCGTGATGCGTGAGCGTGTGGCGCGTGGCGCGGGCGCCAGGTACCGGCCGATATTCGCTGCGGTCTTCGGTTTGGTGCACGGTGCCGGTTTTGCCGGCTATCTGCAGAGTCTCTTCGTCGAGAACATTGCGGTACCGCTGCTTGGCTTCAACATCGGCATCGAGCTTGGCCAGCTCGTGGTGCTCGCCGCCGCCGCCGCGCTGTACCTTGGCGCCGACACCGCGCTGCGTGCCCTGCCGCGCCGTCTTGGCTGGCCCGAAGCGTTTCAGCTCCGCCTGGTCACGGTCTCGGCTGCGATCACGATCGTTGCGGGTGTTTGGGCTGTCGAGCGGTTTCCGCAATGAGTGCCATCGTGATGCGGAGTCGTCACATTTTCTTGCGAAGCGTGGTGCGCGTGCTGTTCGGCGCGACGTGCACCTTCGTGATGCCGCAGGTGCTTCGCGCACACGCGATACACACCACGATGACGGTGCTCACGACCACACCGTCCGGCCTCACGCTCAACATTCGCGCCTTTGCCGACGATTTTTCGGCCACGGTGGCGCGGTTCGCCGGTCGCAGGGCACCGGCTGATTCGTCAGCGCCCGCCGTGGATGTCGCGCGTTATGTGAATGCGCACTTCACGGTGCACGACGGCGCCGGTCGTGTGGTGACACTGGAGTCCTGTGGCATCCGTCGGGCAAACGAGTTGTACTGGCTTTGTTTCCGAGCTGTGACTCCGCAAAGCGGCACCGGTGTTCGTTTGCGCAACCGGATGCTGACGGAGCTGCACGATGATCAGGTCAACATCGTGCAAGTGGAGAATCGGGGCGCGCGTCGTACGCTGCTGTTCACGAAAGCGAGCGCCGCGGCGCTGCTTGGCAGCTAGTCCGAGGCACGTCGGGTCGCGGGACTGCGTGCGGCGAAACGTGTGCTGATGCTGCGCGTCCACAGCAAGTCGCCGCTGAGGCCGTCCGTCAGGCGGAATGCGGCGGCGAGATCAAGTCATGGAAATCGCGATACCAGAGATCCGCGCCATTGCCCAGTGCGCGGTCGTTGCAACGCGCGTGAATCAGCCGCGCCACCAGCCCCGCCTCGAGCACGTCTGCATCGTGTCGGCCCGACAGCGTGAACGCCGCCATGCGCAGCAGGAGTTGCGTTTCGTGACCTTCGAACTTGTCAAAGAACCAGCCGCAGCTGGTGAACATGCCGTATCGCGCACGCCGCTGTGGTGTGAGCTCAGCATCGTCACCGTCGGCGGAGTCGAGCGCTTCTGCCAGCCAGCGCAACGCCTCGCGCAGTGGACCGCGCCATTCCTGAGCACGCCCTGACTCGTGTGTCGCGCCACAGCCACAGTTCGCGCGCCACCGCTCCACGCCGTGCGAGCAGCTCCACGAACTCGGCGAGACGAGATGCCCATCCGCCCAGTTATCTCCGTGGCTGATGATCGCGGCAAAGTTGGTGATCGTCGCGCGCTGGCTCCGGCGTAACGACCCGAGCGCTGCGGCGAGCGCCATTTCGCCATGCCGCTTGTGGTGTCCGAATGTCTCACCGTCGGTCGCGATGCTCGCGATGCCGCGGTCGGCGGCGACATGCGCGAGCACATCAGCCAGCCGGTCGCCGTGCTGCGCAAGATTACCGAATCCGATGGAACCGCTCAGTTCACCGTGGTACGGCGCAAGCAGCAGGGAACGACCGTTGGCACCATGCCAGCGGCGCGGCTGTCCCGGGTGATCGGTCTCATGAAGCTGGTACGGTGCCACGATGGCGAACTGCACACCGGCATCGGCCAGTGCCTGCGCCGTATCGTTGTCGATCGCCGTCTCCGGGCACCAGAAGCCGCGCGAGTCGCGGCCAAAGCGTACACGAAAATCGTGCAGCCCCCAGAAAATCTCGCGCTGGCGTTCGCGATGCGACGCCAGTGGCAGAATGACGTGGTGGTACGAACTGGCGATGGCGTTGCCATGGCCGAGTCGTTCAATGGATCGTGCATCGCCCAACCGCATCGCATCGAGCACCGGCGCTGCCTCACGTTCGAGCCAGGTCGCGAGTGTCGGACCCACGTTGAAGCTGATCCACTCGAACAAGTTGATGCGCGCTCGAGCCGTCAGGTCGCGGGCGTTCGAGAGCGGCAGGTACGACTCATCGGAGATGCGCGCGTTCCAGTCATGGAATGGAGCTGCCGACGGCTCCACCGGCACGAGGCCCGTGAACGGGTCCTCGCGCGGTGGCTGGTAGCAGTGCGCATGAATGACGACTGATGTCACGCCGTTGGCGGATCATCAGGGAAGTCACCACCAATGATCGCGGGGGCGTAATACTCCGACGTGTACTGCTGCACCATGCGTGCTGCGGTGAACAACCGGCCTGCCTGGCGGATGCTGTGCTTCATGGTCGCGAGCCACTTCGCCGGCACCGCGTCACGATGCGTGCGGTCGTAAAAGCGCGGCACCACCTCACGCTCCAACAGTTCGTACACGTTGTTCGCCGCGGCGGCATCCTCGTCGCCCGTCTGCGGCGCGGTCACGGCCCACCCGTTCGTGCCGTCATATCCCTCGGCCCACCACCCGTCGACCGTGCTCAGCTGCGGCACGCCGTTGAGGGCAGCCTTCATTCCGCTGGTGCCCGATGCCTCGAGCGGCGGACGCGGGAGATTCATCCACATGTCCACGCCCTGCACCAGCAGGTGGGCTATGTGCATGTCGTAATCTTCGATGAACGCGACGCGTCCCTCGAAGCGTGGGTCGCGCGTGAATTGATACACGCGCTGCAGCACCGTCTTGCCAGGGCCGTCGGCGGGATGCGCCTTGCCGGCGAACACCAGCTGCACGGGTGCCTCCGGATTGGTGAGGATGCGGCGCAAACGCTCGGGATCGTGAAACAGCAGGTCGGCTCGCTTGTAAGTCGCGAAACGGCGCGCGAAGCCGATCATCAGGCTCGAGCGATCCAGCATCGTGCCGGCGCCCACGATCTGCGTCGCTTCCTTGCGCCCGCGGGCGAAGCTCCGTCGCGCCTGCTCGACGATGCGATCCACGAGCACGTGCTTCAGCTCGGTGTGCGCGGCCCACAGCTCGGCATCAGGAACCTTCATGATGCCGTTCCACGTGTCTGGATTGTCCAGCGCAAAGCCCCAGCCGCGCCCCAGGTGGTTGTCCAGCATGCTCATGATCGGGTTGGCCATCCACGTGGCGAGGTGCACGCCGTTGGTGACATGACCCACCGGCACCTGGTTCACGGCGCGGTTCGGCCACATGGGTTGCAGCAATTCGCGCGACACCTCGCCATGCATTTTTGCGACACCCGTCACCTTCGAGGCGAAGCGCACCGCGCAGGCCGTCATGTGGAATTGCTGCGGACCGTAGTCCGGATGCAGGCCGATGTTGAAGAAGTCGTCGGCCTCCATGCCCAGTTCCGTCCAGACCGGTCCAAGCACCGTCTCGACCGCATTCCGCTGGAACACGTCATGTCCGGCGGGCACGGGCGTATGCGTCGTGAATACCGAGGCGCGACGGATCTTCGTCACGGCAGCACCAATCTCGACACCGCGCGAGCGCAGTTCGCGCAGCCGCTCGATGAACATGAACGAGGCATGGCCCTCGTTGGCGTGCCAGACATCCGGCTGGATGTCGAGCGCGCGCAGAATTCGCACGCCGCCGACGCCTAAGAGCCATTCCTGCCGCAGCCGCAGGTCGACGCCGCCGGCGTAGAGGCGACTCAGAAGTTCACGATCCTCGGGACGGTTGGTGGGCAGGTCCGTGTCGAGTAGCAGCAGCGGGACGCGACCCACCATCAGGCGCCATGCGCGCACCAGCACCTCATGTCCTGCAACCAGCACCGAGACGGTCAGGTCGGTGCCATCGGCGTTCAGGACGGGCGTGATTGGCGTGCTCGCCAGATCGAACGTGTCATCCATGTTCTCCTGCCAGCCATCGACGTTGATGCGCTGATCGAAGTAGCCGTTCCGGTAGAGCAGCCCCACGCCCACCAGCGGCACACCGAGATCGGAGGCCGTCTTGCAGTGGTCACCAGCCAGGACACCAAGACCGCCGGAATAGATCGGCACCGAGGAGTGCAGGCCGAACTCGGCACAGAAGTATGCGATCCTCGAGTTCGTCAGCTCCGGGTAGGTTTTCGAGAACCAGGTCTTGTCGCTGGTCGCCTCGCTTCGCAGCCAGTGCATCGCCTCGTCGTACAGGGCGCGGAAGGCGGGGGAGTCAGCGCAAACCTGCAGCCGCTCGGCCGAGACGCGCTGCAGAAAGGTCACCGGGTTGTGGCGGGTCGCCAGCCACAGGCGGTCGTCAATGGCGGCGAAGAGGGCGCGCGCTTCTCGGTTCCAGCTCCACGAGAGATTGCTCGCGAGCTCTTGCAGGCCGGCGATCCGGCTGGGGATTGGGTTCGTCACAGGAGCAAAGCTAGAACAGTCCGGTCGCGGCTGGCAGTCTGTACCTCGATGCCCGCCAGGTCTTTTCACCCAGTGGCCGCTGCTCCCTACTGGAAATCGTGGCCCGTGCAGCGCACTTTGCGATCGCCGAGCCGGGCTTTGTCTCCGTCGGTGCACGGCTGCGGTCGGGTGGGGTTGGCCCCGCTGTCCGCATCGGTTGGACTTGCCCCGAGGATCTCCCCGGGGCCACGAGTGCTCCGCGCGAAACCCACGTCATGGCCCCTCGGAAACCCGCGCCTGCGGCACAGCCCGCCGTAGCGCAAAAAGCAAAGCGCCCTGCACGCGCATCATCCGGTCAGGCCGTGCGTGGCGCCGATGGGCGGTTCCTTCGCCGCGGTGGCGCCGACCCGCTGCTCTCGACCGACCGGCGCGCCGTTTCCGTGGTCCATCTGTCCGCGGAGCTCGCTCCGTTCGCACGCACAGGCGGGCTGGGTGAAGTGGTCAGCAGCCTTGCCGCCTATCAGGCTGCTGCCGGGCTGAACGTCTCCATCGTGGTGCCGCTGTATCGTCAGATCCGAGAGCGGTTCGCCAATCTCGAGCCGGTCGACGATCCATTCGTCGTGCAGGTCGCCTTCCGGAATCACGGTTGTCAGCTTTACCGGTTGCCGGCTGCGGATGCGGTGGAAATCATCGCAATGCGCGGGAATGCGCCGCCGCCCTCGGTCTATTTCGTGGACAACCGCGAGCTCTTCGATCGGCCCGGCATCTATGGCGACGCAGGCGGCACCTATGCCGACAGTGCGCAACGGTATGCATTCCTCTGCGCTGCGCTGATGCGCATTCTGCCGCGGATCGCGCGTGCACCACTGATCCTGCATGCGCATGACTGGCACGCGGCACTGGCACCGGCGTACCTGCGCACCTGGTACGCAAACAGCGATTTTCATCGTGACGTCTCGACGGTGCTCACCGTCCACAACGCCGGGTACCAGGGCCACTACCCGCCAGAGACGATGGCCGAGGTGGGGCTGCCGGGTGCGCTGTACAACTACGCGCAGTTCGAATGGTACGGCCGGGTGAACCTGCTGAAGGGCGGCATCGCGTTCTCGGACGCAGTCACCACGGTGAGCATGACGCACGCCGACGAGTTGCGCACGGCGGAAGGCGGTTTCGGCCTGCACGAGAACTTCCTGCTGAAGGGCGACCGGTTCGTCGGAATCCTCAACGGCATCGACCAGACGCGCTGGGATCCGAACCGCGATCCTGCGATCGCCGCGCCATACTCGCGCGAGGATGTCAGCGACAAGGCCATCTGCCGCCTGGCCCTGCAGCGCCAGCTGGGGCTCGCAGAGCGGCCGGACGTTCCGATCTTCGTCATGACCGCGCGGCTCGTCCAGCAGAAGGGACTCGACCTGATTCTCGAGAACCCGTGGATCTTCAATGCCGACGCGCAGTGGATCTTCCTCGGTACCGGCGATCGGCGCTATGTGGAGGGCCTGCGCGCACTGGCCGCACGGCACCCCGATCGTGTCCATGTGGACACGAACTTCACCGACGAGATGGAGCATCGCCTGATGGCGGGCGGTGACGTGCTGCTGATGCCGTGTCGCTACGAGCCTTGTGGACTCACGCAGATGCGCGCACAGCGGTACGGTACAGTGCCGCTGGTGCGCCGCGTGGGTGGACTGGCCGACACGGTCCACGATGGCGTGACCGGGTTCGTGTTCAATGAATTCACCGCCGCCGCATTCGCGGAAGCCATCGCACGTGCGATCGTCGCGTACCGCGATCGTGACGCCTGGTACCGCATGATGCGCGACGGCATGGCTCGTGATTTTGGCTGGGAGCGCTCGGAAGAGCGCTATCGCGATCTGTATCGAACCGTCCTCTCCGCCCGCTGATCCCGACCATGGACTTCGTTCTGCAGCTGCATTCGCACCTTCCGTGGGTGCTCAATCATGGCGACTGGCCGCATGGCAGCGACTGGCTCTCCGAAGCGACGCTCGAGACGTACCTGCCGCTGATCGAGAAGATGCGATGGCTGCAGATGGACGATGTCGCCGCCCCGCTGACGCTCGGCATCACGCCGATTCTCGCCAACCAGCTGGCGCACCCCACCTTTCCGGCAATCTTCGAGAAGTGGATTGCGAACAAGCTTGCGAACTACGAAGCCGAGGGGATTGCATTCAAGGCGCGTGGCGAGGACGGCCTGAGTCATGTGTGCGATCATCACGCCGCCACGATGACGAAGTACCGCGACCTGTACCGATCGATCGGCGGTGACATTCTCGGCGTGTTTCGGACGCTGTCCGACGAGGGACGAATCGAGATCACGGGTTCTGCGGCGACGCATGGGTTCCTGCCGCTGCTCGGTCGCGACGAGAGCATCAGGTTCCAGCTGCAGCTGGGCCGTCGCGAGCACGAACGGCTCTTCGGTCGTGCACCGGCTGGCTGCTGGCTGCCCGAATGTGCATATCGACCGGGCGGGTGGTGGGAGCCGCTTGCGCGCGCGCAGAATCGCGGCATGCGACACGGCATCGAGCACGAGGTGCGCGCCGCCGGCTTCTCGTTCGTCACGCTGGATGCACCGCTGATCTCGGGCCATCACAATGAACGCACGGCCTACCGCGCCTATCGCATCAAGCAGGAAAACGGTGAAGCGCATGTGGCCGCACTGGCACGTGACCAGCGCACCGCGGCGCAGATCTGGAGCGCCGATGGTGGCTACCCGGGCGACGGCGCATACCTGGAGTTCCACAAGACGCACAACAACGGTGGCCTGAAGCTCTGGCGCATCACCGGGCGCGACGTGGACCTGGGCCACAAGCATCCCTACTGGCCTGAAGTCGCGCAGCGCAAGGTCGAGGAGCATGCGAATCACTTCGCCACATTGCTGAATGCCATTGCGCGCGAGCAGCATCCGTTCGGCACGCCGCTGATCATGGCGCCGTTCGACACGGAGCTGTTTGGTCATTGGTGGTACGAAGGGCCCGAGTTCCTCAACAAGCTGTATCGCGAACTGCAGCACTCGCAGCTGCTCCGACCGGTCACGGCGTCGCAGCACCTCCGGGACAACCCACATCCGCCAGCGATTCCGGTGGAGCCGGGCTCGTGGGGCGCACACGCCGACTGGTCCACCTGGGTCGGACCGAAGGTTGCCCACACCTGGCGCCGACTCTGGCCGCTGGAGAACGCGTTCTGGGAGATGGCAGGGCAGGCGCTGGGCAACCCGCTCGCGCACACGGCGCTGGAGCAGGCGGCCCGCACGCTGCTGCTGGCACAGTCCAGCGACTGGCAGTTCATCATCACGATGGCGGAGGCGGCCGACTACGCCGACCACCGCTTCCATTCGCATTGTTCCGATCTCGAGACGCTGCTCGGCAAGATGCATGCAGGGTTCGAGAGCGGTGACTTCGCGGATGCGCATGCGTGCGCGACGGAGCTGTACACGCGCGACGACTGCTTCCCGGAGATTCTGCCGGCATTGCGGGCGGCGCTGTCGTGATTCCGGTGATTTTCGTGGCGCCGCATCTGTCCGAGAACGCGTCACGAATGGTGGAGGCCATCGGCGCGTTGCCAGGCGTGCAGCTCGGCGTGATCAGCATGGATCGTGTGGATGATGCCGGTGACCAGACGCGGGGCGCGATTGCGCAGCACTGGCGTGTCGACGACGTGCTGGACGTCGAGCAGCTGCGCGGCGCGGTGCAGCAGGTTGCAATACGCATTGGTGGGGTGGAGCGGCTCTTCGGCGCATACGAGCAGTTGCAGGTGCCGCTGGCACAGGTGCGCGAGGAACTGGGCATCGCGGGGCTGCCCGTGCAAGCCGCGCTCAATTTCCGCGACAAGGCGCGCATGAAGGACGTGCTGCGCGCCGCGAGATTGCCATGCGCACGCCATATGCTGGTGGAGACGTACCTCGACGCGATCCGCTTCGCGGAGCGTGTCGGCTTTCCGCTGGTGATCAAGCCGCAGGCCGGCGCTGGTGCCATCTCCACATACCGGGTGGACGATGCCGACGCGCTGGGCGAGGCGCTCGACATGACGCGTCCGTCGGTGAATGCGCCGCTCGTGATCGAGGAATTCATCACAGGCACCGAGCATTCCTTCGAGACGATTTCGATCAATGGCACGGCGGTCTGGCATTCGCTCACGCATTACCATCCCACGCCGCTGGAAGTGGTGCGGAATCCGTGGATCCAGTGGGTCATCGTGCTGCCGCGCGACGTCGACCATCCCATGTTCGACGACATTCGCACCGCTGGTGCCGATGCGCTGCAGGCACTGGGGCAGGGCACCGGCCTGACGCACATGGAGTGGTTCCGGCGCGCCGACGGCAGCGTGGCGATCTCCGAAGTCGCGGCGCGGCCACCCGGTGCGCAGATCACGACGATGATCAGCCGCGCGAACGACATCGACTTCGTGAGCGCGTGGGCACGGCTGATGGTGTTCGACGAATTCACGGCACCTGAACGGCGGTACGCCGTTGCCGCCGCCTACCTCCGCGGCCAGGGTGCCGGCGTCGTCCGGCATGTGCACGGCATGGATCGCGTCTACGAGGAGGTCGGGCATCTCGTCTGCGACATCAAGCTGCCCATGATCGGGCAGCCGCCGAACGCCACGTACGAAGGCGACGGCTACATCATCGTGCGCCACCCCGACACCGCGGTCGTCGAGAAGGCAATTCGTCGCGTGGTGGAACTCGTGCACGTTGAACTGGGATGAGACTGAGCTCGTTGTTGAACGTCACGCCAAGAGGACGCTGAATGAACGTGTTGATGATTGCGCCGGGCTATCCCGACGAAATGCCGCTGTTCTGCCGGGGCCTCTCCACGTTCGGTGCCAAGGTCTACGGCATCAGCGACGTGCCGCTGGTGAACTTGCCGGAAATGACGCGACACCACCTCTCAGGCTACCTGCAGACGCCGCAGCTGAATCAGGAGGATGCCGTGATACTGGCGGTCGTGGCAGAGTGGGGCCGGATGTCGTTCGATCGGGTGATCTGCCTGTGGGAGCCGGGCGTGGTGCTGGCGGCGAAGCTGCGCGTCGCGCTTGGTGTTGCGGGCATGACGGTGGACGATGCCATTGCGTTCCGCAACAAGGACATCATGAAGGCGCGCGTCGCCGCGGCTGGCATCCGCACGCCGCGCCATCGCGGTGCGACGAGTGCTGCCGAGGTGCGCGAGGCGGCGGAGGTCATCGGTTATCCGCTGATCATCAAGCCGATCGATGGAGCCGGATCGATGGACACCTTCCGTGTCGACGATGTGAAGGAACTCGAGGCCGCACTCAAGCGCCTGACGCACATCGAGCATGTGAACGTCGAGGAGTTCATCGAGGCCGAGGAGTTCACGTTCGACACCATCTGCGTCAATGGCGAGATACAGTATTTCAACGTCGGATTCTACCGTCCGCGACCGCTCGTGGCTCGTACGCTGGAGTGGGTCAGTCCGCAGACGCTTTGCCTTCGCGACGTGGACAGCGACTGGGTGGCGGGTGGCCGGCAGATGGGTGTCGACGTGCTGAAGGCCATGAATCCCGGCAACGCTTTCACGCACATGGAGTGGTATCGCAAGTCGGATGGTGAAGTCGTGTTCGGGGAGATCGCAGCGCGTCCGCCGGGCGCTCGCACCGTGGACCTCATGAACTACGTTTCGGACATCGACCTCTACATGGGTTATGCCGAAGCTGAGCTGAAGGGCACGTTCTCGCTCGACGTGACGCGAAAGTACAACGCGATCAACATCTTCAAGCGCGCGCAGGGTCACGGCACGATTCGGCGCATCAGCGGCCTGGAGAACCTGGTGCAGCGCTTCGGGGAGCACATCGTGCACATCGACCTGCTGCCGGTCGGCGCCACGCGACGTGACTGGGTCCTGACGCTGATCTCCGACGGGTACCTGACCATCCGGCACCCGGATTTCGAGCAGGCGTGCATGATCGCCGATGCTGTCGGCACCGACCTTCAACTCTACGCGTCGTAACACATGCCTTTTCGTTTACGCCGCAAGCTGCGGCGGCTGTTTCGCACCAGGACACAGGCAGGCTCGTATCAAGTCGTGACGGACATTCCCGGCCCGACCGACGGCGAGACCCGCACCGTCGTCGTGCACCTGCCGGGTGCGTACGCGGAGGAAGTACGGCGGTATCCGGTGATCTACATGCAGGACGGCCAGAACCTCTTCGACGACGGCACATCGTACGCCGGCTCGTGGGACCTGAGTGACGAACTGATTTCCGCCTCGCGGCTCGGTGCTGACGCGATCATCGTCGGCATCTACCACGCATCGCAACACCGCATCGCCGAGTACAGCCCGTTCGTGGACGACCGCGTGGGTGGCGGCAGCGCCGAGGCATATGTGACGTGGATGGCAGATGTGCTGCGGCCGATCATCAACGACCGTTATCGCACACTGCCCGCGCGTGAGCAGACGGGCGTGGCCGGATCGTCCATGGGCGGGTTGCTGTCGCTGTATGCGTTTTTCCGGCGCAGCGACACATTCGGATTCGCAGCAGTCATGAGCCCGTCGCTCTGGTTCGCACGCGGCGCGATCTTCGATTGGGTGCAGGCGCAGGTGTTCGCAGATTCGCGCCTGTACCTGGACGTCGGTGCCCGCGAGGGAGACCGTACGCTGGCCAACGTGCAGCGGATGCGCGACTTGCTGATCGCGAAGGGGTATCGGCTGGGTGAACGCCTTCGCTATGTGGAGGACGCCGTGGGCGTGCATCACGAACACGCCTGGGGCCGGCGGTTCCGGAAGGTGCTGCCCGTGCTGCTTGCCATCTCGCCGCCGGAGCGGAGAGTCTGATGCACCACGAATTCACGGCGTGGCGCAGCCCGGCGCTGGACGGCAGGGAGATGAGTCTGCACGTGTGGGGACATGCGGGCGCGAAGATGATCGTGTTTCCGACCTCGCTCGGCAGTCATCGCGAGTGGACCGATCGGGGCATGCAGCATGTGCTGCGCGATCATCTCGAGCGCGGCTGGCTGCAGCTCTTCTCGCTGGACCATGTGCATCACGAGAGCTGGTACGATCGCACGCGCCACCCCGGTGCACGCGCCTGGCGGCATCTGCAGTACCATCACTATGTGCGCGATGAGGTGATGCCGTTCATGCATCACCGCAACCGCAACCCGTTCACCATCGTTGCCGGCGCCAGCTTCGGTGCGTACCACGCGATGTCGTTCGGACTGCGTTTCCCTGCGCTTGTCAATCGCATCATCGGGCTCAGTGGCCTCTATGACATCAGCCGGCAGGCGTCTGGGCACATGGACTCGAATGTCTTCGCGTCGAATCCGATGGCATTCATGGCGCACGAGCACGATCATGGGCGGCTGGAGGCGATGCGCCGGATCGACATCATCATGGCCATCGGCCGCGACGATCCGAGCTACCGCAACAACGAGGAATTCTCGGCGCTGCTCTGGAGCAAGGGCGTGGGCAATGCGCTCCGCGTCTGGGATGGCGGGGCTCACGACTGGCCGTATTGGGAGAAGATGATCCGGATGTATGTGGGCGGTCACGACTAATCAGAGGTGTGCATGGCAAAGGTGAAGAATGTTGGTCTGGTGGTAGGCCGCGAATGGTCGTTTCCGCCGGCCTTCATCGAGGCGGTGAACGCGAAGGATGCCGGTGTCGTCGCCTCGATCGCGAAGTTCGGCGCGGAGCACATGGACGCCCCCGTCGAGTACGACGTGCTCGTCGACCGCATCTCGCACGAGGTGCCGATGTATCGCACGATCCTCAAGCACGCCGTGCTGCAGGGGACGACGGTCATCAACAACCCGTTCATGTGGTCGGCCGACGACAAGTTCTTCGGCGCGTCGCTGATCACGAAGCTCGGCGTCGTGAGCCCGAAAACCGTCGTGCTCCCGAACAAGGAGTATGTGCCGGGCATCGTGCCTGCCGAGTCGCTGCGCAACCTGAAATACCCGCTGGACTGGGACGAGATGCTGGATTACATCGGCCTGCCGTGCATCCTGAAGGATGCGCATGGCGGCGGGTGGAAGGAGGTCTACGTTTGCGAGAGCAAGGAAGAGCTGATCCACCACTACGATCACTCCGGCCTGCTCACGATGATCGTGCAGGAGTTCATCCAGTGGGATGAATTCGTGCGCTGCATCTGCCTGGGCCAGGAGGAGATTCTGCCCATCAAGTACGATCCGAAGGGACGCAAGTATCTCGTGGAGCCCGACTTCCTGGGGCCCGTGCTGGGTCCGCGCGTGGTGAAGGATGCACGCACGATCGTGAAGGCACTGGGCTATGACATGAACTCCATCGAGTTCGCGGTGAAGGACGGCGTGCCGTACGCCATCGACTTCATGAACCCGGCGCCGGACTTCGACATCAACTCGCTCACGCCGACCTACTTCAATTGGGCGGTCGACCACATGGCCGACCTGGTCGTGCGCCTGGCCAAGGATCCACGCACCGCGACGAAGTCGCTGGGCTGGGATGCCATGTTCACCGCCTCGCGCTCACGCTGACCATGAGCGCATCAGGTGCGGTGACGGCGTACCACGAACTGCTCACGGACGACGCGCTGGCACAGGAGTCGTCGGAGGTGCTGACGTCGCAGCTGTCGGGTCGTGGACTCGTGTTCGGCGGGCGACCGCTGGCCACCGTCCTTCGCCCACGGTTGGTGACGCGTGCGCAGTACGATGTCGTCATCGACCTGACGACGCGCCTGATGCCCGCGTTCGACCGCATCCTCGAGGCCGCACTCGCGAGTGCGGAACTGCGCGAACAGTTCCGGCTCGCACCGTGGGAAGAGTCGCTGGTAGGCGTGAACCCCGGCTTTGCGGCGGCGAGTCCGACGTCGCGTCTCGATTACTTCGTGGACGATGCGACTGGCGAGATCTCGCTGACCGAGTACAACGCCGAGACACCGGCGGGCGCCGCGTACAACGATGCGCTCATCGACACCTACATGAATCTGCCCGTGGTGCGGCGGTTCGCGCGCGACTGGGAGCTGGTCTCCATGCCCACGCGGCATGGCGTGATCCGCTCGCTGCTCGATGCCTGGACGGCGTGGCGTGGGGTGCGCGAGGTGCCGCACATCGGCATCGTGGACTGGAAGGAGGTGCCGACGTACAGCGAGTTCGAGCTGTTCCAGCACCACTTCCGCGCGATCGGCATACCGTGCACCATCGTCGATCCGCGCGATGCGGAATACGACGGAGAGACGCTGACGTTCGGCGGCACGCCGGTCACGCTGATCTACAAGCGCGTGCTGCTGCACGAACTGGTGGAGCGGGGCGGAGCCGACCATGTGATCTTCCAGGCCGTGCGCGATGGCAAGGTCTGCATGGTGAACCCGCCGCGCTGCAAGATCCTGCACAAGAAGGCGTCGCTCGCCGCGCTCACGGACGAGCGGAACACGCACCTGCTCAGCGCCACGCAGCAGGCGGCCGTCGCCTCGTGCATTCCGTGGACACGAGTGGTCGAGGAGCGCACGACCACGTTTCATGGCGAGCGGGTGGACCTGCTGTCGTACGCAGCCGCGCACCGCGAGCGGTTTGTTTTGAAGCCGAATGACGATTACGGTGGTGCTGGCATCGTGCTGGGCTGGACGGTCGATGGCGACACGTGGAATGCCGCGCTGCGCACCGCGCTCACCAACCCGTACGTGGTGCAGGAGCGGGTCAGCATTCCGTCGGAAGGCTACCCGTCACTGGTGGATGGCAGGTCGGTCGTGGTGGAACGCATGTACGACACTGCGCCGTTTCTCTGCGACGGTGCCTATGCAGATGGGTTCATGTGCCGGTTGTCCACGGCGGCGCTGCTGAACGTCACGGCCGGCGGCGGGTCCACGGTGCCCACCTTCCTCGTGCGGCCTCGATAGTTGTTTTGCGGATAGCGCCGTCGGCGCACCGCGCGTTGAATCGAACCACCTCAGCCAGCATCGTACTCATGAAGGCACCGTCACTCACGCTGGGCGTCGAGGAAGAGTACCAGATCATCGATCCGGTCTCGCGGGACCTGGTCTCCTATGTGACGCAGCTGCTGGCCGAGGATCATCGTGTGCTCACGCAAGTGAAGCCCGAGATGCATCAGTCGATCATCGAGGTCGGCACGAACATCTGCCAGACTCCGGCTGAAGTGCGCAAGGAACTCGTCATGCTACGCAAGGGCGTGATGGAGCTGGCGGCGAAGAAGGGCTATCGCATCGCCGCTGCCGGCACCCATCCGTTCGCCAACTGGCAGACACAGGAAATCACGCCCTATGATCACTATCTGGGCACGCGGAACGACATGGGCGACCTGGCCCAGCGCCTCCTGATCTTCGGGACGCATGTGCACATCGGCATCGAGGACAAGGACTTCCTCGTCGATGCCTGCAACGTGGCGCGCTACTTCCTGCCGCACATCCTCTGCCTCACCAGCAGCTCGCCTTTCTGGTACGGTCGCGAAACGGGCCTGCGGAGCTATCGCAGCGTGGTGTTCCGCGCCTTCCCGCGCTCGGGCGTTCCGCCGCTGCTCAACTCGTATTACGACTACACCTCGTACATCGACACGCTGGTGGACACCGGCTCCATTCCGGGCCCGCACAAGATCTGGTGGGATATCCGCCCACACGGGAAGTACCCGACGCTCGAGTTCCGTGTCTGCGATGTCTGCACGCGCGTGGACGAGGCGGTGTGCATCGCGGCGATATTGCAGGCGCTGATCGCGAAGCTGTACAAGATGCGGCGCGACAACACGACGTTCCGTGTCTACTCCTCCGCCCTGATCGAAGAGAACAAGTGGCGTGCCGTGCGCTACGGGCTTGGCGGCAAGCTGATCGACTTCGGCAAGCAGGTGGAACTTCCGGCACCGCAGTTGATCCGCGAGTTCCTCGACTGGTTCCTAGGCGACATCGTCGACGAACTCGGCACCCGCAAGGAAGTCGAGTATGCGTACAAGATTCTTTCAGAGGGCTCCAGCGCCGATCGCCAGCTCGCGACCTTCGCGAAGACCAACGACCTGAAGTCCGTGGTCGATCAGCTGATCATCGAGACGGCCGAGGGCGTGATGGACTTGCCGAGCACCGAGTCACTGCCACCGACGGTTGCGATTACCTGAGCGCGTCGTGACGTCAGTGCAGTGAAGGGGGCGCCGCAGTCAAGGCGCCCCCTTTGTCACGTCGGGCAGCCAAGTGTCGCGAATTGTTCGCGCCATGCCACGACGGATGACAGGGAATTCGCGGTGTGGTGAATCGTGTGGCGGAATCAAAGTGCCTTCGTGCAGCTGTCTTGCGGAGATTCTGTTTTGTGATTGATGCACTTTTGCGTGCCGTCACAGTTTTGCGTTGACGCAATTCGCCTGTCGCAGTGCACAAGCGCCTGTCAGTCTCAGCGCCGAACGACTGGCCGCTCGATGAAATTGGTGATGGCAGCGATGAAGGCGGGCAACGTGTTCTCCAGCAGCGCGGCGTGGTCGCCGCCGGCGAGAATGATCCACCGCCGATCGGGGCTGCCGAGCTGGGTGAAGGTTTTCGCCTGGGCCGGTATCGGCGTATACGGGTCCTTCTCGCCATGCAACAGCAGCGTCGGCACCGTCAGGGCTGGGGCCGAAAGTGCGTTCCACTCGTGGAGCGCGCGCCAGTCGCTGCGGACCGGATCGGCTTTCAATGCCGCCACCACGTACGCGTCAATTGCACGCTGCGAGATTGTTCCGGGGACGATGAAGTCACTGGCGGCGTTCTTCGCCGTGTTCGTCTCGCGCAGTGGCGCGCCGGTGTCGGGCGTGACCGCCATGCGCATCTCGGTGTCTCCGCGCGGATAGCCGAACAGCACCACGTTGGCGGCCAGCGAGGGTTGCTGCTGCAGTGCCAGATGCGCCACCATCGATCCGTATGACCAGCCCACCAGCGTCGGCTTCGGCAGACGTGGGTGGCGGCGGGCGACGTCGCGCAGCACCGCCTGGACGTCGGCGGCGGCGCGGTTCGGTGTCAGCCAGCCCGTGCCGTCTCGCGCAGTGGCGCCGTAGCCGCGCGCATCGAGGGCGTACGTCGTGTAGCCGCGCGCCACCAGCGCCTGCATCACCGACAGGCGCTCGCCAGGCACCTGCAAGTCGAAGTCGGGCAGAGCCGACCAGGTGCGACCATGCAGCAGCACGATCACTCCTGTGGCATTCGGCGCCGCGCGTGACCAGAGCGTCAGCGGGTGTCCGTCGCTGCTGACGCTCAGGCGTACCGGCGCAGTTTGCGCATGCAGCGATGCGAGCGGGAACGCGACAGCGAGCAACACGACCGCAAGTGACTGGCGGAGCATGGGAATCATGATGAAGTGACAGGAGGAACGCAGGGAACGGAGTGCGTCGCTCAATGTCCCATGGCGACCGTCATCGATGCTCGTGGCGAGCGCTGTCACGGCTTCATCACTTCGGGCCGGACGTACGGCGATACGACCGTGTCCCACGGTGTCGCGCTTGCTGCGCGCCGCTCGCCCAGTTCCTCGAGGCGACGCATCCACGCCTTGTCGAACAGGCTGCTCGCAGCCGGATCGAGCGCCATCTCGGATGGAATGCCCGTCCACTGCATCTGCATCGTGAGGCCCGGCACGGCGCTCGCCGCGGCCGCGAGATACCCGAGCCCTTCCAGCACCTGCGGCTGGTGCATGAAGAACGACACGTTGCTCCAGCGCTTCTGGATCTGCCGGCGACTGGCGGGATTCATGATCACGGGCGTCGCGTGCGTCCAGCCATTGACGATCACGAACAGGCGCACCGTCACCGGCGTCGTGACGCCTGCGGCACGGACCTGCGACAGCATCGCCTTGTAGTCGTCGAGCGTGAGCAGCGTCAGGATGTTCGACACCACGCCGCCGTCGGAGTGGACATGCCCTTCGTAGACCACCTGCGGAAAGATGCCCGGGATCGCCGATGCCGCCTTGAGCAGCGTGCGCGTGCGCACGAGCCCCGCGTCGCCCCCCTCGATCACGCTGCGCAGATCCCAGGTGCGCCCCGTCGCGATGTCGAGATCGGTCGTACCGAACACCATCTGCCGGCCTTCACGGAACGCGGTGCGCAACGAGTCACGCAGTGTCGCATCGACGATGCGCGCCAGGTTGGCATCGAAGCGCTTCGTGTTCACGAGGCCACCGGTCTTGCGTAGCCAGAAGAACCAGTCGAGCGATGGCGCGATGCGATCGGCCGCATTCCGGTACAGCGACGTCAGTGTGTCCTGCGCCGCCTGCGTGCCAAGCAACACGAACGGCGCCTGCAGTGCCCCGGTGCTGATGGCGGTGATCAGGTCAAACGTCGGTATCGGCGCGTCGCGTCGCGCCCGCCAGCCGCGCATGAACCCCACGCCGTAGGAGCCGTTCTGCCCACCACCGGACAGCATCAGCACATCCACCGTGTGATCGGGTCGCGCGATGGCCCGCCGTGCAAGTCGCGCGACCACGGTGTCGCGCAGGCGGCGCTCCGCCAGCCGCGATGCATCGGCGTCGGTCAGCAGAGCGGAAATCGTCGTGGCGGGACGGTGCACCGCCGCGCAGCCGGCAAGGGTGACCAATGCAGCCATCGAGAAGAACATGCGCGCGATGGTTCGGTATGTGACGAAGGTCGGAGAACGACGCATGTGGCGATTGGAGATGACGGCTCAGACGAGCGCGAAGGCGCGCACGGGAAAGGTGCCGAAGCCTCGTACTTTCGGCGGCACGGCATAAAAACGTGCGCCGCGTGCCGGAAGTTGCTCGAGGCCGCACAGATGCTCCACGATCGGAATGCCCGCACCGAGCAGGTGCGTGTGAACCGGACGCTCGCCGGTGTCGATGCAGTCGATGTTGAAGCTGTCGATGCCGACGAGCGCTGCGCCTGCCGCCACCAGCCACGCGGCCACGTCGCCGGTCAGGTGTGGATGCCCTTCGAAATACCGCTCGGTTCGCCAGTGACGATCCCACCCCGTGTGCACGAGGATCGCTCGACCACGCACCTCCTCCGGTGTCAGCGGCAGGCGATCGATGATCCGTTGGTCACGGTCGGCCGCTACCACGACGCAGTCGAGGTCCGCCAGCGCCGATAGTCGGAGATCGGCGAGGTCGGCACCGTCGGCGTAGCGGTGGAATGGACTGTCGATATAGGTGCCTGTGTTGCCCACCATGTCGATCCGCCCGATCTGAAATTCGGTGCCGTGGGCGTATCGCTCGCGAGACGCGTTCCGACTCAGGAAGTCACAAATCAAGGGTGCCGGAAGTCCCTTGTAGGTGACCATGCCAGCTTCGATCACATGACTGAGGTCGATCGCGGTGCGTAGCGGCTGTGTTGACATTCGAGGCAGGTGACGAGGCAGACTGAGTGTGGTGGCGAAACCTATATTGTGCCGTGACCGTAACGTTTCCAGATCGTTGCAATTTTCCCGGTCTCCCAGTCGTGCCGCTGACCGCCTGATGCCTGTCCACTCCTCCATTGCCGTGCCGGCCCACGCCGAGCCCCCCGTGTCGGAATCCTGGCTGGCAGGCTCGCGTCGCCGAGTCGCGCTGCTGCTGCGCGTGATGTTGTTCTGGATGCTGTGGTTCAGCGCTGCACGTGGCCTCTTCTTCGCCTGGCACTGGAAGCTCGTGCCGCTGGCCGAACGCCGCTACGTGCCCCGCAGCTTCATCGAAGGGCTGCGCATGGATCTCTCGGCCACCGCGTATCTCGCCGTGATGCTCTGGCTCGCGCTGCTGCTCACGGTCGCGGCGCGGCCGACACTGTCGCGCCGACTGTTTCAGGCAGTCAGCCTCGGAGCGATCACGTTCGTCACATTGGTGACGCTGACGGATCTCGGCACCTTTGGTCCGTGGCGCCAGCGGGTGGACGGGTCACTGTTCACGTATCTGCAGACACCGCGCGAGGCCTACGCGTCGGCATCCTCGGTCGCGGTGACACCGCTGGTCGGCATGCTGTTGGTGCTGCTGCCGCTCAGCTGGTGGCTCTATCGCCGAAGCACGCACGCGGCCTTGCACGCGCTGCAGCCACTGCGCGGCGTGCGCGCGCTCGCCGGCGGCGCTGCCTTCGCGATGAGCGGATTGCTGCTCGCCATTCCGATCCGTGGCGGTGTGCAGTGGACGCCGCTCAACGAGAGCACCGTGATGTTCTCGCCATCGACCATGGCAAACCTCGGTGCGCAGAATGCCGGCTGGTATCTGCTGTATTCCACGCTGGCGCAGCAGAAGGAACAGGCGACCAATCCGTACGCGGCGCTGCCGCCTGCCGAAATGCAGGCGGTCGTGGACAGCCTGTATCACGACGCGGATGCCGCACCGCTGCCACTGCTGCGCCTGTCGCGCCCGAATGTGATCCTCGTGATCTGGGAGAGCTTCACGGCCAAGGTCGTGGCGCGGATGGGCGGTGCGCCCGACGTCACGCCGCAATTCGACCGCTGGACGCATCGGGGGGTGTTGTTCGATTCGGTGTTTGCGTCCGGCGATCGCAGCGCACAGGGCCTCGTGTCGCTGCTCAGTGGATTTCCCTCGGTGCCGAACGAGGCGATCATGACGCGGCCGCGAAAGGCCGCGGCATTGCCACAACTCGGCCAGGCGATGCGTGCGGCCGGATATCACACCTCGTATTACTACGGCGGCGAGCTTGCCTTCGCGAACATGAAGGCATATGTGTTGAATGGCGATTATGATCGGGTCACGGGCCTCGAGGCTTTTGCGGGCGACCTGCGGAACTCGAAGTGGGGCGTGCACGATCATGTCGTACTGCGACGCCTGCTCGATGAGGTGCCGACAGTCCCGCGACCGTTCTTCACCACGATTTTCACGCTCAGCAGCCACGAACCGTTCGAGGTGCCCGAACCGCCGTATTTTGCAGGAGCCGATGTCTCCACCCGGTTCCTGAACGCCCATCACTACACCGACGCCAGCCTCGGTGCATTCCTCGATTCGGCGTCGACGCGGTCGTGGTGGGACAGTACGCTGGTGGTGATCATCGCCGATCATGGCAGCCCGTTGCCCGATCCGCCCGCCGGTACCGCCGAAACGGTGCTCGACCGGCACCACATCCCGATGTTGTGGGTCGGCGGCGCGCTGCGCCTGCGCGACACCGTGGTGCATCGCATCGGAGCCTCGGTGGATCTGCCGCCCACGCTCCTCACGCAGCTTGGCCTGCCGCACCATCGCTTCCGATGGGGAAGGAACCTGCTGACGGCGCAATCAGGCGGCTTCGCGTACTTCGCGCAGCACGATGGCTTCGCGTACATCGACCAGCGCGGCTGGGTGGTGCACGACGAGCGATCGGGGCGCACGCTCGCTCGCTCCGATGGTGCCGGTGCATCGCAACGACGCAGCGGGACTGCGCTGCTGCAGGGCTCCTTCGCGGATTACCTCGCCCGCTGACGCTCGCACGCGAGGGGCAGGGTGTCCGTCGGCCCTCGCCCCGCGTGGTCGCGTGCCTTTGATTTGACGTGGGCGCACGCACCAGACCCGCGTCACGCCACAGTCTCCGACCTTTCGCCCATGTCAGCGATGCATCGCCGTTTCCTAGCCGCCGGTCTCGCCACTGTGGCCGTCGCCTCGACGACCTCACCTGCCGTCGCGCAGACGCGCCGCGTCACGCCTGTCACGGCGTCCGCGATGGCCCCCGACACCGCGGCGTTTCGCGCATTGCAGTGGCGCAACGTCGGCCCGTGGCGCGGTGGCCGGTCCACCACATCGGCCGGCATCCCGACGCAGCCGCTGACCTACTTCGCGGGCTACACCGGCGGTGGACTCTGGCGCACCGACGACGCCGGCATCAACTGGCGCAACATCTCCGACGGCCACTTCCGCAGTGGCTCGGTCGGCGCGATCGCCGTCGCGCCATCCGACCCGAGCGTGATCTACGTCGGCATGGGCGAGGAGTCAGTTCGCGGGCAGTCGTCCACGTATGGCGATGGCGTCTATCGCAGCACGGATCAGGGCCGCTCGTGGGCCAACGTCGGTCTTGGCGCCACGCGCCAGATCTCGGCCGTGCGCGTGCATCCCGCCGATCCAAACGTGGTGTACGTCGCGGCGCAGGGTGATCGCTGGAAGGGCACGGCCGAGCGCGGCATCTACCGGTCGCGCGATGGCGGCGCGACCTGGACGCTGGTGCTCAAGGGCGTGAATGCATTCAGCGGCGCCAGTGACCTCACGATGGATGCCACCAATCCGCGCATCCTGTACGCGACCTTCTGGGATCACCAGCGGACGCCGTGGCAGGTTCGCAGCGGCGGCGAAGGTAGCGGCATCTGGAAGTCCATCGATGGCGGCGACAGCTGGGCGCGCCTCACGACAGGGCTGCCGGCGCTGATGGGCAAGATCGGTATCAGCGTTTCGCCGGCCGACCCGGAACGTGTGTACGCGATCGTCGAGGCGGAACGGGGTGGCCTCTATCGCTCCGACGACGCGGGAAAGACCTGGGCGCGCCTCAGCGAGGATCGCCTGATCCAGACGCGCAGCTGGTATTACATGAAAGTCACGGCTGACCCGAAGAACGCCGACGTGGTGTGGGTCATGAATTCGCCGGTGCTCAAGTCGATCGACGGCGGGCGCACGTTCCGCGTCATCCAGGCCACGCACGGCGACAATCACCAGATCTGGATCAACCCGCTCGACACGAGAGCGATGATCAATTCCAACGACGGCGGCGCGTCCATCTCGCTGGATGGCGGCATCAGCTGGAGTTCGCAGAACAACCAGCCCACGGCGCAGTTCTATCACGTCACCACCGACCACGATTTTCCGTACCGGCTCTACAGCGGCCAGCAGGACAACTCCAGCGTGATCATTCGCAGCCGCAGTGACGACAGCGGCATCGGTGAGCGTGACTGGCGCGACGGGCCCGGGTGCGAAAGCGCCAACATCGGCGTGGGACCGAAGGACTCGCGCTATGTCTACGGCGGCTGCTATCAGGGCCTGATCAATGAACTGGACCAGCAGACCGGGTTGACGCGCGACATCATGCCGTGGCCCGCGATGAACCTCACCGAGCCGACAGACAAGACACGGTATCGCTTCAACTGGACGGCGCCGATCCGCGTCTCGCAGCACGATGGCGCGGTCGTGTACTACGGCGGCAACGTGCTGTTCCGCTCGGGCGATCGTGGCCAGAGCTGGACACCGCTCAGTCCCGACCTCACGAAAAACGACAAGTCGCGACAGGGGAAGGGTGGTGGGCCGATCACCAATGAGGGCGCCGGCGGTGAGGTGTACGGCACGATCGTCGTGATCCACGAGTCACCACTCGATCCGAAGACGATCTACGTCGGTACCGATGACGGCCTGGTGCAGCTCACGCGCGATGGCGGTGCAACCTGGACCAACGTCACGCCGAAGGGCCTGACGGACGGCCTCACGAACGAGATCGAGGTGTCGCCTCATGACGCCGCGACGGTGTACGTGGCTTACCGCACCGACCGCGTCGGCGACCCGGCGGCGCACGTGTTCAAGTCCACGGATTATGGTCGCACCTGGACACGAATGGTGAATGGGCTGCGCGAGAACGAGCCAGTCCGTGTGGTGCGCGAGGATCCCGTGCGCCGGAATCTGCTTTATGCCGGCACCGAGACGGGGCTCTACCTGTCGTACGATGGTGGCGCGCAGTGGCGTGCATTTCCGGCAGCGTTCCCGGTGGTGCCGGTCACCGACCTCGAAGTGCACGACGCCGACCTGGTCGCCGCGACCGAGGGGCGCGCCTTCTGGATTCTCGACGATCTCTCGGCCGTCCGTCAGCATGCCGACTCGCTGATGACGTCCGCAACACACCTTTACTCACCGCGTGCGGCATATCTCGCCGGCGGACCATCCATGCCGGCGAAGAACGCTGGTCGCAACCCGCTGCCTGGCGCTACGATCTTCTATCGTCTGGCCGCCGATCCGGATAGCGCGACGGCCGTCACCTTCGACATCCTCGATGCGCGTGGCGCGGTGCTGCGGAGCTTCACCAGCACGGACTCGGTGGTCACTGCACGCCTGAAGCCGAAGAAGGGACTGAACTCCGTGAATTGGGACCTGCGTCGCACAGCGCCCACGCGCCTCGCGGGTGTCGTGCTCTTCGGCGCCCCCGGCAGCGGTGGTGCACGCGTCTCGCCCGGCACCTACGGCGTGCGCATGACGATGGGCAGCACCACGACGACGCGGCCGTTGACCGTGCTTGCAGATCCGCGTCTCGACGTGCCTGCTGCCGTGGTTGCCGAACGTGACGCCATGTCGGCGACGATCGCGGATCGCATTCGTGAGATTCATGACGCCGTGCTGCGTTTGCGCGACACGCGCACGCAGGTGCAGGGTGCGCTGGCCCGTGGCCGCGAAGCGAGCAACGCCACCGCGATCGCCGCATCGGGCAAGGGCCTCGTCGCGAAGCTCGACACCATGGATCCGCGCCTCACCACGAAGGCCGCGAATGGGCAGGACATCATCAACTTCGCGAACGGCATCAACGGGCAGTTCGGCTTTCTCATGGGCCAGGTCGAGGGCAATCCGGTCGTCACGAAAGCGGCACGCGAACGGCTCGCGGAACTGGAACAGCAGTGGGCCGTGATTCGTAGTGATGTGGACACCATCGAGCAGGTCGATGTGCCTGCGTTCAACAGGCTGCTGCAGGATGGCACCGTGGCCGGCGTGACGGTGCGCAAGGTCGTGAAGGTTGCCCCGCCCATCAGCTGACCCGTGCCGGTCGTGCGCACCCATGTGCGCGGCGCACGACCGATGCATCCTTCTCTCAGCACGCCGACACCACGCATGCCCCGCCTCAAGCACCACACGATCCTCGTCCTTGGTCTCTCGCTGCTTGCCACGGCCTGCGCCGGTGCGCGTCGCGCACCCATGACGTCGCCCACCGTCGCCGACGTACCACTGGGCACGCGCCGTGTGATCTCGGGTGCCACGGGCCAGACCGTGCCGTTCGCGCAGATGGCCGACGCGGCGGCGAAGGCCGACGTGGTGTTCTTCGGTGAGCAGCATGACGACGAGGAGACGCATCGCGTGGAACTCGCACTGCTGTCCGCGATCGGCGAGCGACGGTCGAAGGTCGTGCTGTCGCTGGAGATGTTCGAGCGGGACGTGCAGCCGGTGCTGGATTCGTACCTCGCCGGCCGCATCGGTGAGGCCGAGTTCCGCGAGCAGTCGCGCCCATGGCCGAACTATGGCGCCGACTACCGGCCCATGCTGGAGCTGGCCCGGGCGAAGGGGTGGCCGGTGATCGCGGCGAACGTGCCGCGTCGGCTGGCGAGCATGGTGAGCCGTCGCGGTCTCGCCGTCCTCGACTCGCTGCCGGCGACGGATCGTGCGTTCACGGCGCGCGACAACGACTGCCCGAAGGATCAGTATTACCGAAAGTTCGTGGACGTGATGGGCGGTGGACATGGTGGTGCCGCGTCAGGTGGCGGTGCCACTGGCATGGATGCAATGATGGACCAGTTCTACGAGGCGCAGTGCATCAAGGACGAGACGATGGCGGAATCGATCGTTGCAGCGCGCGCGAAGGCCGGCAATGATGCGATCGTCGTGCACGTGACCGGCGCATTCCACAGCGACGACGCACTCGGTACCGTCTCGCGTGTCACACGCCGCGTGCCCGGCGTGAAGACGCTCGTGGTGAGTGCCGTGCCCACTGCAGATCCCGCGAACGAGCCGGCGACCGAGTACCTGTCACGCGGACAGTTCATCATCTTCGCGCTGCGCATCAGGCCGTAGCGCACCGTCGAATACGGCGGTGTCAGGCCTGCCCGGGGCGCAGCGTGCGCGTCATCACCAGGTCCTGCTGCGTATCGGTGCCGAGCACGAAGGATTGCCGGCCGACCGACTGAAAGCCCTGCACCTCGTAAAAGCGGATGGCGCGGCCGTTCCGCTCCCACACGCCCAGGAACAGCGCGCCTGCGTGCAGCGCGTGCGCCGCCGCGATGCACGCGGTCATGAGCGCCTGCGCGAGTCCGGTGCCGTGACATGATGCGTCCACGTAGAAACGCTGCAACTCCACCGCCGTCGGGTCGTTCAGGAACTCGCACTGCTTGCCCGTGCGAAGGAGCGCGTAGGCCAGCAGCACGCCGTCACGTTCCGCCACCAGGCATGTGAGCGCCGTGTCGGCCAATTCGAGGGCCTGCACTGCAGGCGCATAGGCAGCCTCCAGAAACAGCGCCATGTCGTGCGGCGTGTTGTGCGCGGCGAATGCGTCGCTGAAGGTCCGACGACCCAGGTCGGCCAGCGCCGCGGCGTCGCCGGACACGGCGCGTCGGATTGTCGGGTGAGAAGCGTGTGTCGTCATCAGGACATCAAGGTACGACAGACATGCTGCGACGCGCGGCGTGTGCGGCATGCCCTAGCCGCGGAGTGGTCGGTGGGCCATTCTGTGGTTTCGTGATGTACGCCGGTGCCGCATTTCTTCACTCCCGACATCCGTGACGCCTTTCCTGCTCCTGCTCGCGATGCTCGGACATCTGCCGATCCAGCCAGGCGCGGCGAAGATCACGGTTCGGTTGCAGAGCGTCCGGCCCAACAAGGGTGGCCTGCTTCGAGTCTCGCTGCACCGCGAGTCGGGAGTCGGTTTTCCTGGACCGTCACCGCTGGCGAACGCGGAGGTGCGTCCCGCTGGCGCCGAGTCGGTGGTCACGTTCGACGCAGTGCCCGGCGCGTACGCCGTGGCCGTGCATCACGACGCCAACGTGAATGGGAAGATGGATTCCAATTTCTTCGGCATTCCGAAGGAAGGCTACGGGATGAGCAACGACCCGAGGCCCCGGTTTCGCGCGCCACGCTTTGCGGAGTCGCGTGTGCTGATCACTCGCGACACGACCCTGATCGTGCGCATGGTCTACTGAGCGCTGCCTGTCGGCGGCGGGTGCCTGAATCGCGACGTTGCCGAGCAGCAAGACGTACCTGGCCCCTACCTCGCAAAGGTGCTGGTCGGAAACGAGACGGTCGCCGACATGGCGGCCACGGCGCGCAAAGGGCGCTCGCGTCTCGCTCCGCGGCGGAAGGCGGCGATCAAGCGCTGACGGGTTCCGTCGTGGTGGCGGACCCCGGACCGATCCGGGCGATCGTGCGTGCAGGCGGCGGCGGCGTGCCGCGCGGTGCTGCGGGACGCGGTATGCGCAGTGCGTCCGCAAGCCATGCCCCCACATCGCCGGCGAGCATCGGCTTGGCGTACAGGTACCCCTGCCCAAGTTCGCAGCCCAGTTCACGCAACATCGCGCGCTGCGCCTCGACCTCGATTCCCTCGGCCACGGTGCGCAGCTGCAGCGAATCGGCCAGCGCGATGATCGTGCGAGCCAGCGCTGCATCGGTGCCGCTGGAGCGGCCCAGCCCCTCCACGAAGCTCCGGTCGATCTTGAGCACGTCCACCGGGAACTGCCGGATGTAGCTGAGCGAGCTGTATCCGGTGCCGAAATCATCGATCGCCAACGAGACACCGAGCTCCTTCAGCTGCTGGAGTCGGTGCCGCATCGTGTCGGAATTGTGCACCAGTGCACTTTCCGTGATCTCGAGGGTCAGCCGTGCGGCATCGAGGCCGGTCTCCAGCAGCGCATCGCGCACATGCGCGACTACGGCGGCCTCCTCCAGCTGCCGTCCGGAAAGGTTGACCGTCAGCCCGATCGGGGCAGATAGCCCTGGCAGCGCGTTCCAGCGCACCGCCTCGCGACAGGCCGCGCGCAGGATGGTGAAGCCGAGTGGCACGATCATCCCCGTCTCTTCCGCGAGTGGAATGAAGGTGTTGGGTGACACGTCACCGTACTCCGCATGCGACCAGCGGGCGAGCGCCTCGAAGCCGAACGGCGTGCCGTCCTCCAGCGTCACGATCGGCTGGAAGCGCAGCGTGATTTCGTCGTTCTCGATGGCGACGCGCAGGTCGGTCTGCAGTCGCAGCCGTTCGACGGCCTTGTCGTGCATGCCCGGTTCAAACAGCGTGAACCGTCCCTTGCCGCGCTGCTTCGCGCTGTACATCGCGACGTCGGCGTTGCGCAGCATGTCGTCGGCGCTCTCCGCACCGGAATTCCGCACGATGCCGATGCTGGAGCCGACGGTGACTTCGGTGCCGTCGAGCTGCACGGGCTGCTGCATCGATTCCAGCACGCGTTCCGCCACGCGCACGCAGTCCGCCGACTCGCGCACCTCGTCGATCAATATCGCGAATTCGTCGCCACCCAGGCGCGCGACCGTGTCGCATCCCCGCGTGGCGTTCAGCAGGCGTCGGCCGACCTCGAACAGCAGCTGGTCGCCGGCGGCATGGCCCATCGAGTCGTTGACGGTCTTGAAGTCGTCGAGGTCCAGGAAGAGCACGGCCACGCTGCCCGGCGTAACGGTGCGCCCGCCGAGCGCCTTTTCCACACGTTCACGGAAGAGGGCACGGTTGGCGAGGTTCGTGAGCGGATCGTGAAACGCCTGCCAGGTGAGCTGCGCCTCCAGTGCGCGGCGCTCGGTGATGTCCTGCAGCATTGCGATCAGCCCCGTTGATCCCGACGGGTTGTCGACGCGCGAGATCGTCAGCAGTGTCCAGAGCACGCGACCGTCATTGCGCACGAATCGTTGCTGGATCGTGAGGTTCTCGCGTTGCTGCAGGTGCAGCGCGGCGATCAGCTCGTCGGTGAACTCGAGGTCTTCCGGCGGTGAGAAAGCGTTCCAGCGGCGACCGATGAGGCCCGCGCTGTCATAGCCGAGCAGTTGCTCCACGGCGGGGTTCACGTCGACGAAGAAGCCGTCGAGATCGAGCAGGGCAATGGCGATCGCGGCCTGGTTGAAGACTGCGCGCAGGCGGGCCTCGCTATTGCGCACCGTCTCTGCCGCAAGCCGATCGTCAGTGACGTCGCGGAAGATGGCCAGCACGCTGGTGGTCTGCAGTCCAGGCACCATCGGTGTGAGCGTGCATGACAGCCAGCGAATGCCATGGAACGCGCGAGCGCGGAGCATCATGGTCTGCGTCTCGCCCTGCAGCGCGCGCGTGAGCCGATGACGGAAGACGGGAACGTCGTCGCTGACGAGGAGCCGCGGGACGCCCTCGCGCAGCATTTCCGGGCGTTCACATCGAGCCATCGAGAGCGCGGCGCGATTGACGTGTGTCAGCAGCCCGTCGTGGCTCAGCACCATGACGAGATCCTGCGCCGCGTCCATGAGCGCGCGATACCGGAGCGCGCGCTGGCGCAGCATGCGCGTGAGGTTGTACTGCGTCCAGCCCAGGCCAAGCATCTGCACCGTGACCAGGAGAAAGCCAGCGACGGCAGGGCCCCATGCACCGCGCATGGACGGCACGCCGAAGAAGTGACTGTCGGGGAGCAGGGCGGCAGCCTGCAGGGCAAGGACGCCGGCCAGCGACATCAGTCCGACGACACCCACCACGCACACGCGTCGCAACGGGAGCAGCGATGCAGTGGCCACCGTCAGCACCCCGTAGAGCACCGCGCCGCACCACCAGATGCCGCCGGTGAAGGCGATCAAGCCTGCGATCACGACGCCGTCGACACAAAGCGAGGCGGTCACGAGCTGCTCCAGCCGGTGCGGGGCACGCTCGCGTGCGAACAGCGCGATCTGCCCCAGCGACAGCCCTGCCCACGCCAGCGCCAGGAGACCGGCGTACGGCGACAGTCCGGCGCCCGTGACGGTCGCCGCGAGCGCCAGCACGAAAATCACCGTGACGCAGCTCAGGCGCACATGGCCGAGCGTGCGCACCGAGCCGCGATCGAGCCGGGGGGCCTGGAAGGACTGAAGCATACCGCGCAGGTATCGACCGGTCCGGCAGGTACATCAAGCCCGCAGATTGGCGCGAGCCTCCGTGTGACGGACGCTCAGGGTACCCTGCGCGGCGGGCGTGGTCGCATCAGAATTCGCGGCGCTTCATCTCCTTGAACATCTCGTCGGCTTCACCCGGCGTGTCTTCGGTGCCCGGCTTCTTGGTGGCCTCGAGGGTCGCGTCGAACGACGGGCGCGGCTTGGCTGCCTTGGCGGCGGCCTTTTCCTGTGTCTTCTTGAGCAGCTTCTGCAGCTGATTGTCCTTCACTGTGCCTGCCTCCGCGTGGGTTCGTGCACTAATCTGCACGTCGACTCACGTTTCCTGTCAATGACCCGTCTCTCGATGACCAGCGATTCAGTGCACGGCCCGTGGCGCATGCGACGTGTTTGCCTCGACCGGTTTCGCCTGCCGCGCGGTGCGGTCGGCGTCATCCCGTCACTTGGCGTGGCGCTGCTGGCGGCGTGCGGCGGGGGCGAACGGTCGGAGGCGGCACCGGCGATCGTGCCCGAGAGCGTATCGGCCCGACGTGCGCCGATCGATCCGGTCCTGCCGCGGCAGCTCGACGCGATGCCGGCGCGTGCCGGTGCCGTGGTGGCCACAGCCGCCGTGCAACGCGATACGACGACGTTCGGTGTCGGTCCAGCCATCGTCACGCTCACATCGGGCGACACGCTGGTCGTGACCGACAGCGCCGTGCGGGTCTGGGCGCTTGGCGGCTCCATGGTCGCGGTGTCGGGGCTGGATGGCGCGGGCGGCTTCGAGAACGAAGGCCAGTCGCTGACGGTCGTCGATGTGGCAACAGGGACGAGGCGTCGCGTGATCTCGGACTACTTCCCCATCGTGCGCGTGGAGCGCGCGCCGTCGCCGGGCCGCTCGCCGCTGCTGGTGCACATGCGCGACGGCGGGCGCGGCAGCCTGCACGTCACGGTGGTCGATCCGCGACGGGGACAGGTGTTCCGCGAGAGCAATGCATTGGGACGTATCGCGGGTGATCGCATCATCGTATCGGGCTATGCAGATGGCGAAACCGCCGTGGAGTTCGGCGACCGCCGTAAACCGCTGCGCGTCGACACGATTCCGCTCAATGCGACCGACACGCTGCCGCTGCTGGTCTTGCCGCGAGCACCGCGCTGATGCGCGCAGCGCGCGGGGTTGCACGGTCGATGCAGCTGCTTGCACTGTCGACGCTGATGCACGTCGCCAGCGTGCAGGCGCAGGAGACGCCCGGCGTTCCGCCGCGCCGTGGCGCATGGCCGGCGCTGAGGACCGATGCGGCGCTCGACCGCGCGCTGCGTGAACTCGCGGCTGGCGTGCGCGGTGATGTGGGGATTTACGTGCGGCATCTCCGCACAGGACGTGGCGCCGCCATTCGTGCCGACGAGGCGTTTCCCACCGCGTCGATGATCAAGGTGCCGATCATGATCGCGGTGCACGACGCCGTCGCGCGCGGTGCGCTGCACTACGCCGACACGCTCACCTGGCGCGACAGCCTGCGCTACAGTGGCGAGGACGACCTGTTCAATCACCTGCGCGATTCCACGCGCGTGGCCCTGCCGATGATCCAGATGCTGTCGATCACGATCAGCGACAATGCGGCCAGCCTGTGGCTGCAGGGGCTCGTCGGCGGCGAGGCGATCAACCGGTGGCTGGCGACGAACGGCTTCGACAGCACCCGCGTGAACTCGCGGACGGCCGGCCGCGAGGAGGCGCGACGTCGCTACCAGTGGGGTCAGACGACGCCGCGCGAGATGGCGGAATTGCTGGTCCGCATCCGCGAGCGCCGGGCGGTGAGCGCGGCTGCCAGCGATGCGATGTACCGCGCGCTCACCCGGATCTACTGGAACGGCGAGTCGCTCAGCCGTCTTCCGCCGTGGGTGCAGGCCGCGAGCAAGCAGGGATCCGTGGATCGCTCGCGTTCCGAGGTCGTGCTCGTGAATGCGCCGGGTGGCGACTACGTGTTCTGCATCATCACGAAGAACCAGCTGGACGAGCGCTACACGTCCGACAACGAGGGATGGGTGCTGCACCGTGCCGTGAGCGCGCTGCTCTGGAAGCACTTCGAACCGCGCCACCCGTATGTGCCGGCCGACGGCGCGAGCGGGTACATCCCCTGATGCTCACCACGTGAGCTGACGTTCGACGTACGCCGGTGCCTCCGCGAGCAACGCGGGGCCCCACGGCAGCAGGTCGGGGCGCGACCAGCTCAGCACCCATCCCGCATAGTCCACGCGGCGAAAGGCCAGCATGACGCGCAGGTCACGCATGAAGCCCGTCGGCAGCGAGCGCACGTCGTGATATCCGGCGAGCACGGCATCGAGCATCGCCTCGCTGCCGCGTCGTCGCTCCACCTTGCTCCAGAGGCAGGCCACGTCGAGCATGAAGCGACCGTTGGCGAAGTCCTCGAAATCCACGATGCCGACCCCGTCGCGGCGAAAGCGCAGGTTCTGCCAATGCGCGTCGGTGTGGATGAGGCCCTCGTGCGCCGCGCCGCGCGGCAATGCGGCCTGCGCGTCGGCCAACGCAACGCACGACTGCCGGAGGCCGAGCACGACGCCTGGTGACAGGCCGGCGCCGGCCGCCGGCTCACCCGCCGCCACGTCACGCAGCCGCGTCGCGAGCTCGAAGAGCCGCGGTATCCACCATGTGTGCCGCGCCGCGGCGATGCCGGTTGGCGCATCGGCGTTGGCGAGGTGCAGCCGCGCCAGCAGCGCACCGGCGCGCCGGAAGTCCGCGCGCCGAAGACCGTGATTCAGGTGCCGGCCGGCCACCCAACTGCAAGCGATGGCGCGCCACGCGCCCGGCGACTCGTCGGTCAGTTCGTGTGACACGAGCGATGCGCCGCGCCAGGCGTGCGGAATGGGCACATCGAGATGGTGGGCGTGGGCGAGATGCATGAGCCACCGCGTCTCCGCCGTCAGCCGGAAAGCCGAGTCCGGCAGGGCGCGGACCAGGCGCAGCTGGGTGCGGGTGCCGTCAGGCCGGGTGTGTGCCAGGCACACCTTCCCGAAGCGTCGGCTGAGCATGCGTATGCGGCCGCGACCGAGCCCGAATCCCTCGAGTGCGCGCCGGAGAATCCGCGTCGGTATCATGGGCCGCGCATGACACATGCATTGCCTGACGTATCATCGACGCTCGCAAGCATGGTGGTCGGCAGTCGACATCCGCTCGCAGGCAGCACAGGCGACGTGTGTGGCGCGGGCCTGTATGCGTGCGATGAGGCGGCAATGTCGTGCGGTCGGGAGTTCACGAGGTGTGGTCGGAAGTGTCGGACGGGTGGCCGGAGGATGATGGCGCGGCATGCGCCACGCCAGCCTGACCGGCCAGATGGCTGGTCGACCGAAGCAGGTGGTCCGCTTACTGTAGGTGCACGCGGCTCGATGCCGCCGATTCATCCTCTCATGCGCAATTCGACAGACACCGCAGCTTTCGCCCCCCGCCTGGTGCAGTCGCCTGGAGCGACACCGCACGTCCACGAGCTTTCGGTCGTGGTGCCCGTGCACGACGAACGGGAAAACATCGCGCCACTGGTGCGCGAGATCGTGGCGTCGCTGTCCGGCGTGGTCTCGTTCGAGATCGTGTACGTGGACGATGGCAGCAGCGACGGCACGGCAGAGGCGCTGGAGCTGATGCAGCACGAGGTGGCGCACCTGCGTGTGGTACGGCATGAGACCAGCGCGGGGCAGAGCACCGCAATCCGCAGCGGCATCATGGCGGCCCGTGGCCGCTGGATCGCCACGCTCGATGGCGACGGCCAGAACGACCCGGCAGACATCCCCGCGCTGCTCACCCGGGCCTGCTCGCTTGCCGCACAGCGTGGCGATGACACGCTGCTGATTGCAGGCTGGCGCACGAACCGTCTCGACACGCCCTTCACGCGGTGGCAGTCACGCGTCGCGAACGTCGTGCGCTCGCGACTGTTGCGCGACGGCACGCCGGACACGGGGTGCGGCTTGAAGGTGTATCCGCGCGCGCTCTTCGTCCGGCTGCCGTATTTCGATCACATGCACCGATTCATGCCGGCGCTGGTGCGCCGCGAAGGTGGCGACGTGATGTCCGTGCCCGTGAATCACCGGCCGCGCACACGCGGGCGGTCGCATTACGGCGTGATGAACCGGCTCTGGACCGGGCTGGTGGACATGGCTGGCGTGATCTGGCTCTCGCGCCGCGCGCATGCACCGCGGTCGTCGGAGCTGTTGCACGCACCGCGCGGCGGCGGGCACTGATGGACAGCTCGACTCTCTGGCTCGCAATCGGGTTCCTCGGGCAATCGCTCTTCTCGGCGCGCTTCATCATCCAGTGGGTGGTCAGCGAGCGGCGCCGCACGAGCGTGACACCCGTCGCGTTCTGGTACTTCAGCCTGGCCGGCGGCGTGATCCTGCTGTCATATGCCATTCACCGACAGGACAAGGTCTTCATCGTGGGCCAGGCCGTGGGCCTGCTGGTCTACATCCGGAACCTGATGCTGATCATGCGTCCGCGCACCGACGGTTCGAGCGATGCGATGCCGTCGCCGTCTGCCGACACGACCGACGATTGAGCACCGCGTGAGCGTGTACGAATCCTCCGCGCCTCGCGGAGGTGGTGTCACCGTGGCGGCCCTTCTGGTGGCGCTCGTGACCATCACCGGGCTGTTCACGCGTCCGTTGCTCGCGATCGACGAGACACGGTACGCGGCCGTCGCACTCGAGATGCTGCAGCGCGGCGACTGGCTCGTGCCGCACCTCAATGGCGAGACGTACAGCCACAAGCCGCCGCTGCTGTTCTGGCTCGTCCTGGCGGGATGGAAGGTGGTGGGCGTGAGCGAAGTCTGGGCGCGCCTCGTCGCGCCGCTGGCCGGCATCGTTGCGCTGGTGCTGGTGACGTCACTGGCACGCGCGCTCTGGCCGCATGACAAGCGTATCCGCCGGTGGGTGCCCGTGATCACCGCGGGTGCACTGGGCTGGATGTCGTTCGGTTCGTTCTTCATGTTCGATACACTCCTGGCCTGCAGCGCCCTGCTCGCGCTGCTTGGCGTGGTACAGGCCGTGGAGCATGATCGTCGGCGTGGCATCGTGATGCTGGCGCTGGGCATCACGCTCGGTGTGCTGTCGAAGGGCCCCGTGATTTTGATGCATGTGCTGCCCGCGGCACTCGTTGCGCCGTGGTGGGCCACGCCGCGTGCCGGTCGTCGCTGGAGCACCTGGTATCTCTCGCTGCTGGGGGGCGTGCTGCTCGGTGCGGCCGGCGCACTGTGCTGGGCGATCCCGGCAGGCATCGCCGGCGGACCTGCGTACCAGCACGCGATCTTCCTGGGTCAGACCGCCGGACGCCTCACCGACAGCTTTGCACATCGCCGTGCGTTCTGGTGGTACCTGCCGCTGTTGCCGGCGCTGCTCTTTCCATGGTTCGCGTGGCCCGAGGCGTGGCGATCGCTTGGTGCGCTGCGACGGGCACCGCGCGAGGCCGGCGTTCGCTTCTGCATTGCATGGAGCGCCTGTGGCCTGCTCGCATTCTCGCTGGTGAGCGGGAAGCAGCTGCATTATCTGCTGCCGTTCGTGCCGGCGCTGGCGCTGCTGCTTGCACGCGGCCTGAGTCAGCGGGAAGCCGCACACCTCGAACGTCCGTGGCTCGCCGCGGCCGTCATCGCGCTGCTTGGTGCGGTGGTGATCGTGATGGGTATCTGGCCACCCGCGGCAGCCGCGCTCTGGTGGCCGCACGACGCACTTGCGTGGTGGTTCGCGCTGTTGCCGGTGGGCGCGGCCGTGATGCTGGTGGGCTGGCAGCGTGGTCGCATCACGCGCAACGCGGCGCTGCACGTGCTGGCCGCGAGTAGTGCGGTGCTGCTCTGCGGACTGCAGCTTGCCGCCGCACGCGCGGCACTGGTGCCGTACGACACGACGCCGATGGCGGCGGCAGTGAAGCAGGCGATCGATGCAGGGCGCCCCGTCGCCATGCTCACTGCGTACAACGGCGAATACCACTTCGCCGGCCGCCTGCGTGGCGTGCATATCGACGTGCTGCCGACGGCGGATGCGGACGCGTGGCTGCATTCGCATCCCACCGGCCTGCTGCTCCGCTACGACCGTGGCCGCACGCCACCGCCGATGCGCGACATCGTGGCGCGCCATCCCTTCCGCAACGGCTGGGCGACGCTTGCCGCGTCGGTGCCGGAGCCGGAGCCAATGCCGGAGCCGGTGCCAATACCGGTGCCGTGACGCGACGCGTGCGCGCGTTCGCGCTGCATCAAAGGCGTGCAGTGCGTCAGGTGCGCGACACGCCGGGACCAATGGCGCGAGCGAAGGCCGCACCGATCACCTGCCGCATCTGCTCGCGTTCCAGCAGGAAGGCGTCGTGCCCGTGGATCGAGTGCACGGCCGTGTAAGCGGCGCCCACCGCACCCGTCCACTCCTCGATGATGTCGGCGCTGTAAAGCGCATCGCCCACCACGCCGACGGCGCTCAAGCGATCGGCGTGGGGCGTCATCGCCGCGCGCCACCCGCCGCGCCCGCGACCCACGTCGTGCGAGTCCATGGCGCGCACGCGTCGCTCGTATTCCAGTGGATCGAACCGCGCGATGAGCTTGCGACCATGGTGCTGCAGGTAACCCGCCATGGTGCGTCCGTTGCGTTCCGGTGCATCCATTCCGAAACGCATCTCGAATTCGCGTTCCGTGCGATAGGTCATCATGCCGACGGCGCGTGCGAGCGCAAAACCCTGCGGTGTGTCCGCCGCCTGCAGCGCCTGCAGCTGAATCATGTTCCACCCGGCGCTCCATGCGGTCTGCACGGCGGGCGCGGCCAGCACCAGCGCATGTGTCGGCGCACCGGCTTCCAGCCCCGTTTCCAGCGCGATCATGCCGCCCAGCGATCCGCCGGTGACAAACACCGGGTGCGGCAATCCCAGTGCACGCACGAGGGCGAGTATGCCCCGCGCGATGTCGCGAATCGTGGGCGGGTACTCGCGATCGAGCGTCGCGATGGTGGTCGCCGCGAAGCCGTGCGCATACAGCGTGGTGCAGTGCTCGCGCGCCTCCGCCGGACCGACGTCGTTCCACCAGTCCTGCAGGATGTCCGGCGTGCCCGTGAGTGATGGGCAGACGATCACGAGGCCGGCGCACCGACCCGGCGGCTCCGTGAGCGCGTATTCAAAGGCGGCATCGCTGACGGTACGACCATGCTCGAACGTGAACGCGCCGATGCCGTGCTGCGGCAGCGCCGGACGTTCCGACGCACCCGAGGCGTGCATGTGCGTGTGCAGGTCCGTGTGCAGGTCCGTGTCCGTGTCCATGTGCGTGTGCGGCCTGACCGATCGTGCTATTTGCGTGGCCCGCGCACGCCGGGCCGACGCGACCGTGTCTTGCGCGGCTTGCGCGGCGGTGTCGGCGGCAGGTCGCGCACGAACAGAAATTTCTTGCCGATGGACAGCTCGGACCGCGAGATGGCACGGTAGCGCCAGATCTTTTCGGGGAACTGGTCGATGGACGACTGCATGAACCCGGCGCCCAGGAACAGCGTGTCGGCCAGCGAGACGGCGAAGAGCTGCGGATAGCCGCGTCGGTTGGCGAGATCCACGGCGGCGGTGATGAGGTGCCGGCCCAACCCCTTGCCCTGCGCGGCCGGCGCGACCGCGAGCGACACGAGCTCGCAGAGTGAGGGCGAGTACTCGTCCAGCGCGACCTGTCCCCAGATCGACCCATCGGGTCCTCGCACGAGCCGGTAGTCGCTGAGGTGCATGCGCACGAATTCCGACGTGCGCGGCAGCGTGAGTCCGTCGGCCGAGAACTGGTTGTTGAGCGCAACGATGCGCGGCACATCGGCATCGGTGGCCGATGTGGCGGTGGGCAGCGGCAGGCGCTCCTTCGCGACAGGCTTGATGGGCGATGTCACGATGCGGTTCCGGCGAGGGCGTGCATGGCGTTACCGGTCAGGCGAAACGTCGTCCATTCGCTGAGGCCGCGGGCGCTGAGCGATTCGTAGAATCCGATGGACGGCGTGTTCCAGTCGAGCACCGCCCATTCGACCCGTCCGCAGTCGCGTTCCACCGCAAGTCGTGCGAGGTGGGCGAGCAGCTGTTTCCCGATACCGTGACCGCGGTGCTCGGGCCGCACGAACAGGTCCTCGAGCCAGATGCCCGGTTGCGCCAGAAACGTGGAGTAGTTGCTGCAGAACAGCGCGAAGCCGGCGACCGCGCCCTCTGCGGTCTCGGCCAGCATGACCTCTGCCTTCGGTGCGGCGCCGAACAGCGTCTCGCGCAGCCTGGTCTCCGTCGCGACGCAGTCGTCACGCATGCGCTCGTACTCGGCGAGCGCCTGGATCAGCGCGAGGATCGCCGGCACGTCGCGTTCGGTGGCGGCACGGAGCACCGCGGGTGGCTGGGTCATGCGGGACGCAGAATGAAGGGAAGACGGCACGCGACAGAGAGTCCGTCTGCTGCCGCACAAGATACCAGCATCACCGGATCGACCACACCACCACGCGCAGCCGCATGATGACCTCCACCACGATGGACCACGAACTGCACCTGGACGGGCGCGCGGTGACGCCGTCCCACGACAGCGGTGCGCGACTGGCTCGGGCGCTGCTCAGCTACCTGGTGGCGCTGACCGCCGCGCTGCTGCTGCTGCCATTCGACTTCGCCCTGCCGGCCAGCTACGGCTTCCGGTTCGACACATCGCCGATTGGCGCCCTCGTCATGTTCGGGCTGTACGTGCCGTACGGCTTCCTCACGCGACGCGCGCGAACCGGCAGGCGTGGCGGGCATGTGGCAATCATCATGCTCTCGGCCGGCATGCTCGCACTGGCGCTGGAGACGGCCCAGCTCTTCGTGCCCGCCGCCAATGCGTCGGTGTGGCACCTGGTCAGCGCCGTGGCGGGCGCGGCGATCGGCGCCGTGGTCTGCGAGCGCGTGCACCACGACGTGCGGAGCACGGCAAACGCCGCGCAAACCCTGCTGCTGCAGCTTCCGTTGATGGGACTCGTGTACCTGCTGCTTCCGCTGCTCTGGGCCAGTGCCGCGGCGGCGCAGGACGATCCGTCACGACTGGCGCTCACGCTCTGCGTGGGCATGGCCGGTGCGTCGATCCTGGGGTCCGTCGCACGGGCGACACGCGCCTTCACGCCCGATCGCGCCTGGTGGGTGGTGCCGGGCGTGGCTGCGATCTGGAGTGCGCTCGGCATGCTGCCGTCGGTGCTGGTGGATTGGCGTCTCACGATCGGCCTGGTGGCTGCCGTCGTCGTGTTCGCAGGCTGGCGTGGCCGCTGGTCCGCCCCGATGTTCGTGGAGCGTCGCTACGAAGCGCGCGCACTGCTGGTCGCATCGCCGTTCATGGCGCTGTACTTCATTCTTGCCGGTGTGTGGCCGGGCCACAGTTTCCGCAGCAATCCGCTGCTGCACCTTGGCATGCCGACCACCGAGCAGGGACTCGCCATGGCGCTGCCGCTGCTGGAAATGGGGATCGCCGCAACGATCATGGGTTACATGCTCGCCGAATTCCGCGGGCGGAATGAATCCTCGTTCCGCGAGAACGGCGCCGGTGTGGTGTCGTGGGCCTGTGCGATTCTGCTGGTGACGGAGGCGGCGCGCAGCGTCTTCGGCTACGAAGGTGCGAGCCTGCTGCGGGCCGCACTCTGCGTGCTCGCGGCAACGTACGGCGCGGGTCTGTACCACCTGCAGCGTGCCCACGTGAAGGTGCTTGCGCGACGTCTTGGCCAGTCGTCACCGGGCGATCAGCACCCGCGATCAGCCTAGCCGTCGCGACACGACCAGCATGACTGCTGCGCCACAGATCATCAGCGCGGGAATGCGCAGCGGCGGCACGAGCGCCATGACGATCAGGCCGATTGCAAGCACCAGCACCTCTGTTGACGGCAGCACGACACGCGGCGGTGGCAGCATGGATGCGCCGGTGATCATTTCTGCGTACCTGGTCGCCCCGTCGCGCGGCGCATTGCCCGAGGCAGCATGCGTCGCGGTGCGCGCGCTCTGGGTCGGCGATTCGAGCAACGTGAGCCCGTAACGCACGGCGGTTTCCAGCAGCGAGCCGCCCGCCGGCACCGTGGGCGTGAACTGCGGCGTGCCGCGCGGTTCAATGCCAATGATCGGCACTGACGACGGCGTCAGCCGCTCGATCGCGCGTTGCACGGCTGGCGTGGGCCGGCCGGCCCGCTCACCAAGCCTGCCGAGCGTCACCAGCCAGTGCGATGCGGGAAACGACGGTTCCAGCGTCTGCACATGCGCCAGGATCTCGGCGACGGTGTCGTGTCGCCCGCCCATCTGCGTCAGGGCGGCACGCTGCAGCCAGAGCAGCGGCTCGGTGGGGTGCAGCGAGAGCGCGTGATCGTTGGCGACGCGCGCCGCGTCCACCTGTCCGCGATTGGCCGTGTGCACGCCAAGCAGATAGAGAATGGCGGCAGAGCGGGGCAGCCGCGCGATTCCGTCGCGGATGACCTGCTCGGCATCGCTCATGCGGCCCAGCAGCTGCAGCGCGGCTGTGCGCAGGTACCAGGGCGAGTCGGAGGCGAGCTGGTTCGACCAGACCGCATCGAGTTCCATGAGCACCACGTCGGCGCGACCGTGCTGCAGCGCACGCGTCGCTGATTCCAGGGCGAGCGCGAGCTTCGTGGTGTCCGGAAGACGATCGCCCTGCTGCAGCCGCCCGCCAAGCGTGATGGGTGCGTCGTCGCGCAGGCCGGGTGCGGCGGCTGTTCCGGACCCGGCCTGCGGCGGCAGCAGCGGCAGCCGCTTGTCATCACCGACGATCGGGGGGATGCCGGTATTGACCGGCGCCGTGAGCAGCGGAATGCGCTGCGACGGAATGCCGAGTCCACCACCAGTGAGTGGCGGAATCGTCATCGTCGATGCGGCGCAGCTGTCGGTCGATCCATCTGGAAGAGGATCGGCTGTTTACGCCCGGATGTTGACCGCAGATACCTGCCGGTGCCATGCATCGTGCTTCAGCGGGCATAGTTCGTTGGCGATCGATTCACATGGCGCACGGCGAGGTCTGAACGCGTCGCCGCCGCCGCTCACCAGCGGCGGATCGTGCCTCGCCAATCGCGGAACTCCGGCTCCGCCTCTGGATCGCACGCATCCAGCACGGCCACCAGACCACGCGCCACGTCATCGATGTCGGCGTGAAAACCGGGCCCCGACATGTCCAGCCGGTAGCGACCGGCATTGCCGACGACCGTCGCGATCCCGCCACGCTGCAGGTCCAGTGCGGCCGTGCGCGCGAGCATCAGGTGCGCCGCGTAAGCCATGCCAAGCGCGTAGCCGCCGCCGCGGATCTTCTCGCCTGTCACGCCAAGCCAGCTGGCCTGTATCAGCACGCGTGCCGGTCGCGCCTGTGTCACCAGCTGGATGGCCGCCAGCGTGCCGGCGACCACCGCCTGCGATTCGGCCAGTGCACGTTCCGGCGAGAGGGCGCGCAGGTCCGCGGCTGGATCATCGCTCTCGTCGAGCTGCGTCGGTGGAATGGGCAGCTCGGCAATGATCGCGCGCGTGACCGCAGGAAGTGGCGGCCATGAGCCGGCCTTCCATGCGAACGAGGCGAGCTGGCCGGGATGTTCGTCGCGCAGGTCCTGCAGCGCGGGTGGAAGGCGATGCGGTGCCTGCACACCGGCGACGACGGCGCCACCGGTCGCGAGCACCGCGCGCACACATGCCAGGCCAAGCGGCCCATGTGCGCCGAGGATCAGCATGGTCATGCCGAGTCCGTGCGAACCGCGACATGCAGGCCCATGCCGCCCAGCAGCATGGTGCGCTGCTCGACCACGCGGAAGCCATTGCGCTGCAGCAGCGCCGTGAAGTCGCGTGCGGTCACGAAGGCGCTGATGGAGCGCGCGATGTAGCCATAGATCGCCGGGGTGCGATGCCACCACCAGCCCACGACGTTGCCCGACGTGCGCAGATACCCGAGAAAGAGCGCGCGCCAGGCGGTGTTCTGCGGCAGGAAGAAGTCCAGCGAACCCAGTGTGCCGCCGGGGCGCAGCACGCGTGCACATTCGCGCACCGCCGCTTCCAGGTCGGGCACGTTGCGGAAGCCGTAACCGGCGGTGATCACGTCCACGCTCCCGTCGGTCGCCGGCAGGGTCGCCATGTCGCCGAGGTGGAAATTCACGCGTTCAATGCCCCGTGCGGCGATGCGTTGGTTCGCGATCGCGAGCATCTCCGCCGACGGATCGACGCCTGTCACGCGCAGCTGCAGCAGGCGCGCCGCGAGTGCAAAGCCCAGGTCACCGGTGCCGCAGGCCACATCCAGACCGCGGTGCGCATGCGGTGCGTGCGACACCACCGCGTCGATCAGGTTTTGCTTCCAGCTCGCATCCATGCCGAACGAGAAGAGTTGCGTGAAGGCGTCGTAGCGCGGCGCGATGACGTCGAACATGGGCGTCACGACGCCTTGCTTGCGCGATGCGTCGGCCATGGCCGCGTCCAGGTCCTGCGCGCGAAAGCGGGCGAGGGCGTCGTTTGTCTGCTCAGTCACCATGCGGCGATGCTACCCCGCCGCGTGGTGAGGGGCAACGGGCAGTGCCGGATGTGACGGGGTGCGTCAGAAGCCGATGGTGAGCCGACGGCGTGCCAGCGCCACGACGGGCGTCAGAACGGGTGCGCGTTGCACCACGCGGTTCAGCACGCGATCGAGGCTGCGGCTGCGTGCACCGACGTAGCCCATCGCTTCCACCAGCGCGCGTGTGCGCGCGGTGTCGGCGCCCGGCTCGATGCGGTTGAGTGTATCGAGCGCGGCTGGCAGGGAGCGACGGCGTTCACGGTTCACGAGCAGTCCCTGCAGCGCGGCATCGCGGACCAGTGGCCCACCCGCCGCGAGCGCGATGTCCAGCGCCTTGTCGCCGTCACCCGGAATTTTGCCGAGCACTTGCGCGGCTGTCTGCCGGAGCGGCGCAGGGCCGTCCCAGAGAATCAGCTGCATGGGGCGACGGGCACCCTTCGCATCCTTCCCGGCGCGCAACAGCAGCGACAGCGCCGTGCGGCCGCGCGCGATCGCGTCGCTGGCATCGAGTGTGGGGGAATCGGCAAGATCGCGCGCCAGGCTTCGGCCCACGAGCGTGGCGGTCTTGGTGCCGGGGCGTTCGTCGAGTGCTGCGAGGGCGGTGAGTGTCGCACCGCGCACGCGCGGATCCTCGTCGTCGAGACGATCGCGCAGTGCGTGAATGGCAGACTTCGCGGCCGGACCGGCGTTCGCCAGTGCCGCGGCCGCGCGTGCGCGATCACGCGGCTCACCGAGTGAGAGGCGCGCGCGGAACAGGTCGATGTTGTCGCGGCTGATCTGCACCAGCGCGATGCCGGCATCGGCCGAGACGAATGCGTCGTCGTCGCGCCAGGCGCGCCAGAGGGCGGGCGAGGCCCTTCGCGCCGCGCGTCCGCCATGGCCAATTGCGCGGATCGCCGTGCGGCGGACTGCGACATCCGGATCGCCGATCAGTGGCAGCAGATAGCTGACCGTCGCCGCCGTGACATCGGAGAACTGTGCCAGCGCTTCCAGCGCCGCCTGCCGCACGATGGGCTGCGGATTGCGGAGGTCGTCGCGCCAGTCCGCCTCGGGACGACCTGCGACGAGGGGCGAGCGATCCTGGGCCCGAACAGCGACGGGCTGCATGGCGAGGATGACGAGGCACACGATTGGCGCGAGAAACCGCATGAGCGTGAGTATCGGGCGGTGGAGCCATAATCCCGCATCGTGACGTGCTGCCCGGCCAACTGGTCGGAATAGGGCGCAGGACCGTGATGTCACCAGGGTAGCTTGCGCGCTCGAGGCCAACGCTGTGGCAGCGACGGTCACACGATCCGTGCAAGGGAGTTCATCTCATGGTGCAGTTTCTCGATGTGCCCGCCGTGGTTCGCCTCGTTTCACGTATCGGTCCGGTGCCGTTTCTGGCCGGGTTGGTGGATTACCTGGAGAGCGATTTCAGGCGCTGGGAATCGTTCGAGAAGAGCGCGCGGCTGGCGAGCCACTCGTCGGTCGGCGTGATCGAGTTGATGCCGACGGCCGACGAGACGCTGTATGCCTTCAAGTACGTGAACGGCCACCCGGCCAACGCGGCGCTGGGCAAGCTCACGGTGACGGGGCTTGGGGTGCTGGCGTCGGTCGAGACGGGCTATCCGCTGCTCGTCAGCGAAATGACGGTCTGCACCGCGCTTCGCACGGCGGCGACGTCGGCGCTGGCCGCGAAGCATCTCGCGCGCCCCGAGTCCGCGACCATGGCGCTGATCGGGCTTGGTGCGCAGGCGGAGTTCCAGACGCTCGCCTTCATGGCGGCGACGCAGGTGCGCACCATTCGCGCGTTCGACATCAACCCGGCCGCGCTGGCGAAGTTCGAGCGCAACATGCTCGCGCGCGGCATGACGATCGTGGCCACGAATTCCGTGGACGAGGCGGTCGACGGTGCCGACATCGTGACCACCGCGACGGCGGCCAAGAAGCGCGCGGCCGTGCTGCACACGTCACAGGTGCAGGCGGGCATGCACATCAACGCGATCGGCGGTGACTGCCCCGGCAAGACGGAACTCGAGCTCGGCGTGCTGACGCGCGCCAAAGTGTTCGTGGAGTTCGAGCCGCAGTCACGCATCGAGGGTGAAGTGCAGCAGGTGCCCGCAGACTTCGCGGTGACGGAACTCTGGCAGGTGATCACGGGTCGCGCACCAGGGCGCACGCATGCGCACGACGTGACGCTCTTCGATTCGGTGGGCTTCGCGATCGAGGACTTCTCGATGCTGCGCTACCTGCACGACATCGTGCAGCGTGATGGCGGCGCCGAGGTGATCGACGTGGTGCCTGCGCTGCGTGATACGACGAACCTGTTCGGGTTGTTCACGGGGACGTGAGGGGCGCGTGGGCGAGAGGTGGTTTGCGCGCGACTTTTCTGGGACTCGCGCGCTTCATTGATTTCGCAGTGCTGACGCGTCGCTGACGCTGTTATCGGCAGAGACAAAAACTGTGACCGACGTTCAGATGTCGTCACAGCGGTGGATTGGAGCCGATGACGAGCGCATCATCCACTGGTGCAGATTCACATGAATGCTGCGGGTTGATGGGCCGCAAGGATGTGGCGACGACGATGATTCACACGCACGTGCTGAACAGGGGCGGGCTGGGCGTACGCAGTCCTCTGGACATGGATCCGCGGTAGGGGTGTTCGTGGTCCACGATGTAGCCGTCCTTGGGGCGTCCGCTCGGATCATCTGTTCGCCAAGGCGGGGAACCCTGCTGGCTGTGGGCGACGGGCGCGATCCGGTGCTACACGGCATACGCGCAGGAGAATCCGGAGAGCCGCTAAGACACCGCTCACTCCATCGTGTTGGCGGGCTGGCACTTGTCGGAGTTTCGAGCGATATCTCGATAGCGATAGAAGTGCGGCGGCGCGTAATAGAAACTCGCGGCCGCAAGAGTTTGAAGTTTTTGCTCGCGGTAGAATTCTCGTTAGACGGTTTTAAGAACTATTTGTGTGTAACGTTCTTGTGCCGCATCGGTAAATTTGGCGTGCCCGGTCGGGCTTGGTTTAGCTCCACAATGCGGAGGCTCCACAGATGCGAAAATTCCCGGCGGCAGTCCTAACCGTGGCTCTCGGTGTCGGTTTGGCGCTCGCCTCGTGCGCGGAACGGCCAACTGAACCGTCCTTAGGCTTGCTACAGGTGCGGAGTCTGCGCTCGGATACCGTAGGGTTTATTGCGCGGAATCGGGATGATGCGATGCAACCGATTCCACTCGGCGACACGCTCCCAGTGAGCTTTCTCGCAAACCGGACACTTGCACCGGGCAGCACCACGCTGATTCCGCTCGACGAGATTCGTGATTTCGGCCTTCAGGCGCATATCCGCCTTCTTGTGTATCGAATTCGTGGCAATCGAGCCGAGTACGAAACGTCGGTTGATGCGCCTGGCTTGGGGCTCCAGCAGATGCGATTTCGGCTGGATATTCCTGCGCCGTTTGAGATTCGTTAGACGACGAAGACCCGCGCGCCGATACCGTCTAACCCGCGTTGCTGCTGACATCGCGACCGGCGGTCGGTGAGCAGGAGTACGTCGGTGTGGTCGCGATGCAGCAGAACGCCTTTTCGTTAGACACCGCTCCGACTGTCGGCGTCGCGCGGAGAGGGCCCGTTGATCCCGGGCACTGTGGGGGCTCGCGCTCAGGTGAGCCCGGCGGCGCATTCGTGCCTAGCGCGCCGCGCGCGGACCCGGCACCATTGAGGTCGGAGGCACCATGACATTGTCGATCGAGCTCGAACAGGAAGTGGACGGTCGCTGGATTGCGGCGGTCGCCGCGTTGCCCGGCGTCTTGGCTTACGGCGTGACCGAAACGGACGCCGTCGCGAAGGTGCAGGCGCTCGCGCTGAGGGTGCTGGCGGACCGGTTGGAGCACGGCGAGGCTGTACCGGAGTTCCTCAACGTGACGTTCCTCGCGGCGTGAGCAATTTCGCGTCCACCAAGGCGCGCCGGGTCTACGCCGCGCTGGAACGGATTGGCTGGGCACTGAAGCGGCAGACGGGTTCGCACCGCGTGCTCGCGCGTGAGGGCTGGCCGAATTACGTGTTTGCCTTCCACGACGGTGAAGAAATCGGACCGAGCATGCTGCGTCGTATTGCGCAGCATACAGGTCTGACGCCTGACGATCTTTGAGCAACGTGGTGTCTAACACGGGTTGCTGCAGCCACGGCGACCGGCGGTCAGTGTCCAGGAGTGACGAAGGTGCGGTCGCCGTGCAGCAGAACCCTGTCTCGTTAGGCGTCACTCCCACGCGCTCAGCCACGATATGCATACGTCGAGTTTTCGGTGGCAACGCGCAGTATTCCGTATGGTGGTACTTCTCTTCGCTGCCGCGTCCGTCCTCTCCGGTCAAGCGCCGGTCCCGCTGGCTGAGGGTTCTCGTATCCTCGTGCTCGCAGGTGACCAGGCGTGCACGCGTCGCTGGCGGCCATGTCGGATCAATGCGAGTGCGAGTGGCACACTTCTCCGCACCACCGCTGATACGTTGCTGCTGCAGTTGAGCCCGACCGCATCAATGGCAGTGCTCCGCCAGCCCGGTCAGCGCATCCTCGTGAGCCAAGGGCGGCCCCGCTTGCGTTCCGCGTTGCAAAGCGCGCTCATGAACGGGGTCCTCACGTACATGATCGCAGATCTCACGGACGCCTCGCGTCGTTCAACGATTGGCTGGTCACTCGGGATGGGCGCGAGCGGGTTCGTAGTGGGCGCGCTTCTTCCGAGGGAGCAATGGCGTCGAGCGCCGTTGCCTTAGCGAACGGCGTGACGCCTAACCCGGGTTGCTGCAGCCACGGCGACTGGCGGTCAATCCGCGGAGTGGGTGAAGTGTGGTCGCCGTGCAGCAGAACCCATTTTCGTTAGGCACGCTCCCAGACGTTTCTGCGCAGTGAAGCGTGTGTGGCAACGTGCGATGTGGCTTCGCGCAGTGCGGTCAGCTGCTCATCTCGGAGGTTGTGTGCGCTGGTCCCTGCTGTGCTCGACTCTCTTACTCGCGATTGGCTGTTCCACCCGTGCGCACGCCCCAGCGCCAGACGGTGTCGTGTTGCCGCTGGCGGAAGAACCTGACCGACCGGGTCACGGCGCGCGGCGCGTGGCGGAAATGTCGAGCCTGACGGGCGACTCATCGTCGCTCTTGGCCGTGCCAGCGACGGTGCGGCGCGGTGACAGCATCGCAGTCGAACTGACGACAACCGGCGGTGGCTGTACCGAGGACGACACTACGGTGACCACGATGGTGGGGATGACTGCGCAGATTGTGCCGTACCAGCGATACGTCGCGCCGGTTCGCCCGCACGGTTACTGTGTTGAGACCCTGCGTCTCAGGCCGCCGCGAGTGGTTTGGTTCGTCTTCGACTCGATTGGCCAAGTGCGCGTCACCGTGGTCTATCGCGATCTTGCTCGCGCTCGGCTGCGGACGTTCGAGCGGCGAATTGCCGTGCAATAGGTAGCCTCGTGCGTCGGTGCCTAACCCGGGTTGCTGCAGCCACGGCGACTGGCGGTCAATCCGCGGAGTGGGTGAAGTGTGGTCGCCGTGCAGCAGAACCCAGTTTCGTTAGCTCGCTTCATTCATTCGTATTGCGCCGTATCCTTGGAGTCCCGTCCAATGCGAGATTTCCGCAGCACCCTTTGCTCGATGCTTCTGGTGTGGGCGACCGTCCGCGTCGAGGCGCAAGCATTGCCGACAAGCGTCGAGGACCGTCGCGTGCGCATGCAGACGGCGCACGGCGGAGTCGTGGACGGTCGAGTCGTTCGTGTTTCAGCCGACAGTGTCGTTGTACGCGATGTAAAAACGCAGATTCTGACGGCTGTTGCGCAGACCGACGTGCTCCGTGCAGAGATGTTGACCGGGATACCGAGAGGGCGCGCGGCGAAGCGTGGTGCGCTAATTGGCGCGGGCGTTGGTGTCGCGGTCATTGTGGCGGGACTGTTGGCCGATGCCAAGGTCGATGGTGAGGTCATGGGCTATACCAACGTCGCGCTCGCCGCGCCCGTTGCTGTGCTAATTACCCTTATCGGCACGGGTATTGGTGCTGCTAGCGGTGGTGAAGCGTGGAAACCACTAGCGCCAGGGCGCATCGGTGCAACTCTGCACGCTGGTCGCACTCTTGCGGTCGGGCTTCGGATGAGTTTCTAGCCAGCCACTGCTGCGCAGCGCGGGCGCGTGCTAACACGGGTTGCTGCCGACGCTGCGGCCCAGGTGTCGTGTGCAAGAGAGCCATATGTGCGGCCGCAGCTGCAGCAGAACCCTGTCTCGTTAGGTGGCCCCTCCCAAGTGAGGCTATGAGTTCCACACCGAGGACACCGGTCGCAGTGCTGCAATGGGTGAGCCTTGCGCTGGCGCTCAGCGCGATGCTCGCGCCGTCGTGGCCGTACCGCGGTTGGGCGGGCTTCGTCGGCTGTACGATGACGGGGCTGTTGTCCTTTGCGGAGCACGCCACCACGCGCAACCATTTTGGCGTCGGCATGGGACTCCACTACGTCGCCGTGGGCGCTGGGTTCGGATGGATGAGTGTGTTGCCACCGCAACAGCGCTGGCTGAGTGACGGCCTCCTCGTCGTCATCGGCGGTAGCGTGCTAAGCGTCTGGGCCGTCTGCAGGTGGCTCCTCGGGTCGAGACCGTCCTCCGCGCGCTGACCTCGGGGGGGCCGTGCGTGCCGGGGCCGGGTCGCATCGCGGTCGTGCTCGTGGTACACCGCGCTTGTTCGCTTCCGTTGCGATAGTCAGTGCAGGTGTGGTAGACCGCTGGCCGTGTCGCAGCCCCGGAGCCACCTAACCCGGGTTGCTGCTGACATGCGACCAATGCTTCGTGATCAGGAGTACTTTTAGTGCGGTCGCATTGCAGCAGAACCCCGTTTCGTTAGCTCGCTTCATTCATTCGTATTGCGCCGTATCC
>ENA-OFCF01000054-OFCF01000054.1-metagenomes-genome-assembly--contig:-NODE-54-length-60756-cov-14.300670_pt1 | contig 60756 bp, 53 predicted proteins | sample MGYA00153387_OFCF01 | MGnify analysis MGYA00153387 | reverse complement strand
CGTTGCCCTGGGCTATCGCATTTCGCCCCAGTTGGGGCTTACATCGGGGGAATCCTACTTGCTCGACTTATTGGGCCCATCTAAGGTCGGACTCCGAGTTCTGAAGCCACTTGAAAAGGATACAATCCATACTGGTATTGATAGAGTCTTTGGTGACCCAATGGCTGTAACACCCGTAATCGATTGCGTCACTCGTGACGCAATGCTTCTATTGGATCTAACATCGCCGCGCGGCGAGCAGGCATGAAGCCAAAAATGATGCCGATCGCTACTGAGAAAACCACGGCAATGAGATTGATTTTAGGATCAAAAACAAATGGTGCGCCGACCACTTTAGCAAGCGACACACATAAGCCGTATGCGAGAAAGATACCTATCACCCCGCCCACACAGGACAGAGTCACGGCCTCAACGAGGAATTGCAACAAAACCTCCCGAGCACGAGCGCCGATGGCTAGACGAATGCCGATTTCCCGTGTGCGTTCTGTCACCGAAACTAACATGATATTCATGATGCCGATGCCGCCTACCAGCAAACTGACTCCTGCCACTGCCCCCAGCAATGACGTCATTACCTTTGTGCTGGAACTGATCGCATCAGCCAGCTGCAGCGAGTCAAACACCGAAAAATTATTGTCTTCGTTTTTCGTAAGTCCGCGGCGTTCTCGCATCAGTAGGCTCACGTCCGCCACAATATTCGCAGTTGGGTAACCGTCTTTTCCGGAAATCATCACTTGATTGATATTATTGCGGTTAGATTGTCCAGAGAGCCGTCTCTGCAATGCGGTGTAAGGCGTGATGATGTTGTCGTCCAAATCATCCCCAAATCCACCCTGACCTTTCGTCGCAGTGACTCCGATTACCTCGACGGTCATGCTCTTTAGCCGAATTTTTCTGCCGATTGGATCGACATCTGAGCCGAAAAGTTCCTTGCGAATGGTTTCGCCGATCACGCATACGGTAGCGCCCTGAACGACTTCGGCATCGGTGAAAAATCTGCCCAACGAAAGTTTCCAGTTAGCGATTTGAAAATAGCTAGAAGTGGTTCCTTGGATATCAGTGTTGCGAACATTCTCTAGATGAATCGCTGGAACGTTGATGTTCACAAAAGGTGATATCGCCTTAATTCCAGAAATTTGATTCTCAATCGATTTAACATCCGTGATGGTGAACAGCGGAACACCCCAAGAATTCCAGCCTTGGCCAGGACGCAAAATTAACAGATTGCTTCCCAAATTAGAAATCTGTGATTTCACCACTTCTGTCGCACCGCGTCCCAGCGTCACCATCGTGATCACAGCTGCCACTCCGATCACAATCCCAATGACGGTGAGGAATGCACGAGTTAAATTCCTGCGGATTTCGCGCAAGGCAATCAAGAAAGCGTTTAGGAATGCGTGTAAAAACATATGAGCAATTGATGCTAGATATACCAAGTCAAAACAAAAATATTATATGATAAACGATTACACATGATAATCTAAACCTGCGGTCAAGGGGTTCTGTGATTGATTCACATCACTCGCGATCAGCCCGTCCCTCACGCGGATAATTCGCTTAGCGTGAGACGCGACTTCATCCTCATGTGTGACCATGATGATCGATATTTTGCGCTCAGAGTTGAGGCGTATGAGGAGTTCGATGATTTCCGCCGTGGTCTTAGAGTCAAGGTTACCGGTGGGTTCATCAGCGAAGAGCGTTTCTGGATTGGTGACGATCGCTCTAGCAATAGCAACGCGCTGCTGTTGGCCGCCTGATAGTTCAGCTGGAGTATTGCGCTCTTTGTCCGCAATGCCCACGCTGGCAAGCGCCTCGCGCGCGAGTTGATGCCGTTGTTTGCGCGGGTAGCCGCGGTAAAGTAGTGGGAGTTCTACATTTTCAAGTGCAGAGGTACGGGCCAGCAGGTTGAATCCTTGAAAGATGAAACCAAGAGCATGACGGCGGATCAGCGAGCGCTGGTCCTTGTTGAGAGTTTCAACAGGAATACCGCAGTATGAGTAACTGCCTGATGTTGGCGTATCAAGACAACCTAACAAATTCATCAGTGTTGATTTTCCCGATCCGCTAGGACCCATGATGGCAACAAACTCTCCACTTTGTATCGTGAGATCAACTCCCTTAAGCGCTGCAAATGCGGCATCCCCGGTGCCGTAGATTTTCGTCAGCGCACGCAACTCAACGAGTGGACTGCTCATGGGAAAACGGCAGGTTGAGTGATGATGTCGCAATCTATAATAACCGATAGTTTTTTCCCGCCGCCCAAAGCACACAGTCCATTATAGCGTGATATTCCTTGAATGTGAGTAAGGATGGCGAAACTCGGACATCTTTCTGTGACTATCAATTTTCTGGCGATAGAAAAACACAATGCGAACAAAAAATTGAAAATGTTTTGGTTCAAGGTGCAGCCTTTATTTCAAATCGCAGCCAGCTTGGAAAGAATGAAGTCGCGGACTTTAGCACTCCACTGTCATCTTTCATTTGAGCTAAATCATGCAGTATTAAAATCGGCAACATCTATGTGGAGGTTTCAACAAACCCTCTCTGTTTCGATGCCAAGCAATCTGCCAAGTTTTTCAATCCTCGACGCAAGACAGCCGATACCGACTGCACAATGATGGGCCGGTCCCCTGGCGTTCCACTCGTTGGTGAAACGTCGGGCTCCGATACTAAATTTGTAGCGACTGTTAGTATTGCCAATTTCCAACACTGGGCCCGGAACCGATTCTCCCTCTGCCACTAACAACTTAAGTCGGCCATCCGAAGTTTCAACGACTGACAATAACGTAACCGCCCCATGTTTCACCGACATCTCTACAGATAATCCGCGACCAACTTTTCCGTGATAGACGCCGAGCGGGCGCACCTTGGTTTTCCCCTGTGCAATCGCGATGTGCCCAGGTCCGTCATGTCCCATGAGTACGACGTCCTCGTTCCAATCCATCGCATAATATTCGGTGAACGATCCACCAGCGCCGAAACTGTCCATGATTTTCATTGCTTGGGCGTTTTTCACTTCGTATTCACCAGCGACGGGAATCCCTCGTGCTGTTAGCAGCGAATTGCCGAGAATGATCGAACTGATAGCATCCTCGTTGTCCACATTGCCAGTGCCCATGTAGTAATAAGCCATCGAGCCTAAGTCATGTTCGGAAACGAGTCGGTCCAGTGCTACAGAAGTGCGCGCGGCACGTTCAAGTTCATCCTGCAAACAATCAGCCTGCACATCAAATTCTTCTCGGAAAAGCATAACTCGATCTGCGATGTCTGTATCACTAACATCGCGACGCATTGCCGCGAGTTCATCAACTTCTATGATTTCCAAATGTCCACCAAAAGTTGCGCATTGGAGTGTAGTATCCGAGTAAATATCTAACATTCCATTGTAATAATGACCCATCAATCCGAGGCGATTGTGGGACATCACATGCGCCACGCGCGCCGCATCGATCCATGCATCCACCTCAGACCAACACTCAGGATCGTCGTGCAACATGCCAGTGATCTGCTCGAAGGGAATCCCGGATCGTTTGAAAACATTAGCAATCTCAGGCACTGGGCAGGCAGAACAATGCGCTAACCACTCACCGGTCATTGCCGTGCGATCACCCATCTTGTTAAAACTCGCATAATCAATTGCTGCCTCCGGCGAGAGATTTAAAATAATCACAGGAACTTTCGCCCGGCGCACCACCGGCAGAACGGTCGAGGAAAGTGCATAGGTCGTCACGTGGAGAAAAATAACATCCACATCCTCACGCCGGAATTGGTGCCCGGCTTCCATCGCCTTCTCCGGCGAATCGATCAGTCCGAGACAAACAATCTCCACATCCGGCCGTTCGAGTTTTCCTTTCACCACGGCAAGATATCCTTCTAGCCGCTCCTTCAAACCAACAAATTGCGGCCAGTATGTATCCAAGCCAATACCAAAAAGCCCTACGCGAACCGGTGTTTTTTTCATCGGCGAAAAATTATCGCCCAGCCGATGCTTTGTAAATCAGGATAATGATCTATCACATACAGAAAATGGCTTTTCAAACCGGCGACTATTTCTGCTAGTGCTCCAAGCACGCCAAAGATTCAGTGCTGGGACCTTGAAGTGACGGCCTTTGGACTCATACGCATTCAGATCGGCTCAAGCTATTCGTCGGCAGAACACCCTGAGGGCCATCGTCTGAAATGAGACTACGGTGACTTGCCTTTCAAAGTCTTGCTGAGCGCTACGATTGCCGGATGAGTGAATCGACGCTCCGCAGTGATCGCATAAAAGTGAGTCGTCACATCCTTGGTCCTGCCAATCGGCACGAAGCCATAGCGCTCAACAGCTTCTGCGGCGACTTCTGTGGGCACAGCAATAAATCCAAGCCCACTCGTTGCTACAATTTTCATCAACGCGGCATCCTCGAACTCCGCCACCACGCGTGGCTGGATACCAATGCTGCGGAACCATTTTTCCAAATCACGCCTGAGGCTGCAATTTTGCGTCGGCAAGAGAGCCGGAGCATCATCCAGAATGCGCGGGATGCGGCCTTTAAGCTTCTTTGCTAGATTTGGCATTGCCAAAAACGTGACACTGGATGAGCCGATTAGGTGATTGAACACCTTGCCTGCAATCCCAGGTGAAGCAGGCTCATCTGACAAAACCACATCAAGCCTGTGAGTATTGAGCTGCGAAACAAGATCTTCCAATTTCCCTTCATGACAAGTTAGATGCACTGGCGGATTGTGATTCAAAACGGGTTGCAGGATTTCGTAGCTCATCAATTTCGGAAAAGAATCTACAATGCCTGCGTGCAAACGCAGCGAACGAATGCCCGGTGCTTGTTTGGCCGCTCCAAGAATTTCTCCACCTAACGTAAAAATTTCCTCAGCGTAACCATAAATCAATTGTCCAAACTCAGTTAGCTCCAGTGATCGACCGCGTGGCCGGAATAAGTCTTCTCCCAACGCTGTTTTCAGCAGACCAATCTGCGTGCTCATCGAAGGTTGTGAGATCCGGAGTTTTTCCGACGCACGACGCAGACTGCCCTCCTTTGCCACGGTCCAAAAATAACGCAGATGGTGGTAATTCAAAAATTCAGTTCCTTTTAACTCTTCCATTTATTGGAAGCTTTAGTGTGAACTTTCGTATTATGCAAATTTAATTTTGCACTGCATGTTCAGCTTGTCACCCGACACAACGAACCACAAACAACGATGAAATTGACCTTGACCCACCGCAACCATGCGCCTTCGAAATCGATCATCGAGATGATCGAGAAGGACCTGCAATCCCTTCAGCCTGACCTACAAATCGATGAGGCGCGAGTTCACTTGGAGCGCAGCCTAACGGAAAGTCCGCCCTTTACGGCATCATTTCACCTCGTCACACCGGGGCCGGATGTAATCGTGAGTTCTACGGATCACACACTCCGCGCGGCTGTGCTGAAGGCCTTTGAACGCATCATGGACAAGATTGGTCACCGCCAATCCAAACGCGCTCATCGGCGAGAAGCGGCTCCTGCCATCGATCTCACACGTCGGCGACCCGCAGGCGGATCTAACCATTAATCACTCCAATACAAATAGAACACTCACTCACAAATGACGGATAACATCTGGCTCTGGGTCGGCTTCAACGCCTTCGTCCTTATCATGCTCGCTCTTGACCTCGGCGTCTTCCACCGCAAGGCGCACGTCTTATCTTTTAAAGAGTCCATCGCATGGACGGTGGTCTGGGTCACTCTGGCGCTGGTCTTCAATCTCGGAGTCGCGCACTACATGGGCAATGAGAAAGGGTTAGAGTTCTTCACCGGATATGTCATCGAAAAATCGCTGAGCGTGGACAATCTCTTTGTCTTCGCGCTGCTATTTTCCTACTTCGCGGTGCCTCCACTCTATCAGCACAAAGTGCTCTTCTGGGGCATCCTTGGTGCGCTAGTCATGCGGGCGATCATGATCTTCCTCGGTGCGGCACTGATCACTAAGTTTGCCTGGATCATCTATGTTTTCGGCGCTTTCCTGATCCTCACTGGCATCAAGATGATCGTCAAACGAGACGAGGAGATTCACCCTGAACGAAATCCGTTAGTTCGCTTGTTTAAGAGATTCATGCCAGTTACAAGTGACTATCGTGGCGACCGTTTCTTCGTTAAAGAAAACGGTGTCCGCATGGCCACTCCGTTGTTTGTAGTGCTGCTGCTCGTCGAGTTCTCCGATTTGATTTTCGCGGTGGATTCCATCCCGGCGATCTTCGCTGTCACGAAAGACCCGTTCATCGTTTACACTTCTAACGTATTCGCGATTCTTGGCTTGCGCTCACTTTATTTCGCACTTGCTGGAGTGATGGACAAATTCCACCACCTCAAGATTGGTCTCGGAGTAGTGCTGTGTTTTGTCGGCGTGAAAATGTTGCTGGCCCATACGCCATGGAAAATCGACACACTCATCTCGCTCGGCGTGATTGTCAGCATACTCACTGCCTCAGTGGTGGCGTCTTTGGTCTGGCCGAAAAAACCCGCAAAACTCAAGTTGCCAAATGTTTGAACTAACCACTCGTTCATTCTTGAACCACTGACCCGATGTTGAACTCCACAACCCGAGCCGCCACAAACATCGTCCATGCACTATGGTTTCAACAGTTCATCATCGCCACGATCATCCTCGCAGGTGTGCTGGCCGGGATCGAGACAGACGCAGCCACGGTGGCCAATCATGGCCCCGTGCTGCGAACTCTCGATGTCATCGTGCTGGGGATCTTCATCATTGAGGCTATTCTAAAAATCACATCAAACAGCCCGCGTCCATGGAACTATTTCCGCGATGGCTGGAACATCTTTGATTTTTTTATCATTGTCGTCTGCCTACTTCCGATCGATTCACAGTTCGCGGTGGTGCTGCGTCTCGGCCGCACGCTGAGGCTGCTGCGCTTGGTTTCCGCCCTGCCGAAGTTGCAAATATTGGTAGGTGCCTTGTTCAAGAGTTTCAGCTCCATGGGATATGTGAGTTTACTGTTGGGACTGATGTTTTATATCTACGCCATCACTGGCGTCCACCTCTTCGGGGCTCATGATAAGGAACACTTCGGCAGTCTATCACTAGCCTTTCTCACTTTGTTTCAAACCATCACGCTGGACGATTGGAAACACCTGCTCACCAGTGCGAGCGGAGTTTCCCCATTGACCGGTGCTATCTATTTTGTCAGTTTTATCCTGCTAGGAACGATGATTATGCTTAATCTTTTCATCGGTATCATCATGAACAGCATGTCAGAAATGCACACTGAACTCGACGAGCAGATTAAAGCGAAACAAAAAATTGCAGAAAAAGACACCTTGCTCGGTGACATTACCTCGTTAGATCAACAATTGACCGCCATGAAATCCCAACTCAAGGATCTCCACAGCAAACTCTCGAACAACACTCCCTAACATGCACGAAATCTACGACTGGGATGCTGGCCTCAACATCGCACCACGGCTCGGCATCATCGGAGGCGGCCAACTCGCCCGCATGACAACCATCGCCGCGCAGCAACTCGGCTGCGATGTTGTGGTGCTAGAAAACAACCGACTCAGTCCAGCCGCTACGTTTGCTAGTCACTCGATCATCGGTGATTGGAATACAGCAGAAGCTCTTGGAAAACTCGCCTCACAGGTGGACATCATCACCCTTGAAAATGAATTCGTGGATGCAGCAAGACTCGCGGGGCTCGAACGAGCTGGACACACCGTCTGGCCTAACTCGCGCACAATTGCACTGGTGCAGGATAAGTTCACCCAGAAACAAGTGCTGCAAAATGCCGGTCTTCCCATCCCGCTCATGCGGGCCACTGATCTCAGACCAGATCTTGACGACGCGATATCGGAACTCGGTCTCCCGTTAGTTCTCAAAGCTCGCCGCAACGCGTATGACGGCAAAGGCAACGCAACCATCCGTCATCTATCAGAAGTCGATGCTGCATGGACACGTCTCGGTGGCAACGTCGGCAATCCACTCTACGCCGAGGAATTCTGTGAATTCGCCGCAGAACTCGCGGTCATCATCACACGCGGGCAAAACGGGGAAATGGTGACTTATCCGATTGTCGAGACGATTCAACGCAACCACATTTGCCATCTCGTCCGTGCCCCAGCTCGCATTGTGGCTGGCTACGCTGAAAAGGTCGCCGATGTGGCGCGGCGTGCGATAGAAGCTGTGGAAGCAGTCGGTAGCTTCGGAGTCGAAATGTTCCTAACGAAAAATGGCGATCTTCTGATTAATGAACTTGCGCCACGTGTGCATAATTCTGGGCACTACACCATTGAGGCTTGTGTTTGTTCACAGTTTGAAAATCACGTTCGTGCTGTGTTAGGTCTGCCGCTCGGCTCCAGCCGCATGACTGCGCCCGCAGCCGCGATGGTGAATCTGCTAGGTATCGCCAAAACACCAGCTCGTGTTAGTGGATTGCACGATGCTCTCGCCGTGCCGGGCGCTCACGTTCACATTTATGGCAAAGCCATGAGTGGCGATGGCCGGAAAATGGGCCACGTCACCGCTCTTGGTAAGACTCTAGCAGAGGCCGAACAATCCGCCATCTCCTGTGCAGAAAAAATTCACTTTGGAATCACTCTATGAAAACAACTGATATAAAAGTCGCCATCATCATGGGCAGCGATTCAGACTGGCCTGTACTCAAGCCAGCCGCCGAAGCCTGCTCGGAGTTAGGGATCTCATGCGATGTGCGTGTCGTTTCTGCGCATCGCACGCCGCTAGATATGGTCAGTTTTGCTAGAAATGCTCATCTATGGGGAGTTCAAGTCATCATCGCTGGAGCGGGTGGTGCCGCGCACCTGCCGGGCATGGTTGCCAGTCTCACTCCGCTTCCGGTGATCGGCGTTCCAGTTGAAAGCAAGTCCCTCAAAGGTCTTGATTCGTTGCTGTCCATTGTGCAAATGCCTAGCGGCGTTCCTGTGGCCACCATGGCGATCAACGGTGGCCGCAACGCAGGCTTGCTCGCCGCCCGCATCCTCGCACTCGGAGATCCACTGCTCCTGAAAAAAATGATTGCGTTTCAAACCAAACTCGCCGCTGAATCAAAATCAAAAAATCGCAAACTCCAAGCTGAAACCAACAACTACCACTTGCCCTAACCATGGAATTACTCGAGGCCATCCGCGCCAATCTTCTATCTCCCGCCGTTCTCTTTTTTGTTCTTGGCCTCATCGCCGCGATCGTTAAAAGCGACCTCAGATTTCCTGAGCAGCTCTACATCGGACTCACCATCTATCTGCTTGTCGCCATCGGATTCAAAGGCGGCGTAGCCATCTCTGAGGCGGGTTTTGCCAAAGTCTGGCTGCCATCGTTAGCGGCGATTGTTCTCGGTGCAGCGATTCCGTTTTGGACTTATCCACTGCTCCGGAGCGCGGGAAAACTCCCGGCGGTGGATGCGGCGGCCATCGCGGCGCACTATGGATCAGTTAGTGCTGTCACTTTTATCGCGGCCACAAACTATCTGAAATCCATCAACTTGCCATACGAGAGTTATGCCACGGCATTTCTCGCAGTGATGGAGGCACCGGCCATCCTTGTCGGGGTAGTCATCGGAAAACTTGCTAGTAAAAATTCGGAGAAAGGCTCACTGAAAGCGGCGATTCACGAAACGCTGTTCGGGCGCAGCATTTTCCTGCTAGTCGGCGCATTGGTGGTCGGCACACTCTGCGGTGAAGTCGGCATGAAAAAAGTGGAGCCCTTCTTCGTCACTCCATTTCAAGGAGTGCTCGCGCTTTTCCTCCTTGAAATGGGCGTGGTGGCAGGCCGACGCATGGGAGATTTGCGAAAAGCCGGTTTGTTTCTCATCGGATTCGGCATCCTCGTCCCGCTTGTGAACGGTGCACTCGGTGTGTTGCTAGGAAAACTATCAGGTCTGGAATTGGGCGGAGCGACATTGTTCGGAGTGTTAGCTGCTAGTGCATCCTACATCGCAGCTCCAGCAGCAATCCGCATCTCTCTGCCCGAAGCAAACCCCACGCTCTACCTCACCTCATCGCTCGCGATCACATTTCCCTTCAACATCACCATCGGCATTCCGATCTATCTCGCCATGGCCCGCGCGCTGTATGGGTGAACTTACTTTCCCCCGCACCCTCACTAGCCGCGTTGCGCGTTCCCCCGAGTAACCGATTGGAAGCTCTCAAAGGCACCCGTGCCGGACAACACAGCATCTGTATCAATGACCAATGGCGGTCACTTCAAAAATCAGCATTCGGTATTCGTCACTCGTCAATGATTCTTCGGATTCGGACATCTGTCCACTGCCCCAGCGTCGGAGATGGGAAGGAGAGGATTTGTGGCGGCTTTGTTTTTGGCCGTATCGGCTGGATTGACAGCGGGAGCAGTCAGCCACATTCTCTGCGCGTGCTTACTAAGCAGCCATCGATTCCCGCAGCCGGTTCTCCGTGGATTTTTCCGTTGGCCTGTTGGGCGCTCGGACTGATGGGGATTGTGCAATTGCTTGTGGCAGGAATGGCATTAGCCACCCGGTTAGAAGAATCCCGGCAAATTCGCATCGTCGAAAAAGAGGTTTTCAAATCCGTAGTGGTCCGCGATCTTAAACCGCCACCTGTTCCCGCCGCCACAAGTCCAAATCCAGCTGTGGTTTCACGGCCGCCAGCACCACCGCCGCCGGTGGCACCCCAAATGCCTCCAACACCTCTGATCGCACCAAGGATCGCGGACCCAGGATCAGAACGAATGGTCAAGGAGGCCCGCCAAGCCCGCGTCGCGGGTGACATGGGCAAGGCCGTGATGATGCTTGAAGAAGCTCTGTCGCGCTCGCCAGAGGATCCGGCTGTGCATTACGAACTCGGCATGGTGCATGAACAAATGGGCGTATTCGACACCGCTGCTAGACATTATGAAAAAGTTTTTCAAATCGGCGTGTCAGGCGCTGGTGCGCTCTACGAACTCGCCGCCGGAAAACTGCGCGATGGATTTGAGCAGCCAAATGCCATGCAAGGCAAATTGGCACTCGGTCGTGTTAGAATTTTTAACAACCCGAATCACGAAAATGGCCAGCGAGTAATCCTCACCATTCCTGTGCAAAAGTCTCCCGCAGATGAAATCGATGTCGGTGAAATTGCAGTGTCCGTAGTGTTTTTCAACCGCAACGCTCGTGGTGAAATCGTCCAGCTCGAAGATAAGACTTGGGTGGCAGAACAATGGGTGACTTTGCCATTCGACTGGACTGGCGGCGAGGAATGCCTGCGCATGACTTATACTATACCACCGCAGGACGTCCCGACCGAACACTTATTCGGCACACGCACTTATTACGGACAGGTCGTTTCATTGATCTACAAAGGCGAGGTTTTGGACGTGCAAGCGTGGCCACGTGATCTAGCAGTAAAAATCCCACAGGCACCGACTGCCGCGCCCAGCAGTGAAATGCTGCCAGAATTCCAAGACCAACTTCCTCCGGATTTTGATCCTGCAATGCCATTGCTGCCCGCACTGCCCGAAAAATAGGTATTTCAGAGTCACCTGCTGTCGATGAATTCCATGCATAACACCCGCTATCTTGGTGACTACCTCCTGAAGGAGATTGTTTCTGAAAACGAACTCACCCGGAGGTGGTTGGCCGAGCAAGTGTCCGTCAATCGGTTAGTTCTAGTGGACGAACTGAAACCAGAAAGTTTTCACCGACAAGGCGAATTCTTAGCAAACGTGCGCGCCAAGGCCGCAGTGGACCACCCGCTAGTCGGCTCGGTTTATGAAGCTCTCTCAGAACCAGAAAAATGTTTTTACGCCCACGAATTGTTAGCGGGTGTGACGCTCGAAGATCGCCTCCGAGCGTCAGCAGCCTTCACGCCCGCACGCCTAACACATTTGCTGCGCCGCATCTCGGAAGCCCACTTGCAACACGTAGCTCTCGGACAAGCCACTTCTCCGCTGGGTTTGGAAAATGTTCATCTAGATGATCAGGGAGTCATTCGTCTGGACAATCTTGCAGTTGCCGGCACTCGCACACCCGAAGATTCCCGCCGTGATATCAAGCACCTTGGAGAAACACTAAAACCCCTAGTCGCAGACAGTCAGGTTGGAAGCACTCGTTGTCTAACCTTGTTGTCGTGGATGCGCGGCGAACAAATTGAAATGCCTCTATCATGGGAACAGGTCCGCGATCTTTGTGACCAGATTGAGCAACAGCTCGCCCAGCCCACTTTGCCTGCAACGCCCACACAACACACGATTCGCAACAAAAAAAATCTACTTGCTTTTCGCCTGGTCATCATCAGCACAGTCATACTAACCGCAGCTGGATGGCTCAGCCTACGCGATCAATCCACCGCACCCGTGCCGCCACCCAAACCTATTTTAAAAACCGCAATCCTCATTCCTGAAGGCAAAAAACCCACACCCGATGGCACCGAGGAAGATCTCCGCGCCTTCTCTATCTCCTCGCATGAAGTCACTATCGGCCAATACGCCACTTTTATCGACACACTCAATACTCTATCCAAAGACAAACGCGAACGCACCTTCGATCACGAGACTCAACCACCGCAAAAATCCTCACACATACCACAAGATTGGTCGGCATTGCACAGCGCAGCGAAGGCTGGGGGGAAATGGAACAACCTCACCGTTTCGCTAGATTCACCCGTGGTAGGTGTGGACTGGTGGGACTGCGCGGCTTTCGCAGAGTGGAAACAAGCGCGACTGCCGACCCAAGAAGAATGGTTCGCCGCGATCCGTGAGAGCGTCGAGAATCCCGCCACAATCAAACCTGTTGGCTGGACCGATGTCACCGCAGAGACCAGCGATAAGACGCCTAACGGACTGATCGGCATGGCCGGTTCAGTTAGTGAATGGACGCGCCGCCCTGCCGCAAACCCTGCCAACCCACTCGGCGAACGCAAGTGGGTGATCATCGGTGGATCATTTCTCAAGCCCGGATCTAACGCGCTAACTCGTGAGTGGTGTGACGACCGCTCGTTGCGCCGCGCCGATCTAGGCTTCAGAATCGTGTCTGACTCTAATTGATATTTTAACCTTACAATCTATCCAACTATGAAACTGATCCCATGCTTCGCACTTGTTGTTCTATCCGTTTTGCCATCGTGTGAAAAAATTCGGAACCTCTCCTCTCGGCTCAATAAACCAACTCCGGCTGTCACTCCACCTACGTATGATTTGAGCAATCTAGTCGTAGAAATCACGAATGAAACATACGAAACTTTCCCGCAAAAAACTGGAAAATTAGTCATCATCGATTTTTATGCCGACTGGTGTCCGCCATGCGTCAAACTTTCCCCAATCCTCGAAAAAATTGCCGCTGAACATGGCGGAAATGTCATTATAGGTAAAGTCAACGTGGACAAATGCAGCGAGATCGCCACTAAGGAAAAAATCAGCAGCATACCAGAAGTTAGAATTTTCCGTGATGGAAAGATGGTGGACAAATTCGTGGGCTTACCCGACGAAAAAGAAATCCGCCAGAAAATCCAAACTGCCGCCAAAGGACTGTCCACACCTGTCCCAGCAACGGAAAAAGCAAGCGGGAAAAAGGAAGACACTATTCAACCGATGAGTAAAGATTGGATGCCCGAGGGAATCCAGCGCCGCTGAAAAAAACGAACTCGGCGACCAAGTCCGCTCCTAAAATTTTCCACAAATAAAACTCGGCAAGTGAAGCGCATCTGTTATTTCTATCGATGTGCGCACGAGAAATTTTCTTATCTCTCTACTGCTTTCACACGTCCTAGCGTCCACTCACGCTGCGGAAAATCCACCATCTCCTAATTTCTCCGGGGGATTCCAACAACTCGCCGAGCTAGGCCTACCCGCCTTGGACATTCAGGCACAATGGTGCACCCATCCTGAGGCGGATAACAACAATTACGAATTACGAGACCTAACAAAATCTCTCAAAGGCAACGGTTGGCTGCTGCCATCCGCGGACAACAAGACCCGCCTCATCGCCATGGGCGGAGCGTCAATCATTGATGTAGAACAAGCCAGTCTTAAGCTTGGCAGTAAACCAAAACCCGCTACGCTTCAAGATCTAGCCAAAGACGTCACCATGATGATTTCTCGCTTGGAAAAGATCGCTGCCACACCGGAACGACAGGATCCATTTTCTGGTGAATCAAAAAACACTAACTGCGGACAATTGTTTTTGTTCGCTGCCCAGCTTCATCAAACGGGCCACACCGAATTAGCAAACCGCCTCGCCATGGCAATTTTCTCGGTTTACCCAACTCATGAATCAGCCGTGGACGATGCAATCGACAAACTTGGCGACTACTTCTATCAAGAATCTGCACGTGAATTCTTCGCCTCGGGTGATTGGTCGGCCTATCAAAAAACTCTAGCAGAACTTATCAAGCGTTTCCCACGCGGCTGGGCCAGCAAAGATGCCGTCACAATAATGCTGCCTCAGCTAGAAAAACAAGCCGCCGGAGCCAAACCCAACATTCCGTCATTGCCAAATATTCCTATCGATCCCCGTGCGCTTGAAATCATCAGCGAACTCACCGAAAAGCCAACCACCAATCCGGAAATAGCCGCATCCGACCCCAGTAACAACTCCATGACCACGATACGCTATCGCCATCAAATGATGATGCATGGCATAGAATACAGCGGTGGTGAATCTATCGTTTCACCACTCTGGCTCATTCAACAGACAACCGATCCCAAAGAAAAAAAAACCACCCTCGCCCGTCTCACCGAATTAAAAATGGCGGCGTTGCCGGCGCTCGCTGCCATTTCCACAGATCCGTTTTTTACTCATCTCCCGAATGCCCGTTCCCATTCCAACTATTATTCTTCCGAGGAATCCCACGAAGAACAAATTCTCCGAACCTATTCATCACTCAACCGCCCCTGCACCCTCGGGGAAATCGCCAAGCAATGTCTAACCGCTACACTGCCCGATCAAGAAAACGATCTCGACGAAGCCGATGCCGAAACTCTCCGGGACTTGGCCCTCGATTTCTGGAAGCAACACAAAGATGCATCCGACACGGACCTTGTTGCCGTTTTTCTCTCAGAAGGTTCTAGCAATCAAGCAGCGCAAGCGGCAAACATTCTCGCGTCTTCTAACGATCCAAAAGACAGCCAAATTTTTGAAACCCACGTCCTCGCTTCAGAACAGGCCATCAGCTATTTCCGTAGTGTCCAAACCTATCTAAAAACCCGTAAGTCCGCCGGGAAATCCTTTCTTGCTTCTTATACCAAAATCGTCCGCAGCCAAGACACCAACGATTCCGAGGAAAACGAAAACTCATGGGAAATCGATCAAGCTGGCGGCGTAGGGAAAATTCTTAAGAATCTCGAATCTCTCGTCGCTAGCGAATCTCCCTCCAAACTCGCTATCAAAATTGCCAAAGGTCCACCCGGAGATGCGAAGAGTGGCATTCTAACACTCAACCAAGCGCTTGAGGATGCCACACCCAAAAAGCAACTCTTCGCATATCTCGAAGGTGCAAACGCTACCACAGATGTTGAAATTCGCGTCCGTTTTCTCTATGCCATATCCTCCATTTCATGGAATGAAAAAACTTCGAGTGACGATGAAGAAAATCTACCTGTACTTCGCAAAGTCATCGATGCCGAAGCCGCGATCTGGAGAAAATTGCTAGATGATAAACGTGAAATTCCATACGAATTGAATCAACACTCAGACTTATCCACTATAGCCGAACTTGCCGCAGCAGCCTTCGAAGATTCGATATCTCGTGATAATGTTAGAGCAACATGGGAAGCTGCACCCGTTCTCGGCACAACCGCCGCCGCCATGCTGCTAGAGCAAGCCAGCGCTCGGTTGGCTGGTAAACCCATTTCACCACTTCCAGACGCCAAACGAGTTCCGCAAGCTCGACTGAAAACCCTAGTTGAGGAGGCTGGCAAAAAAACTTCGATAGAAATTCACCCTTATCTTCAAACGCTCAGCCCAGACGAACGCGCTGCTTGGCGAGAGTGGATTCTCGAACCCGGTGAGATCGTTGTGCCAAAGTCCGTTGAAGCGCTGAAATTGCTCGTTATTGAAAAGATTACAAAATCGAGATGGCCTTATCCCATGATCAAAGATTCCGTCGGCATTGATGTCGGTTTCGCGGTCTCCGCTTCCAGCTTGAAGGCCTACGTCGAATCAGTTGCAAAAAATCTAGATCAACACTCACGCAATTCTATCACATTATCTCATGCAACTTTCGGCCCTGGTCTCCAAGTAGCGCCCATCAAAGTCTCAATTCCTGAAAAAAAAGCCGAAACTTCTGATACGGACTCCTTTGGAGAAGTGATGAACACACCAAACGCTCTCAGATTTTTCAATGCATCCATTGGTATTTTAAAAGATCAAGAAGCAGCCGATGGCGCGATCGTTATCAACTCGAGCAGCCTAGGAGTCCAAGAAGGATTTGTGTGGCTAGTGGAACAAGGCAAAGCGAAACCGCTCGATAGCGAAACTCTATCTACCTTTGATGCGTCATTCGAGGCCCCGGATCCAGACCGCATCTTTTACATACGCATTGAAATCCTATCCAAATCCGATGCTGAAAAAATTACTTCACTAACCGAAAAATAACCATCCACCATGACCGAACAACCCGCCGCCCAATGGGAACGTCTTCAAGACACCGTTTCCAAAATCCGCAATGAAACCGCTCGCGTCATCGTCGGCCAAGACGAGATCGTCGAACAACTTCTCACCTCGCTGGTTTGCAACGGCCACTGCCTGTTAGTCGGTGTTCCGGGACTCGCAAAGACATTGCTAGTTGCCACACTTGGGCGCATTCTCGGCCTCAAATTCCAGCGCATTCAGTTCACTCCAGACTTGATGCCCACAGACATCGTCGGCTCAGAAATCTTACAAAACGCGGCAGGTGGCGATCGCTCATTCCAATTTATCCCCGGCCCAATTTTCGCCAATCTCATCCTCGCGGATGAAATCAACCGCACACCACCGAAAACTCAAGCTGCCCTGTTGGAGGCGATGCAAGAAAAACAAGTCACCGTGAACGGACAAACACGTAAGTTAGATGAGCCATTCATCGTCTTCGCTACTCAAAATCCTATCGAACACGAAGGAACCTATCCGCTACCGGAAGCCCAACTGGATCGCTTCTTTTTCCAACTCAACATCGGCTACCCAAGCATCGAGGAAGAGGCCGAAATCATTCATCGCACTACCGGACACGCAGCACCCCAGCCAGATGCTATTCTCGACACCGCGAAAGTCCTAGAACTCCAAGAAGCCTCGGTCGATGTCCCGCTCCCAGAATCAGTTATCCAAAGCATTCTCAAACTCGTTCACTCCACCCGCCCGGATTCTCCACTCGCCCCAGCCGATGTGAAAAACTACGTCGCGTATGGTGCCGGCCCGCGGGCCTCGCAGTGCCTCGCCCGCGCCGTTCGCGCACTCGCCATGCTGCGTGGAAATCCATCCGCATCACTCGATGAAGTCCGTGCGGTCGCGCTACCCGTCCTCCGCCACCGCATGATTGCTAACTACAACGCCACTGGAGAAGGCATCACCACGGATCAGATCATCACAAAACTCATCAAAGAGATTTGAATGGCAGAAGAAAATTCCATACCTCGACCGATGCATATTCTGTTATTGACGCTCTTCCGATTAAAATTTCGTGCTTAATATTGAGTGCTTAAAAACATGCACAAGTTCCTCGATCCCACTGACATTCGCCGACTCAAGAACTATGAGTTCGGTGCCAAGGCTATTGTCGAAGGATATCTATCAGGACGCCATCGTTCACACCAGCGTGGATCGTCTATCGAGTTTCACGAATTCCGCCAATACGTGCCGGGAGACGATCTCGCTCGCGTCGATTGGCGCGTTTTCGCCCGCAATGACAAACTCTTTCTGCGCACCTTTGAGCAAGAAACCAACCTCGAATGCCATATCTTCGTTGATTGTTCTGCATCCATGGGATTTCCAGAAAATTCTGCACGCCTATCCAAACTTGAATACGCCTCATTTTTCGCCGCCGCACTTTCGTGGTGGGTCATCTCGAAAAACGACCGAGTTTCACTAACACTCTTCGACCAAGGCATCCGCAAGTTCCTTCCACCCAGCTCGACGCGCAAGCACCTCAATGATCTTCTCAACACTTTGGAAACCAACCAGCCGGGCTCTAATACATCGATCACAGAAACGCTCATCCGCGCTCAACCACTGCTGAAACGCAAGGGCACGCTTGTTATTTTATCCGATTTTTTCACTGATCCCGCAGCGCTGTTCCGCGCTTTAAACCCATACATTCATCGCGGTTTTCGCATTCATCTCTTCCATATTCTCGATCCCTCTGAACTCCTACTCGACGACCGCGGTCTATCACGTTTCGTTGATATGGAATCCGCTGACCAACTTACGATTCATCCGCATTCGCTGCGGGAGGCATGGAACCTAGAAATGCTTAGCCACACTCGTGCGCTGCGTTCTCTAGCAGCTTCTCGCCACGCTGACTACGCACTATCATCTACCGTCAATTCCTACTTCGCACTCTTCGACCGACTCCGTGCATAAAGCATTTCAAATTTTCCCGTGACCCTAATATTCCAGAACCCGGCATTGTTAGCACTGCTCGCGCTTGGCGGGCTGCCGTTGCTGCTGCATCTACTTTCCCGCGCTCATCCGCCGGTCTATCGATTTTCAAACATCGACTTTTTACGTCGCGTGATGCGCCGCACCGCACGCGTGCGCCGTCCAAAAGATTGGCTACTTCTCATATTGCGCACCCTAGCATTGCTCGCTATCGCCGCCGCTTTCTCGTCGCCATTTTTGATTTCCAAATCCGCCTCACTTCCTTGTGAAAAATCCACCACTATACTGTTAGTGGATCGCTCCGCATCCATGGCCGCCCACGAAGGAGCAGGCAGTCGCTTCGACAGCGCCTGCGCCCAAGCCACTCGGTTTCTCGAACAATCAAAACCTGATAATGCAAACGTGATCTGGATCGATGCCGAGCCCGATGCAATCTTCCCAGAACCTGGTCCGAATCTTGGATTTCTATCAGACAAACTCAAACAAACCAAACCCAGCGCGGAAACTGGTGCGCTGGCCGCCGCTATCGATCTCGCACTGCGCCAACTCGCCAAAGCCACTGGCCGCCGCGAACTCGTCATCATCTCAGACTTCCAAGCCATCGCTTGGCGCAATTTCTCACCCACTCTTCCACAAAATATCGTGATTCGCTGCCAACGCGTGGCCACATACGCGCCTCCAAATGTCGCAGTCGTCAGCCTGGTCCCACAACCCGCCGAACCCGTCGCAGGACAGAATGCAATATTTCTAGCACGTGTAAAAAATTTTTCCCCTGACCCTGTCAGGACTCAAGTCACACTTGACGCCGATGGCGCACGCCAATCGCAGCCCGTGGATCTTCCCGCATGGGGCGAAGGGGAATGCGCATTTGTCCTGCGGACTGCCATTGCTGGCCCCCTGCCAGTCAGCGCGACTGTTAGCGGCGATGTGTTTCCTGCCGATGACGCGCGTCATGTGATCGTTCCGGTCCGCGATTCGCTGCTGCTCGTCGCCACGCCTGCTGATTCGCCAGATTCAAAAGTTCTCAGCAAACTCGCTGCAGCACTAACATGGCTTGATATAACGACTAACGACATTGTTACTCGTCACCCTGATTATCAATTCATTTCGGCTTGGTCCGGTGATGCTCCAGAAAACCCCAGGAAATCAGCATTATCTGGCACAACATTGATTGTCCGCCCAACCGCAGCTTGTCCGCTTCCAGCGATCCGCACACTGTTAGTACTTCCACAGAATCCAACAGATAGCCCACTCGCGCTGGACACCACACCTATCGGATGGTCTGTCATTCCAGCGGAGGAACACTCATCAAATCAATTGTTCCGCACAGGAGATTTTGGCAATCCATACGCTGGAGTGTTCCGCGAACGCCTCCGACTTCCCACTGCGCTTCCGGGTGCACGGAACATCGCAAACTACGCCGACGGCATACCTGCATTGATGGAATTTCCCACGGAAAAAGCGCCTATACTTCTATGGAATCTCCCCCTTGATCCCGCAAAAACCGATTGGATATCACAAGGATCATTTCTGCCATGCATCGCGGAGATACTACTTCGCAATCGCGCGTTAGGATCATCACAGCCATCTGAAGAGCTACCGGGTTCTGCCATAAGCTGGTCATCTAACGACCCCGCTCACGCCGGAGCCATTACTCTCACCGGCCCATCATCATTACCTATAGAAATTACAGAAACGACAGCCAACGAAGGAAATGTCTGGTGTTCTAAAAGCCCGGCGATTCCCGGCATTTACCATTGGCAGATTTCAGGCCAGACCATCGCATATTCAGCAGTCAATTTTCCTGAGACCGAATCCGATCTCTGCCCTTTGGATTCAACACCTGCATTCGGCCATCTCGATTCGTCAAATGACGCACTAGTCAAACAAGCTGCCCTCGCACAAGGGCTTCCGCTCTGGCCATGGTTAGTGATTAGTGCCATCCTATTTCTGCTAGTTGAATCAATCATTCACTTCCGTTCTGTGGTCAACACTCGTTTAAACAGTCCAACCTCTTGAATCCCGAATTCCCACTCCCTTTCCTTATTCCGCTGGCAGCAATCGTGATGGCAATCACAGCCATCGGCTCGTGGCGGAGTTCGACTGGTCTATCCACCCCAATTCGTTGGACGCTTTTATCCATGCGTTTCGCTGGGGTCATTGCCGTGCTGCTATTGCTCTTCAACCTTGGGAAATGGAGCAAACCGAACGAAAATCAAACTCGTTCTTGGGTCATCCTCAATGATGTCTCGGCTTCAATGTCCCAGCCCACTGCCGAGGGCACGTCGCGTGCTGATATTGCAAAATCAATGATTCATCAGGCGACTAACCAAGCCAAATCCACAGAACTGCCGTTGCTTGTATATCCATTTTCTTCAAAGCTCGAAACCGTCGAGGGATCCGCAAAACCTATCGGAACATCCACTAATATCCTTCCCGCAATTACTCAACTTCTCCAAGATGCAAGTGCCGCTGGGGACAATCTAGCTGGCGTCATTGTGCTCAGCGATGGCCGCCAAACCCTAAATTCACCGCAGACTGATCTTGATGCCCTCGCCCTGCGCGCGCGCAGCCGAAATGTCGCAGTCAACACAGTCGTGATAGGTGCCTATTCCGCGCCGCCGGATCTTGCACTGATCCAGCCGCGGGCCTCACTAACTGCCTTTTCGGGTCAACCAATTCGCATAGCCTTTGCACTGCAATCAAGCGGCATAGAAGCAGTTCGGCCCATCGTCAGCTTGCGTGATTCCACAGGCAAAGAAATCACTAAGCTCACACTCGATCTCGCACCCAACAAAAACCTAACAGCCGAATTTGATGTCCCGGCCCCATCCGCATCCACTCAGTGGAGTATCGAGACTCCTGTCATTGACGGTGAAGTCCGCTCTTCGAATAACAAATCTGTTCTTAACATCCGCATCATAGAATCCAAAACCCGGGTTTTCCTCGTTGAGGGTGCGCCCTACTGGGACAGCAAGTTCCTTGCCCAGCTTCTGCGCCAGCAGCCGCACATGGATGTCCGTTCGATTCACCGGCTATCAAATCAACGTTATTTCCGCATCGATTCAGGCGAAACCAAAAATCAGGAAACCGATCATCCTATTTTTCCCGATACGCTCGACGAACTTGCGCACTACGACCTAATCGTTTTTGGAAAAAACATCGACGCATTCCTCACTCCAGAGCGCACCGAATTTCTCCGCTCATATGTCCGTGATCGCGGCGGCGCAGTGCTGTTCTCAAGAGGCAAGCCAACCACCGCAGCGATGCCCTCGCTAGAACCGCTAGAACCAGTCGTATGGGCTGCTACTAGCGCCGCGGCTTTCCGCTTCTCCCCCACGCGCGATGGCGAAGCCGCCGGTCTATTCGGTCAAGCGCTTCCCGCGCCAGACGCCTCGCTATGGGCAGCCCTGCCGACACTGAAGGACGGTCGGCAAATTTCGCTGGTCAAACCATTCACTCGAATTCTAGCGGAAGGAATCCCAGACGTAGGTGGCGGATCAGGAAAATTTCCAGCTTTGTTAGTTCGTCGCTACGGCCAAGGCGTAACTGGTCTCGTCAATGGAGACGGCCTGTGGAAATGGGATTTTTTTCCTGAAGCGCGAGAACTTGGAAATTGTTATGAAGACTTCTGGAATCAACTCATCCAATGGATGGCGTCCTACTCTGAATTCCTGCCCGGCCAGGACTTTTCGTTGCGGCTTCCTACCACTCGCGGAGAAGCCGGAAAGACATTAACTGCCACGATATCCTATCGCGGCAATGATATCGCTCCACAACCTACGATTCAAATCGTAGATCCAATTGGAACAGCAAACAAAATTAGCCCAGCTGCGATTCCTGATCCATCGGGGAGACCGCTCTGGCGTGCTTCGTTCACTCCAGACCAACCGGGATTGTGGAAGCTCAAGCTCATCGACCCACGCCCGAATGCAAGCGCCACGCCCGAAGTCCTGTTCACTGTGCCACCTCCAACTCAAGAATCAGATGATCTTTCGCCAGATCCTGATTTCCTCAATTCACTCGCCAAAGCCACCGGTGGCCGTGCGCTCCAGCCCACAGAATTTCCCGAGTTTCTAAATCAACAACTTGTTAAAAGCACTCCTACCACTCGTGAGTCTGGAGCTGTATGGAAATCATCATGGGACTCAGCCGCTCTTGCACTAACAATAGCCGTATTCTTTGCAATCGAGTGGTTCATCCGCCGTCGCAACGGACTTTCTTAAAAACTCAAATGCTTCAATTCTTGATATGAGTTCCTATCACCACCAACTCCAACGCATCCGTTTCTTGCTGCGGGGATCTCGTTTGATTGGGACCTTGCTCAGTGTCACCGCGCTGACCTCTGCTCTGTGGCTGATGTTTGGATTGGTCGATGCGATTGCTGCTTTCGAATCCACCGCGCGACTTTCCATCACGGTGGCACTTATTACGATATGCGCTGTCGTTTTGTTAGCATCGTTAATCCGCTCGTTCTGTGTGCCGGAAAAAAATGCAGCATCACTTGCAGATTTGACTTTGGTAAACCCTCGCCATCCAGTTTCCGCAGCTCTTTCACTCGTTTCCGCACCCGCAAAAAGTCCACTCACAGATTATCTGACAAAAAAGACGCTCGATTCGGCTGCCCTAGCACTTTCCGCCATTTCAGCAAAGCAATTGATACCATGGCGCTCACTCGGCAAGGCGTTGCTCGCGATGTTGATTCCTCTATTCCTCATGGCCGCACTTCGTTTCATTTGGCCTCAAGCATTTGCCATCATTTCTAGCAGGCTTATCCATCCTGCAACTGATATCGCACCTTACAGCCCGCTCAACTTTACATTAGAACCCTCAAAACCAAGTGCCATTTACGGCGGAGAAATTCTGATTTCCGCAGAAATTACTGGCGCCAAACTAACACGCTCAGTCGAAATCCTGATTCGCCAGCCGCGCACAGGTGCAATGCTACGGCTACCAGCGTTCCGCGAATCGGCCACACGTTATTCCCGAAAACTCAACGGCCTCACCGAGCCAGTTGAAATCGCATTCACATCTGGTAAGGCCCGCTCTAAATGGCATCTGGTAGATATTTTATTGGAACCAAACATTCTCAACGGAATTGTCCGCATTGCCCCGCCTGCCTACACCGGACTAACAGAATCAGAATTTCCACTCGATACCAATGAAATCGCGGCGATGGAAGGTTCCAGCGTAACATTAGAACTCACCAGCAATCGACCACTCAGTTCGGGAAATTTGATACTCACGCCTGACACCGCAGCTGGCTCCCTAATGGTCACTGAAACATTCAGCGCCTCGATTCTATCCGCTCAAACCGCCTCCTTTACTTGGACCGCCACACGCTCAGGCCGAATCTCCGCCACACTGCGCGACCTGCTAGGCACCCCAAGCCCGCGGCCTCTCGACCTTGCATTCCGCACCATGCCAGATCTCCCGCCTAGCGTCGAGCTGAGTGAACCGCCAGCTTGGATTCTAGCTACGCCGAAGTCAGTCATCTCCGTGACCGGCCGAGCCCAAGATGATTTCGCGCTTTCAAGAGTTCACATCGTCAGAACACTATCAGGATTTCGCGATCGTTCACGCATCGTAGCTCCAGCTCTGCGTGATAAGTCATATGACTACGCCGACAAACTAAATCTCGATGAACTTGGCCTTAAAGCCGGACAAACTATCGAACTCATGCTAGACGCAACGGACCACAATCCATCATTGTTAGGCCAAGGCAGTTCCGAATTATCCCGCATTCAAATCATTTCCGAAGATCAATACGCCGAATACATCCGCGCGAGAACCACTATCAATGAGTTCGCGAACCGCTTTCAGGCCGCCTACGATGCAATGAATCATGCGCGAAAAGCACTGGAAGAACTCGATAGACAAGCTCAACTGGAAAACAACGAACCCGATCCCGAGGCTCTCGTAGATGCCACCAAAAAAGCAGCAGAAGCCCAACAAGATGCCGCTGAACTCCTTGAAAAAATTGCGGATGATTTTCCCGCATTTGATCTCGAGAAACGCCTTCAAGATCTAGCCCGTGAACAAGCTGAAGATCTCCACGAAAACGCATTGCTGCTCCAAACCATCAAACCAGACATCCACCCTGAGGAACTCCGCAAGGAAATCGATGACATGCTCGAGCGCCTTGGCCGTCAAAAGGATCAGCTAGATGAACTGGATGATGATGTCATCTCAATCAAACAGATGGCTACCCTGCTAGAAATGGCTGCAAGATTTCGCCAGATTTACGATTCCCAAGAATCGATCACTAAACGTTTTGGCACAACTGTCGAAGAACTCCGCCGCGGTGAAGATCAAAACCGCAGACTCCTGCCATCCCTCGCAGAGACACAACTGAAAATCCGCCTAACACTCGATGATTTCAAAATTGAACTCCGTCGCCGTATCGATGTTCTGCCACAAGATGATGAAAACCTAACACCGATGATTGATTCAGCGCTCAAGTTTCTCCAAGAAATCGATATCGCAGCCCCCGAAACTTCGATGGATGCCGCCACAAAACATGGAAAAAACGGAGAGGCGATGGATGCATTCACCAATGCGGAGCGCGCACGGGCCACGCTTGAGCGCCTCATGTCCGAGCCTGAACCCTTTCCAGAGGCTGCCAAATGTCAGGCCCCGAAATTTAACATTCCACGTCTCGATGTGAACAAAACATTGCAACAGTTACTAGAAGCATTGCTCAAACAAAATCTGGGCTTAGGAAATGGCAATCAACCCGGAGGCATGGGACTTCAGGGTCAGTTGGGCGGTGGTTTCCCAATGAATCTACCAGTTGTTGGGCCTGAACGTCTGCGGTTTTCCGATGCACCAAACGCAGGCGGCAGCCGCAGCGGAGAGGGCAAAACCGCGCAGATTCAACCACTGCCAGACACTGCCGAAGCTGGCGTCCTTAAACCCACTGAAAGCCGCAATGGAAACGCATCCGCCGTCACTCCTGAATCCATCCCCGAACCCTACCGTGAAGCCGTGAAACGCTTTCTAACACCATGAAACGCCTCGCCTTAATGCTCAGCCTAACACTCCCACTCGCCGCTAAGGAAGGAGCCGTGGAATGCGGGAATCTCATCTACGCTGGCACGCGCACCTCAAAATGCTTCAGCGATGAATTTCTCACCACCGTTCAACAGAAAACCTCCATCGCCACCGAACGCCGCTTCAAAGCCGTAAAGTTGTCCGATGACGAACTTTTTAAAATTCCCTTTGTCATCATGACCGGAGAAAGCGAATTCAATCTGACCGTAAAGGAACGCGAGAATCTTAAAAAATACTTACAAAACGGCGGTTTTCTGCTGGCCTCTGCATCTTGCTCTAACGAATCATGGAGCAAATCCTTTGAACGCGAAATCAAAGCTATCTTCGGCAACGATTGCCTCAAAGACATCCCCTTGAGCCATGAAATCTTCCGCACGGTGTTCACTATCAAAGACCTGAAGCTCTCCCACGCAGGCCCCGAAACCTTGCTCAAGGGACTCACTCACAATGGCAAAATCGTCGTCGTTTATTCCAAAGAGGGCCTCAACGATAGCTCCCATGCTGAAGGCTGTTGCTGCTGTGGTGGGAACGAAATTCAAAATGCACTTGAGATCAACGCTAACATTCTAGCATATGCACTGCTGCACTGATTCCAAATTTCTTCAACGAAATTCATGACTTTCACCCGTTCCATTCTGCTATCGCTTGTTCTCGGACTCACTGCGTTTATCAGAGCTCAGGACCTATCACCCGCAGACAATGCCTTCGAGCGATTTCGCCACGGTACGCTTGATGCTGCAACACTTGCAGAGGTTCTGCCCCAATTGATCAACACCGAGCGACGGCAAATCATTCGTTCGACGATTCTCGAAGCAAAATCGCCACCACGTGAAGCGATGGTCTCGCTGCTAGATCACCCGATTCTTGCTGTAAGACTTGGCTCATTGGAATTGCTAGAAGAACTCGCCGGTGGGGATTTTTCCTACAATCCTTGGACGCCAGCAGAATCTCCAGAAAATCTCGGTGCCCTCGCTCAATGGAAAACATGGACCGGGAAAAGCACGGACACGCCGCGCACGGGTGGCATTTTCTCCGAAGAACAACGTCGAGGATATCTGCGAGATCTTTTAGCTGATGACAATGACAAGGCAATGCGCGCCCGAAAAATGCTAGAGGCTGAAGGTCTATCCGCTGCGGGATTTCTAGAATCTTTCCTCATCCAAACCCCTAGCCTTCCCGCCGGGGGGCGCACCCGTATCCGTGAGGCACAATATCAAATCGCACTCGCACGACAGCTCGGTGATCAAGCCGCAGTCACGGCACGGCAACTTGCATTCGGCAGCCGTGATCAACAGCTATCCGCTATCGAAACGACCCGCACCGCAGGCATGTTAGCCATTCCAATCCTGCGAGACTTCATCACTCACCCAGATCCGTTAGTCAGAGAAACAGCAATTGATTCTTTACTTGTAAGTGCCGGCACACAAGCCGTCACTCTCATCGCGCCGCTGTTGGCTACGGAAACCGATGTCAACGTCATCCATGGTGTTCTACGACGCCTTAAGGACATTAAGAGCAATGAAACAAAGAAGCTTGTCACATCTTTCCTTACGCATCCAGATGAAGATCTACTCGTTTCCGCCATCCAAACCAGCCTCACTCTAACTGGTGACAATGATTCTTATCCCTCGGGCACCAAGGAAAAGTCTGATGAAGCGGACAAGGCAATTCTCAAATGCTTATCAGATCCACGCTGGCGTGTCCGGGCGAGTGCTCTCGAATACATTGCCAAACGAAAACTCCTCAAAGCCGAGGATAAATGCCTCGAACTACTGGATGATTCTGATAGTTTTGTGCGCTTTGCAGCAATCAATGCTTCTGTCGCCATCGGCTCAAAAAATGTTCTATCAAAACTTAAAACTATATTTCTAGCAGAAAATGAAATGATTGCACCTATCATTGAGGCCTATGGCACAATGAATGCCCAACTCGATTCTGATATTCTTGCTAAACTTGATGCATCACCACCCGACACACGCGTTGTTGCGATTCGGGCAAGCGGTTCGCACAAATCGCTTAATGCTCTCTCGATTCGATATGCCACGGATGCCAACCTTGATGTCGCTTGCGCCGCTTTGCGAGCCATCGCAGCAGATGAGGAAAAACTCAAACAAAACAAATTTGCCAGTGTGATCGCACAGGCATTGCTTGAAAATAATCCCGTCAAAAACTCTGCAATTCTGGAGCAACTGAAACTCCCTTCTTCCTCATCCGACCGCGTGGACCCAGTGCTATTGAATGCCAACGTGCCAATTGCGGCAGCCAACGAGCCAACGACTCTCGATCCAATCTACACAGCCTTCAAGGCCCCGGGCACGAATTCGAACCCCGCAGTCATCGAAAGATCTAACGCACCAAATATTCCAGCTGCGCAGGCAGAAATCTTGCGTGGACTCACCAAATTCCTCACGCCGGATAGCCAACCTGGACTGCGGTTTGGCGCGGCGGTAAATCTAGCAAAAGCAGGTCAAGCTGCGGGATATACCGCTCTGATCCGCGACTTACCCAATCTTAATCCCGCCCAAAAGACCGCCATTTGTGAGAGCATAAGCTCGCCTAATGCGAGTGAAGCGATTCCTCTGCTCACTGCCTTGCTGCGAGATCCCGTGCCCGAGGTCCGTAGTGCTGCTGTAGAATCCGCATTATCTAACGAGAAGTCTAAAGCACTGATCAGCCTAGTGTTGCGCGAACTGGAAAAATCTGATACTCCGCTTCAACCGAGGGAAGTTTATAGTTACCGATTCGACAATTGCGCCCGCAGATGTATTTCTGTTTTTCGTCCTTGGTGCCTATCCGTTCTCCAGTCTGATTCCACGAGTACAGCGCAGAAAATTCTTGCCAGCATTGCCGCGCGTCACACTGCAAACTCAGCAATAATCGAGGCATTGAGGAAACACACCATTTCCAAAGACGCCACATTGCGGCGAGCTGCATGGCACGCTCTAATCAGTGCCCGCCCCGCAGAATTTGCATCCAATGCACAGGCTATCGCCAATGATCCCGATGCGTTTGTTAGAGCAGTGCTTCCAGACCGAGCGATCAAAGCTCACTACACTTGGTCCCACCATTTTTCCGACACCCATATTACCCGAGACAACTATTATAACTACAACGAAAAGAAAAACCGACCCGATGAAAAAACCAGTGTCATTCTAGGTCGTCTCGCCAGACAAGATCCATCCCCTGTCATTCGTTTCGAGGCAGGTTTTTCGTTGTTAGGCAATAGTGAACCCATCGATCTGGATGCGTTTGTCTCACTGCTTCCACGGCTTTCAAAAGAAACGAATGCAGTATCCCGTATCAGCGAGTGGCTCGAGGAAAATGCCAGCCGTGCCACGCCGGCACTACGCCCACTGTTAGCATTCATTGATCCCAAAAAAATCCAGGCTGAAAAACTTAAGATTCTTAACACACGTATCAACCCATCGCAGACCAAAGGCATACTAACCTTTGCATCACTCGCGGAGAATCTGGGCAAATCCGAGGCGAAAGGTACACCGATCTTGACCGAAGAAACCCAAACGCCTCCGCCCACGCGGACCTCGCTTGAGGTGGTATATTTCTACAAACCCGGATGCCCGGAGTGTGTGAAAGTCAAACAATACCTCGACTCTCTGAAAAACGATTTTCCGCTGATCAAACTCGAAGAACATAATATTCTCGAATCTTCCGGCATCATTCTCAATCAAGCACTCTGCGCAAGACTCTCGGTTCCTTCTATCAAACACACCGTCTCGCCCTCCGTCTTCACTCAATCAGGTTTTGTCATCGGCGCTGAGATCTCCCCAGCTGCACTCGGCAAGCTTTTAGCGCGAACCATGCAGAATGACCAGAATGACGCATGGAACAAACTTGCGCAACCCGAGCAAATCGCCGCAGCAAAAGAAGTGGACCGCCGCTACGAAAACATCACTCTGCCCATCGTGTTAGTCGGCGGCTTGCTAGATGGAGTGAATCCTTGTGCCTTTGCCACCATCATCTTTTTCCTGTCTTACTTACAGATCGCACGCCGCACGCCGCGCGAAATGCTGATGGTAGGTGCGGCGTTTATCCTCGCAGTCTTCATCGCCTATCTCGCCGCTGGACTTTTACTCTATCAAGTTCTAGATGCACTTAATGATCGTTTCGCAGGTATCCAAAAGTGGATGAATATCGTCTTCGGATTACTAGCGCTTTTTGCGGCTTGGTTGTCCTTACGAGATGCGCTCCGAGCACGCTCTGGCCGACTCGATGAAATGACGCTCCAACTTCCCAGCTTGCTCAAGGACCGCATCCGCAATGTTATCCGCAGTGGCGCACGCGCTCGCAATTTCGTCATCGCGGCATTTTTCTCTGGTCTTATTATATCTCTGCTAGAACTCGCGTGCACTGGTCAAGTTTATGCTCCTATTATCTATCAAATTCAAAAAGGACGCCTTGATGCCGTGCTTTGGCTAGTCATCTACAATCTCGCTTTCATCACGCCGCTGATCGTCATATTCTTACTAGCCTACGGCGGCCTTCGTAGTGAAAAGTTGATTACGTTTCAGAAAAACCACACTTTTGCGGTAAAACTTGGGCTTGCACTATTGTTCCTCTCGCTTGCATTTTTTATTCTGTTTGGGTCAAAGTTGTTACCGCATTAAGAATCCCGTTGTTCATACAAATTCTGCCGACTATGCGAGAAGCTATGGAATCGCCACTGAAAATGTGGGTTTGCCTTCGCGCAATTTCACGGTTATCACACAGCGCATGTGGGAAGCTATTCAATCCAATGAACTCTGGGGACACGCCGGTACCAGTGTGGCTTGGGCAATCACAATTTGCTTGTTAGTTTCTGGCATCATCGGCTGTTTCTTGCCGATTCTGCCTGGGCACCTAATTTTTTTTATCGCTGCTGTGGCGCATCGCTTGATGCTCGGAGCGGAGGCGTCTGGCCTGTATTGGTGGTCCTTTCTAATCCTCGCTTCACTGATGGCGATTTCTCAAACTCTGGAAATGTTGAGCGGCGCAGCAGGCACTCGATGGTTCGGCGGCTCTCGATGGGGTGCTTTGGGCGCCTTGATTGGAACAATTGCCGGCTTATTTTTTATGCCATTTGGGTTGTTGTTAGGTCCGCTGATCGGAGCAGTGGCTGGTGAAATGGCTTTCGCACGCAAAGAAGCGCGTCCCGCAGTGATGTCTGGTGTAGGCTCTGTGGTCGGCACTTTGGCGGGATTGGGCATCAAGCTGGTGATCGGTGTGGTAATGGTCCTGTGGTTTTTACTCGATGTTTTTGTGATCGGTTGAGACACCATCTATCAAATCGTTAGGTTTATGGCGCACTCCGCAATGTCCCCTTTGATCATCGATGTGGTGTGCGCGGTGATCCAAGATCAACACGGCCGATTTCTTGCCTGTCTCCGGCCAAAAGGAAAAGCGATGGGCGGGATGTGGGAGTTTCCCGGGGGAAAAGTGGAATCTGGAGAAACCGCAGAATCCGCGCTGGTGCGTGAACTCCGCGAAGAATTGGCGATTCAGGTGGAAGTCGGTGCTGCGATGCAGCCGGTGATTTGGCACTCCGACAATTCGAACATTCGTCTGCTGCCATTTCTTTGTGAGATCACGTCTGGCGTGCCACAGGCTCTTGAGCATGATGAGATCCTGTGGTGCGCAGCAGAAGATTTCGCATCGCTGTCATGGGCCGATGCAGATGTGCCAATACTCGATCAAATCCGCGTGACGATTATGAAGCAAAATTCAAATTGTTAGGTTTTTGCTTCGAACTCGCGCTGAACTAAAAATTTCTGATCGCCTTTCTTCTGATAGAAGCAACGATCAACGGCATGTATATTGGCTGCGTCGATGACTGCCACGGCGGCATCGGCCTGCAGTATCAATTTTGAGGAACTCAGCCGCGAGTGCTGCGGTCCTCGACGGTGGCACCCTTGGCGGCACGCTTGCGGGCGTTGGCGTCGAGTACGCGTTTGCGAAGACGGATGTTTTTTGGCGTGGCCTCGACGAGTTCGTCGATGTCGATGTATTCGATGGCACGCTCTAACGAAAAGCGAACTGGCGGGGTGAGCTTGGATGTTTTGTCCTTGCCGGAAGAACGCATGTTATCAAGGTGCTTTTCTTTCACCGGATTCACTGGCAGGTCGCCGACGCGTGGGTTTTCCCCGACGAGCATGCCGCCGTAAACTGCATCGCCCGGCGCGACGAAAAGCACGCCGCGTTCTTCGAGCATTTGCAGCGAGTATGGCGTGGCAGTGCCGGAATCCATTGAAACGAGCGTGCCGGTGGTGCGGTTCTGGATCTCGCCAGCGTGTGGTGCGTATTCCTTGAACAAGTGGCTCATAATGCCGTGGCCGGACGTTAGATTGACCAATTCGGTTTCGAATCCTAACAATCCACGCGTTGGAATGACGGCTTGGATAAAGGTGCGTCCAGATGGCTCGGTGTCCATGTGTTCCATCAGACCCTTGCGGTTCATAAGGATTTTGAGAATGCCTTGCGTGTAGTCGCCCGGCGCTTCGACGTAGAGAGTTTCGAAGGGCTCCAACAGTTTTCCGGCATCATCGCGGCGGAAAATCACGACCGGGCGGGAAACGAGCACCTCGAATCCTTCGCGGCGCATTTGTTCGACTAACACGGCGATCTGCATCGCTCCGCGAGCGGAGACGTTGAACACACCAGATAGATCCGTGTCTTCAACAGTGATCGAGATGTTTGTTTTCAGCTCGCGCATCAAGCGGTCGCGAATGGCGCGGGAGGTCACGTGTTTGCCTTCTTTGCCAGCCAGCGGGCCGTCGTTGATAGAAAACTGCATCGACACGGTTGGCGGGTCGATGGCGACGAATGGTAGCGCTTCTATTTCGCTGTTAGCGGCGAGAGTTTCACCGATGTCGATGTTTTCGATACCGGCGGCGATGCCGACGATGCCGCCAGCGCCGCAACCTTCGGAGTCGGCTGTGGCGAGGCCGGAGTAAGTGAAGGTTTTCATCACCTTCGATTGTTGTTTGGTGCCGTCTTTGCGCATCAGCCAGATCGTGTCGCCTTTGGTGACGCTGCCGCCGAGGACTTTGCCGATGGCCACACGGCCGACGTAATCATCCCATTCGATGTTGGAAACGAGCATGTGGAACGGCGCTTCTGGGTCAGCTTTCGGCTCGGGGATGAATTTGACGATTTTTTCCAACAGCGGGATGCAGTCTTTGCGCTCGTCGTCTGGATGGTTCATGAAATAACCGTCACGGGCAGAGCCATAACAGAACGGTGCGTTGAATTGTTCTTCGTCTGCATCGAGGTCGAGGAAAAGTTCTAGCACTTGGTCATGCACTTTGAGCGGATCGGCGAGCGGGCGGTCGATTTTGTTGATGACGACGATTGGCTTGAGGCCTTCTTGCATCGCCTTGCGCAAAACGAAGCGCGTTTGTGCCTGCGGGCCACCGGAAGCATCGACGACGAGCAGCACGCCATCGACCATTTTCATCACGCGTTCCACTTCCGCGCCGAAGTCGGCGTGGCCTGGGGTGTCCACGATGTTGATGGTGTAGCCGTTCCAGAGAATCGCGGTGTTCTTGGCCTTGATGGTGATGCCCTTTTCGCGTTCGAGGTCCATTGAATCCATGGCGCGCTCGGTGGTGGCTTGATTGTCGCGATAGGTGCCGCCGGCTTGGAGCAGCTGGTCCACGAGGGTGGTTTTCCCATGGTCAACGTGGGCGATGATGGCGAGATTTCTGATTTTCAAAGACATGGGAGCAATGGGATGGAATGGAACCTCCGCAGGGAAGGGGGCGGGGCTATGCACGCTTTTTCCCGGAGTGGCAAGGCGCGATTCAGGAAATCACGACGATTTCCGGGATTACGAGGGAAATACCGGCGATTCCGCCAATTTCTCAGGAAAATTAGCGACTCGGAATCGAATCGTAGATTTGCTCCAGTGAGAGCACGGTGAAAGCGGTGACGAGCACGGGATTGGATTCCATCCAGCGGCCATTCGAGTTCACCCACGAGCCGTCTTCGCGTTGTTTCGAGAGCAAACGGCCAGCGAGTTCCTTGCGCCAATCGACTTCTTTACCGTTGTCGAGTTTGAGCAGGTTGACATTGGCGGCGCTCAGGGCTTTGGACATCGTTTGGTAATAATAATACAAACCTTCCGGGCCCATGCCGGGGTTTTCATCAAGCGTGTAGTTTTTGCCGAGCCATTCTTTCACGGCGATGACGCGGGGATCGTCGGCGCTGACTTTGGCGTAAATAAGGGAAAGCAGTCCGGCGTATGACATTGAGCCGTAGGCGCGCAGCGCGGTGCGGCCATCTGGCGTGGTGTCGTTACCAGCCTTGGATTCGAACGGCGAGTAGGTGAAACCGCCTTTGTTTTTCGGGTCTTCGGTAGCCCATTGTTGGTCGTTGGTGGCTTTGAGATTTTGGCAGCGAGAGAGAAATTTCACGGCTGCGTCCCAATCGAGATCGGGCTGCTCGCCGTGGTTTCCGTCTTCGGTGACTTTTTTGGAAAGCGCGAGCGCCTCGATTGCTAGATAAGTGTTGGAAAGGTCGGTGTGTTCTTTGCTGGAGCCGTAGCCGATGCCGCCGTCATTCGGGTTGTCGGTTTCCTTTTTTTTGTCGATGTCCCATTGGTTATCGATGAGATGCTTGCGGGCTTTGACCACGGCGGGCTCGAAATCCTTGCGGTTTGCCGCCATCAATGCGGTGACAGATGTCGCGGTGTTGTAAACGGAAAGGCCGCGATTGTAGATGCCGCCGTCGGGTTTTTGTTGGGCGAGCAGCCATGTGTAGCCTTTTTCGATGGGATCGGGAAATTTTGCCGAGCGTTCGAGATTCGGGTCGCGCACGATGGCGTTGAGGGCGAGCGCACTGAATGCTGGCAGCGCGGCGTCATCCCAATTTCCCTCAGGTTTCTGCTGGGCGATCAGCCAGGCATTGCCGCGTGCAATGGCTTGGCGGATTTCCTGGCGGATCGATTCGTATGGCGCACCGACCTCGGGTGCGGCGGAGGCGAGATTAGCGCTGATTAGGAGAATGGTGGCGGCGAATTTCATGGGGTTGCTTGCTTTGGTTGGTGAGGAGAAATGATGACGGTGACTTCGGTTTCTACATCGGGCACACGTTTGGGAAACGGGATCCAGACGTCGTCATTGCCGTTGTCATCCACGGGGTTGTTGACCATGGCGTTGTATGACAGATAGATCGCGACGATGTCGCCGGAAGTTTCTGGCTGATATTTCCCATCGATCACATGCGAGCCGCCATAAACCCATGGGCCTTGTGGCATCGCGGTGGTTTTCACGGCGTGCTGGACCCAGTCGGTAACAGGAAGGCGGCGGAGTTTTTCGCCGTCTTTCCATTCGACATCGATGATGACGCGGGCTCCGGCCTTGATATCGGCTGGGACATCGGGAAATTGATCAGTGAGCAAGCCGTCCTCGCCCATGATGTAGTAGAGTTCTGGAGACTCGGAATAGCGAAGCAATGTGAATGCGAGCTTGAGGTGGAGTGGGGAAATCTCGGTGACGAGTAGGGATTCGTGGACTTTGCCGTTGATGTGGACAATCAGAAACTCTAACAAACCATCGGTCATGTTGATCTTGGCAGGAAAGCGGATTTCGCGCGATTTTTGATCGAATGTGACTTTGCCGATCCGATAGCGGGTGGCGTCGAGTTTTTCGATGACAGGCTCGACCGGGGCCATCGCTTGATCCGGAGCTGGCAGCGATGCGGGCTCGATGGTCGTGATTTCTGCGGCCATGGCGAAAGTAGCGGCAGCGGAAATGAACAAGATGGCGAATCGGCAAATCATGATAGATGGTCGGGCAGGGGAAACGCGCGAACACTAGGCAATCTTAGTGCGAATCGCAAATGAATCATCGCGAACTGCGATTGGCTATTCTGGCGGGTGATTGAGAATGAAACCGAGTTCGTGCCAGAAATAGCGGGTGACGTTATGTTGGAATGCATCTGCCGGAGTCTGCCCATCGATCATGGCAGGTGGTGGCGATTGTGCTGGGCGGTGTCCCATATAGCTGCGGATGATTTCAAACACGGTCTTTTCGATGTCGTGGCCGAGTTTTTCCGGGGATTCTACGGTGAATGAAAGCACATCCGTGGAGCGTGTTTTTGCGGTTGCGCCAGTGATCCAAAGGGCGATGGGTGCCGCTTGATTTGCCGACTTGGGGTCTTTTCCAGAGGCAACTTGTGAGGAAACTTTGAGAATTCCGGCAGATGCGGACTGAAGGTTTTTTGCGGTTTTTTCGAGGATCGGCTTGAGCAATTTAGCGGTTTTTTTTCCGGCACCTGCGTTCAGTGTGATGGTGATGACTTTTTTAGGATCGGTGTTCCAATCCGGCAAAGTCGGACGCAGACGGGTGATCGCGGCGAGGGCGGATTTTTGCTGCGATTCGTTCGGCTTTCCGCTGTCGAGCACTCGTTCCCATGCGAGCAGCGTGCGTTGAAATTCGCCTTTTGACTCTAGCAGTCCAGCGAGTTCGATCAATGCGGCCGCGCCCATGGCGGATTGATCGTTGTAGGCATCCAAAGTGGGCGGCACGGTGAGATCGCCGATTTCGATCACCGGCTTGGGCGGCTCCGGTGGCGCGGGCGGCGGCGGTGGTGGAATTGGGATCGCCGGCGGGGATACCGCATTGCCGGGAAACTCGGCACGCGGAATGGACGATTCCACTTTCTCGCGAATTTCTGCCAGTTTCGAAACTGAAGGCGGCGTGAGAAATTCCATCTCACGCGTGCCATGCCACCAAAAGCCCGTGATCACGGCGATGGCTAGAAATAGGACTAATGGAATCGGGATGCGCACGCCGGGAAAATGCATCAGCAGCCATCAATCGAAAAGAGCAAATCACCGCGCCCGTGCAACAAAAACGCCCGATCCGATGGACGGACCGAGCGTTTTAGGAAAAAACTGAGCGAATCAATCGCTCAATGAGCGGGCTTGACGAGCAGCGCACGCTTGCCAACGCGGGTGCGGAGGTAGTGCAGCTTCGCGCGGCGGACTTTGCCACGGCTAACGACTTCGATTTTAGCGATCCGTGGTGTGTGAACCGGAAAAACCCGCTCGACACCTTCTCCGTAAGAGATCTTGCGCACGGTGAAACCAGCATTCACGCCGGAACCGGCGCGGGCGATGACAAGGCCTTCAAAAATCTGGATCCGCTCTTTGCCGCCTTCAACCACACGGCAATGGACTTTCACGCTATCACCCACATTGAACGGGGTGACGTCTTGCTTCATTTGTTCTAGTTCGATTTTTCTGATGATGTCCATGGAGTCCTCTTTCGTGGAAAATGAGTGCGATTTGCGTGGCGGTAGCGGAGTGCCCGTCGCGCGGGGCGGGAGAGCTATAGGATCAATCCAGCAATTGCAACCGTTAAATTGACGCAATTTTAATGTTTTCCGTAAACCGCCTCTGGATCGAAGGATTTCTCGGGACCGATCCAGTCGAGTTTGACGTTTCCCGCCGCGGTGGAGGGGACGATTTTCCGATAAAAACACGATTCACGGCCCGAGTGGCAAGCTCCTGCACCCACTTGCTCGACCCGCAAAATCAGCGCGTCCTGATCGCAATCCGTGCGAATTTCTACGATCCGCTGAATGTGGCCAGAGGTCGCTCCTTTATGCCAAATTTCTTTGCGCGAACGCGACCAATACACCGCCTCGCCAAGATCGAGAGTCATTTTGAGTGATTCCTCATTCATGTAAGCGAGCATCAACGGCTCGCCGCTGGTGGCGTCCACCGCCACTGCCGGGATCAAGCCGTCTTTGTCGAATTTCGGCGCAAAATCCAATTCTTCCTCGATTTCCTTCATCGAGCCGCGCGGGGCAAATGCCTTAGTGCTGTCCATGCCGCGCAGGTTGCATTCCGCGCCACCACTTGTCGAGCCAGCTTTGCCCGCACTCAATCGTATAATCAACGCAGATTTGTGGGCGGAAGCTTTGCGAATTTCATAAACCCGCATTCAGCCGCGCGATATCCGAGCGGAGCTTTGCGAGGTCGCTAACTTTATTTGCCAGTTGAAGCTTCAGTTGAGGCGCGTTGCTGATGCGCTTGTTAGCCTCAAGAGAAATCGCGTTCTGGAGTTGTCTGATTTCTAACTCCATTGATGTGACGCGGGCTTGTTTCGCAGTGATCGCCTGCAAAGCCGTCTCCCGTTCCTTTTGTGCATTGAGTTTGCGCTGTTGATCGGCTGCGATTTTTGCATCGGCAAGTGAAGTGTCCACGCTGGAATAATGAGCTGCTCGGTCTTCGTTTTCCTTGGCGAGTGCTGCTTTTTTTTGATTTGGGTCAAACTGAAACTGCTCCTGCATTTCGGCGGGCAGTTCCTCAAATGGCACACATTTCAAGCCACCCTCGTAGGTGATATGCATGCCGATGGCTGACACTTCGCGAATGCTGACACTCTCATACACTGTGCCATCACAAGCCTCCAAACGGCCGAGCTTCTGGCCTTTGGCTTTGCTTCGAACAAGCTCGCGGTATTGATCTTTGTAATCTTCTATTTCCTTGGTTTTTGCGGCGACGAAATCTTTCACCTGTGAGAGTCCATTTTGCAGCCCTTCGATTTTGTCTTTCATGAAAAGTCGATCTCGCTTGGCAAGCTCGAGTTTTTTCTCACAGGCACGCAATGCAGCAGCTCCTTCCATGGTTTTGCGGTGACCACTCAGACAGCTTGTCAAGCTCTCGATGTCCTTTGCTTGTTTCTTGATGATAGATTCAATCGGCATCCCGCCACCTTGAAACCGCTCTTCTAACGAGAACATGGCTAACACCCCGAAGCCACACAAAACAATAATCGCAAGGGCCATTCCAATCAGCCCCGGCCCCCGGGCGCTGGACATCAAATCTGTAAATGACATAACAGTAAATTAGGTTGGTGATTTCACTTCAATTGATACTTTGCTCGATAGCTATCGAATTCACTTTGCATTGAGCGCTTGCGACTTTCCAGCTCGGTGATTTCTGCTTCCAGTTTTGCAACTTCGGCAGCTTGTTCTTTCACCTGTTGCTCGGTTTGGACTAACTCCTTTGAAACATCGGGAGGCAGGTTTTTGATTTTTTCTTCGAGCAAGACGATTTCACCATTCATGCGGGTGATTTCGAGATTTTGTTGCGCCTGTTTTTCCACAAGCTTGGGGTCATCCTCACAGGAAATGCAAAGCATCGAAACGAAAGTGGAAATGAACAGGATAGAAATTCTGGGTGTCATCGAGGAATTTACGGGTTGGTAGAATTGGATTCAGGCAAATTGATAGGGCGAGCGTCTTTGGGAATAGGCGCATTTTTTTTGATATTCCATTTGCAAGCACCATGGAAATCCGGGGCGGGATGGAATGTTTGTGGGCGATAATACGGTGTGTAGTAATAAACGGACGGCCTGCGGTAAGAATTGCCGTGCGACCGACTTGACGAAGCTGAGCCATTATTAGCAGAAGTCGCCGTTTGCGCCGCAGACTTCTCACTGGCTCGAGCCTTGTTTTGAGCGAGCTTTGAAGCGCGCAATCGAGCGGACTTTTGATTTTCACGCGCGGCCTGTTCGGCGTCTAATTTCTCCTTTTCTGCCAATAACTTCATGCTCTGATCGATCCATTCGTGATAGGCCACGGCCGCCTCTCTTTCATAATTTTCAGCTGCTAGCGAAGACTCTAAATCCAACCCAAACTGATCTCTCTGTTCAGGCGATAAATCGTTAAAACGCAAGGTGGCAGCCCCCTGTGAATGTCGGATCGCCACTCCCAGACCATTCACTGCCGATATCGTAACATCTTCGTAAATTCGTCCATCTGCGATGAATTGATCATACTTCTGCCCCTTCGCGCTGGTTCTTTTGTCAACCAGTGACCCATCATTTACTTGTGTTAGGCTCCCTTCTAAATTTTGAATCTCATCGATCAAGGTCGTTCGCTGTTGTATCAAATCTGCTTTTTTAAGAGAGAGTTTTTCCAAATCATCGAAACTTCTAACGAGTAATTCAAAGGTATCGGACTTGCCTTGTTCATAACGATACTGCAGCAGCTCTAATTTTTGGGACAACGTGATTTTTTCCTCCTCCGTTTGCCACCAAGCTGAGTCAACGATCGGTTTGTCACAGGCAATGATGAACAGTGATGCTGCCAGCACGACTAAACCGTTGCGATTCGACATATCTATAATCTTGGCACTGGCCATACGAATTTTGTTAACGAAAACTTCTAACCTTGTCTGGCGCAAAGCCGCAAGAAGGAAATTTGAAAAATAATTTCTGTGAGCTCAAGCGCCCAAGAAAATGAAAACTAAAAATCAGGCAGGCCATCAAACCTGCAAAGTTGAGTCACGTGTTTCCCGTGAAATGATCAAACTCTCGATTTCCTACTGCTCAACTAGCAGCGCATCGCTTGGCAACAGGCTGAAAAATGCAAGCGGCGAGCTAAAATGGATTGCCCGACCCGCCTGAAATCTTGTGCAACCTGCCGAATGATAAAATATGCACAAACCCTGCCATTTAATGGGTAGCGAAATAGTCGATTATTCTCGATGTTCATCTCGTTGCGAGCAGCAAGCCCTGCGCCGAAGCTCGCAACCAAAACATTTTCTCTGGAGTATTGGGTTGTTTCAAAGCCCGGAGTGGTTCGCCACTCCGGGCTTCTTTTTTCCGGATTTAAAGAGATCCAGCTTTGCAGTTGGCAGACGGCAGATGAAGTTGGATAGTCCGACCACGTTTCACCCCGTCACAATCCATGATTTCAGGCATATTTCGTATTTTGTTTATTCTGCTCGCCCTTCGCTCGCCACCCGGTGTGTTTGCCGCAGATCGTGAAAAAACCGAGTCTGCGGCAGTGCATGGAGCTATGATGCCACAGGACACCACGCAGAAGATCGCGACGGATTTTAACCAGGTAGAATCCACTTTACCGGTGATGCCGGCAGAAAACCGACCTGCGGATTATGGCCCATGGTTGCATATCATCATTGGTTTCCTGATCGCCACGGGCTTTTTCCTCTATCTCGATCCAAAAATGTTCTAACTGGCATTTCTGCTGTGCTGCTCCGCGTGCGTGATCCGGCTGCCCTGAAGCGAATGATCAGGATTTCAGCGCTTTTTCCGTAAGCGTTTGCCACTCAAGCGCGCGGCGATCAAATTTGGACAACGCCCGTTGTTGCGCAGTTGCTCGCAGTTTGCCTCGATCTTAATGCTTTGCCGGATGGCTTTGAAACCGAGCCGCCGCGTCAAACAATCATTCAACAGATCAATGTGCGCGTCCTCGAACTCAACCACCCGCCCACAATCAATGCACACCAGGTGATTGTGCGATGGCTTATCGTGAAAGTTAGGATCATACGTGGTCTGGTTGTCGCCGAGATCGATTTCCCGCAGCAAATCTGCCTCCAACAGAAGCGCAAGCGTGCGGTAAACGGTGGCCCGCGAAATTTCCGAACTGGATTTTCGCACGCGATCAAAAAGTTCCTCCGCCGTGAAATGCTCGTCCTTAGAAAACACCGATGCGATGATCGATTCCCGTTGTTCGGTCCGCCGCAAACCTTTGCGACGGATGAATTCATCGACCCTCTCTTGGATACCTGCAATCATGTGCGGAAGCTATGAGGTTTTTTCCGCCACCGGAAGAGCAAAGGCGAAAAATGGTCATGCACCCACAGTGAATCGCTGACAAGCTGGGCCTTTACAGGTTCTGGTATCCGTGTAAGGTAACACGCTGCCCACCCCCTCCCCCCTGAATGTTTCGACAGCCAAGCCCCCCGGATCCTGATCAGAATCTTATCGCGCGTGCCCAAGAGGGTGATACGCGGGCTTTTGATGCTCTGATTCTCAAGTATGGCGACAAACTTTACGGGCTCGTTTACAACATGACCTCGCATAAAGAGGACACCCACGATCTGTTGCAGGAGATTTTTGCCAAAGCTTACCAATCACTGAAAAATTTTCTCGGAAACTCGACTTTCTACACTTGGATTTATCAGATCGCGACCAATCTGACGCTGAATTTCCTTAAAAAACGCAAACGCCATACGGGTCTGAGCCTCAATGATCTGGATTCCTCGGTGCAAAACGACGCCGCATTGATCGATGTCACCCATCAGAGCAATCCGGAGCAACAAACCAATCTCAACGAACTTCAGGTAAAATTGAACGAAGCGATGCAAAAACTGTCTGAACCCCATAGAATGGTGGTCACGATGTTCGATATCCAAGGCATGTCACACGCAGACATTGCCAAGGTTCTGAGTGCTTCCGAAGGCACCGTTCGCTCGCGGCTCCACTATGCACATCTCCAACTCCAGTCGGCTCTTCAAGACACCTGGAATGAAAGATGTTGAGAGTTTTTTAAAAAATGTTTCTTGCCGGTGCAGCAAGTATTTTGTAAGCCCCAAATATTAACCGGCGTGAAACCATCTACTGGACAGCTTGAAACTCTGCTTGCCCTTAAGCGCCACGAGCGTCCTGAGGAAGATTACTGGCAAGATTTTCTCTGTGAATTTCACCAACGCCAGCATCAGCAGGCCGCGGTGAAATCGAAGTTTGCCAGTTTTGTGGAAAACTTCTCCACCTGGCTCACCGACATTGGGCCATCCAAATGGGCCTACGGTGCTGGTCTGGCCTATGCCACGGTCACGGTTGCATTCTTCCTCATGCCCAAAAGCGCGGAAGTCGAACATGCGCCAGTTTCCCCGGCCAGCTACCAAGTGGTGCCGACTCCAGCGCCATCGGTTGAGCAGCTTGACTTGAGTCCATCGACTCAGGGCGTTGCGGGAGAACAAGTGTTCTAATTTCAGGATTTCTCCCATGGAGGAACTGAAATGCCCGCGCTGGCGACGGCTGGCACTGATCGTTGGATGCGTGTTCGTGGAGCTACCAAACCACAAGCGAGCCGAAACACAGAAATGCTTCATCGGTATTCGATCACTTTTTCATGATCAAATCGCGCTTTCGGGGTGATCGCATATTTATCAGAAGTCGCTCGATAGCCAAGTGCGCAAGCCACTGCTGTGGCGTAGCCAGAGGCTTCCAAGCCGAGGATGCGGTTGTAAGCGCTGGAACTGATGCCTTCGAGGGGACAGGCATCGATTCCAAGAACCGCCGCAGTCGTCATCAATTGGCCCAGGGCGATATAGACTTGGCAAACATTCCATTCGTGGCGCTCCTCGCAGCTTTTTGCTTCTGAAAACCCGGCGATCATTCCGCGCAGCGGCGCGACTTCATCGTGACTCTTGCCTTGAACTTCCGCCATGTGGTTGACCCAAGCGTCAATGTCGGCCTTGGTGAGATCAGTGCGGGCAGTCAATACGATGAGGTGAGATGCATCGGTAACTTGCTGCTGGCCCCATGATTCTTGTTTGAGATGAGAGCGAATCAATGGATCGCGAACGACGATGAATTTCCACGGTTGCAGGCCGAAGGATGATGGAGTGAGCACCAGTGATTGTTCGAGAATTTCCCAGTCTTCAGCAGAAATCGAACGAGTGGCGTCAAACTGTTTGGTGGCATAGCGCCAGCGCAGGGCGGCTAGAATCGGCGGAGTGGTGGCGGAAATCATGACCCGCATACTATTGCGCATCAAGCTGGAAAGGCAAGCTGGCGGATGGGAAATCTTTCAGCGTAAAACTAACCACTGCACCGTATTCGTTGTCGTAACGATTGTCACGACTGCTGAGGCCGACACCTAACACCCAATTGCCGAGGTCACGGTTGAGTGTGTATTGTTGCAGTTCGAGTGTCCCATCAGCCATTTCTAGCACATGACGACTGCCGACACCCCAGTCCTCAGAGAGGCGGAAATAAGAACGAAGTTCAAATCGGCTAGAATCAGTTAGCACAGGATGATTGTCCAGCCACCGATAACCTATGGAAAACTCGAAACGATCCGTAGGCATGAAGCGCATGCGGGTGGCATACTCACTGAATCCAGAGCCGCCGCTAGTGAGCGGGAACTGGGTTTCAACATCCACTCCTAACCACGGCAGCGGTTGCCATCGGAGATCATTGTAAAAGTTAGAAAAATTTCGGTCGCCTTCTGGATCTTGGATGAAGCTATCAATGTAGCTGTCCATGTAGAGCCATTCAAAACTCTGGCCATCGCGCTTGGTTAGAAGACGGTTGCGAGCACCTAACCGGATGACATTCCAGCTGTTCATTTGGTCGATGGCAGGAAAACGCAGCGGGTTGAGTGGGCGCGGCCGAGTGGTCGGGGTGAGTCGATCGATCGCTGGATCACCGGGCACAAAGTCGTCGGTAGAAACCATGGACCAAGTCGCATAAGGCTGGGTCACATGCATCAACCCGTTGATTCCCCAGAAGTGATTTTTGTAATCACCTAAGTCCTTGGAAAATTTCACAGACGCCTCTATTCCGGCGTGCAGTGCGCCACGGCCAAATCCCTCCACCGGCCCATCCACCGCGCCGTAGCCAGTGTATCCCACTCCCACCTGCGGAGTGAGACTCAAGAATCCACCTAACATCATTGGCAGCGAGACTTCTTGAAACGTATGAAAACGAGCGTAGCTGGAATCTAGCAATTGAGTGCGGATTTTCTCGCGCTCGCTGCTGCCGATGGGAGCCGCTAACAAACTTTTCGCCAGTTGCAATTCGTATCCATCGAGTTGTTCGAGCAGCTTTTGTGCGGCAGGATCTCCAGCGCTCAGTCCCATCAGAGGATTAATGACCGAGTTGATAGTGATGTCTTGGGCTTTCTCGCCGATGTATGCGAGCGAGGTGGAGCCTTCATGCAAAACTCGCGAGCCAAACAATGGCGAGCGCGCCTGATCGCAGGTGATTTCTGGCATTCGCGTATCAGAACGATAGAAATCATTCACCCGATATCTCATATAAAGGGATAACAACGATTCATCTTTACGCCGAAAAATCCCAAGCGTGTTATCAGGCTGTGGATCGACCCGGTAGCGATCCATATCAAAATCCTCAAGGTAGTATTGGTCGCTCAACCAAGTGATATTGGAATCGATTCTCCAATCTGCATCAGCCGTTAGATTTGGGATAATCCGGTGTTTCAGCTCGATTTTGTATCGGTTTTCATCCACCGATTCGCGTTGGATCCCGGTCCGGCTGTTTTGAGGGTCCAGATCGTAGAGATAATAAGCACTGAGACCGGTGATTTCCTCGCGATTTTCAAGCCGGGTGTCCACTAGATCCACACCCGCTGCGACTCCGCGCTGTGTCCGCAGATCGAGGTGCCAGCGCGAGAGCAGCCATTGGTTTTGTTTTTCACCAGTGTCGGGATCGGTGTCACCGCCTAACATAATACCGTAAGTATTGAGTAAGAAAACGCCCCAGTTCGACTTGGCACCGGGAACCAAGTGGTAGCCGAGTTCCGAGTCAAGCGGCTGGCTGAGGTATGGCAGCCAGAACACCGGAATGCCACCTGCGTAAAGTTTGAGGTCGTTGAAAACCACCTTATCGCCAGGGTAAATGGTGGTTTGCTTGGCAAACACCCAGTAATTTGGATCCTCAACATCATGGGTTGTGATGCGGGCATTGCTGCCAACAAACACCTGTTTTCCATTGCGATTCTCGGAAGTGAATTTCCCGGCTTCTAGCAGCACCGGGTCCAACGAGGCGCGCAGTCCACTGGTATCCAAAAACTTGCGCTCGTAAAAGTAAACAGCCCGGTCTCCGCGCTGAAGCATGTTTCCCTGATAGGCAGAAACGTTGCCGTTGAGCGTCACTGACTTGGTCGTGAAATCCAGCTTCGCGGTGTCGGAGAACAATTCCAGTCCGTTATCGCCCTCAACTTTGACTGGCCCACCCATGTGAACACCAGTTTTCACATCTCCCTCAATTTTCCCGCCGCGATTCTCGATTTTGAGTTCCTTCGGCATTTCCATCACTGCCGCCGCCCCGACAGGGATTTCCGGCAAAGGTACCGGCGTGATCGTGTCCACATCAGGGAGCGACCCGACATCCGGCAAAACCTGAGCGTGCGCGACCCCTACGACCAGGAACCACAGCGGAGAAACAAGCCACGCACCAATTTTCAACATCCCCGGGATGACAAGGCTCTCAAACCCGGAAGTAAAGTCTAAACCCGGCTCGCTGTGAAATTGCGTTTTACCCAGAGCAAAACCGCGCCATCTTCCCGTCATGCATCACACCCCGCGCGTCGCGATCCTCGGAGCCACTGGATTCATCGGCCGTGGTTTGCCCGAGTTGTTAGCCGCGCACGGCATGGCCTGCACTGGCGTCAGCCGCGCCGGAACCGGACAAGTCCCCGGAATCGACCACTGGCAAAAACCGGAAAACCTCGATGTTTCGGGGCATCATGCCGTGATCAACTTGGCTGGCGAACCCGTGGACTGCCGCTGGACTGAAGAAAACCGTCGGCGTTTGCACGAAAGTCGGATCGGCACGACACGGCGCGTCATCGCTGCAATTCGCGCGCTCTCCTCTGACGAGCGACCCGAAGTGTTAGTCAATGCCTCTGCTGTCGGTATTTTTGGCGATCGTGGCGATGAAATTCTCACCGAGTCTTCCGCGTGCGGAACTGGATTTCTAGCGGAATTGTGCCGTGACTGGGAAGAAGCCGCGATGGAAGCTCACGAGCTCGGCGTGCGAGTCGTGCGACCGCGCATCGGTATCGTGCTTGGCAGCGGTGGTGCAGCGATGGCAAAACTATTGCCCATTTTCAAAGCCGGGCTCGGCGGCAGACTCGGAACCGGTAGCCAATGGATGCCGTGGATCCACCTGCTAGACTTACGTGCCGCACTGGTCCACGCCGTGCTGACTGAATCGATCGTCGGTGCCGTCAATTGTGCCGCACCTTATGCCGAGAGAAACCTTGATTTCACTCGCAAGCTGGCCTCTGCACTCCATCGCCCAGCGTTTCTGCCAGTGCCGGGATTCGCCCTGAAACTCGCGCTGGGCGGCTTCGGTGGCGCATTGTTAGACAGCCAGCATGTCACACCCGACGCTTTGGAAAAAAGCGGTTTTTCCTTCGCGTTTCCCACGCTTGAATCCGCTTTTTCAAGCCGCGGTGCGATTCTGTGAAATTGAATTCAAGACCCAGTCAGAACCAGCATAGGTCTCACATTCACAAGCGAATGTTTAAATTTCACTTTTCCGAAGGATTAAAATGTGCGATGGCAAAGGCATGAAATATTTCATCCTCTTTGTTGCCGTGTTTGCCATGGTTTCCTGCAACACGTCGATCGGGCTGTATCGGGACACCAAGCACGCTGTCAATTGGACCCAGAACAAACTGCAAAACTCAGGAAATAGCGGCGATGGCGGCGGCTATGATTCAGGCGCGCCAGTTTATTGACTTGCCGCGGCATTCGTTCGCGCTCCGAGATGAAATGCCGATTGTTTTGCGAATAAGTGGAAAGAAATTTGCCATCGCCTGTGGATGGCAGTAATGCTAGTTCTCCTGCGGATGTTCGAAGTCAGACAAAAACCCGAAATGGTCGAGCGCGCCTTATTAGTGCGATTTTATTTCGATACGCGCGAAGCCGTCGAGGCCGAGTCTCTGCTAGAAGAACTCGGAGAGTTGGTCAAAACTCTCGGCATTGAGGTGGTAGAAGCCGTGCTGCCCAAGTGCCGGGAAATGCATAAAAAATTCCTCTGCGGCACCGGCAAAGCCGCAGAAATGGTCGAGCTCGCCCGCGCCCATGAGTGCGATGTGATCGTCATCGATAACGGCCTCGCCCCGTCTCAACAACGCGAGTGGGAAAGACTCGCCGACCTCTGTGTGATCGACCGCGAGGAAGTGATTCTCGATATTTTCGCCAAGCGCGCCCACACCCGCGAAGCACGACTCCAAGTGGAACTCGCAAAAATGCAATACGCATTGCCCCGGTTGGCGCGAATGTGGGGCCACCTCGACCGCGAAGGCGGCGCGGGAGCCAGCGGCGGCCAAGGCGGCGGAGCCTCTCGCGGCATGGGCGAAAAACAAATCGAAGTGGATCGCCGACTCGCGAATTTGAGCATTGACCGCTGCAAGCGCGAACTCGAACTGGTGCGCAAACAGCGCAAAACTCAGCGCAAAGAACGTGAGCGCATGGACACGCCGCACGCCGCCATCGTCGGCTACACCAATGCCGGGAAATCTTCGTTGCTCAATATTCTGAGCGGCTCAGAGGTGATGGCAAAAGACATGCTTTTTGCCACGCTGGACACCACCACTCGGCGCATCGCACTGCCAGACGGCCAACCGCTGCTCATCACCGACACCGTGGGATTTGTGAGAAATCTCCCGCACCGCTTGGTCGAGGCATTCAAAGCGACACTCGAAGAAGCCGTTCTAGCGGATTTTCTGATCCACGTGCTAGATGCTACTTCGTTAGAAATCGAACGCTTTCACGACACCACGTTAGAAGTCCTCAAGGAACTCGGCGCAGAGGACAAGGAAATGATCACGGTGCTCAACAAAATCGACCTCGTGACTGATCCCGATGATCTCACTCGTCTCGAATGGCGGTTTCCAGATGCACTGCATATTTCCTCGATCACTGGTCATGGGTTAGAAAAACTGCTGGCGGAATGCGCAGAAGTTTTGTCCGATCGAGTGCGCTGCAAAGATTACCGAATCCCACAGCATCGCGCAGATTTGGTGAGCTTGCTGCACCGTGATGCCAAGGTCATCTCAACAGAATATGAAGGCGATGACATCCTCGTGCGTGCCGTGGTGCCGCCCACCATCGCTGGACGCCTCGAGGCATTCTATCACCAACCCGCCTGATCTCACTTTCCTCATCCTCCCCATGCAGAAAATTATTGCTCTCATTTTTCTAATCACCGCGATTTCGCTACCCGCTCAACAGCCGGTCGGCGCGCAGGTCCAACCACCAGTGCTCAAAGCGCTGCCGCTGGGTGGCGACGATGACATTGTTTCCCGTCCCCTGCCTGATGACTTGCCGGATGTTCCGCCGCTAGCTCCAGAAGCCCAACCTGCCACGCCGATTCCGTCGTCTGTTCAAATCAGTCCGTTAGACATAAAGCCCACTGGCGATGATGCGCTCCGACTCCAGATTTTTCTGGATGAAGCGATGTTTGGTCCTGGCGTGATTGATGGCAAACCTGGGCACTTCACCGAGCTGGCCGTGCAATCATGGAACGAGGTCAACGGGCATCCGCTGGAAGACTGGGTGGCCGCTAACAGCGCTGCACGCAAAGCGATCCCAGATCCACTGGCGGTGGCAGTCGTGCCAGATTTTGTCAAAGACTGGGTGGACCCCAATCTGCCCACCAAGTACGAACTCCAAGCGAAGAAAAAACGCATGAGTTACCGCAGCGTTGCCGAGTTTATGGCAGAGCGCTATCACAGTGATTACGCTTATCTTCTAACTCTCAACGACGCGAAAAAAATCAATAAGCTTAAAGCGCGAGATTCGATCATTGTTCCTAACGTCACGCCGTTTTGCATCGAGAAAATCACCGGCATGAAACACGAGGCCGAGGAAGCCCTCAGCCAGCGCCACGTGGTGGTGAACACCAAGATCAACCAAGCTCGGATTTTCGAGGCTGCGCCCGCGGCACTCGTGGTGGAAGAACCAGGTGTTAGCGCTCCCGTGATCCGCGCCAACCGCGGTCTTGTCGCCTCGTTTCCAATCACTCCGGGTCAGCCGCAATTCATCAAATTTGGCACTTGGGAATTGCGCAATATGATCGAATTGCCCAACTGGCGATATGACAAACAATTGCTAAAAACCGGCAAGCGCAGCAAGGATTCGCTCAACATTCCACCCGGCCCTAACAGCCCAGTCGGAGTGATCTGGAATGGCCTCAGCAAACCCGGCATCGGTATGCATGGAACGTCGAATCCCGAAACCATCGGCCGCGCCCGCAGCGCGGGTTGCATCCGCCTCGCCAACTGGGACGCCATCCGCCTTCCTTTGCTCATCCGCCCCGGCACCACCGTGGAAATCCGCTAGATTTCTTTGCTCAGCGCGCCATGACACAAACCCTCAAATGGACGCTAATTTTCACCATCATCGCGCTGTTAGGTTATGCCGCCTACGGGCTGAAGACACGGGAAAAGCCAGTCGCCATCGTTTTTGATCAACCGATCACACAAAGCCAGTTGGCCCGGGCACTACATGAAAAACTCCGGCTCGATGGCGCAACGATCAAATCCCTAACTCCAGAGAAACGCCAAGCCGCCCGCAACGACGCCTTGGACGATCTAATCGATCAAGAAATCCTGCGTGCTAAAGCCGCAAACTTCGAAGTGACAGAGCATGAAATCGAAGCGCTCTTCAAGGAATTCAGCACATCATTCAAGAGCCCTGAGGAAATGCTCACCGCCATGAAATCTCAGGGCATCGCCAACCCGAATGATCTACGCTCGCGACTCGCAACTCGCATCCAACAAGAAAAATATGTCGAATCCAAATTGGCACCACTCACAAGCGTTGCTGAAGATGAAGCGCGCAAGTGGTTCGATGAAAACCACCAGCACCTCGGCCTACCAGAACGCATCAATGTTCGCCATCTATTCATCGCCACTCTTGATCGTCCACAAGCAGAGGCAAAGGCGAAATTAGAAACCGCGCTGGCCGACCTAACATCACAGAAGAAAACGTTCGACTCGCTTGCCAAAGAACTCAGCGAAGACGAATCCAACAAGAACCGCGGCGGCTCGCTCGGCTGGATGACTCGTGACCGACTGCCCGCTGATTTCACTGCGTCGGTTTTTGCGCTGCCACTCCATCAAGCATCGCTCGTCCGCACCAAACTCGGTTGGCACTTGGTAGAAATCACCGACCGCAAGCCCGCCACAGCACGAATTTTTGAAGAGGCCAAAACAGAAACCATCGCCGCGTTAGAAGCAATCAAACGTCACCAAGCTGCGGAAAATTTCCGCAAATCTCTGCGTCGCTCCGAAGCCGCTAACATCAAAATTTTTCCTGAATGAATTGCCGACTGAGTCGTGCGTCGCGTGCATTTCCCGCTTTAAATCAGGCTTTCGTGCCATTTCGTGAATTTCGGGGTTTCCATTTTTCTTCTGATCGAAAATTCAAAATCTACATTCTCCAATCGTCATTCGTCCATCAAACGCTGGCGAGATGAGGGCTGTTCATTGGCAATTTCTTTTTCCGAAGACCTTCCGCAGGATGCGGAAGGATGCACGCTGGAAGCGTGCGCCCCCCAACACCTGGAGGAGATGATCTATTTCCGATAGACTGGGAACGATGATTTGCGGGTGGTTTTTTGCGGCGCGGATTCGACGTGGATGGTTTTCCTTGTGCCGTTTTTGCCGCCTGTTTCGACGCGTGGGATTTCATCCATAGCAGGCAACACGCCGGGGCCGTCTGCGAAGGTGCGGACCTTGCTAGAGACTTTGTAACGATTGTCCATCGCGGACTGCACGTCATCTAAAGTGCGTTCGCTGTTCACGATGGATGGTTGAATGAAGACCATGAGTTCGCTGCGGTTTTTGACGTCCGAGACATCTGAGAAGAGTCTGCCAAGGTAGGGAATATCGCTGAGGATCGGGATACCGGACTTTGACTGACTATCTTTATTTACGATCAGGCCCCCGAGCACGATGGTCTGATTGTTGGGAACGGTGGCAGTGGTGAGGATCTCCCGAGTGGAGATTCTAGGGACTTCCAAAATCCCTCCGTTTGTTCCAGCGCCTGAGAGTTTTTGTGTTCCATTTTGTTCGTCGTTAAGCAAGGAGATCTGCATGGTAATCTGTTTGTTATCGTTCACCAATGGGATAACTTCTAGTTTTAACACAACGTCCTGATATTGAATGCTTGTGCCACTATTGTATCCACCTGCGTTGGAGCCGCCTTGAGTTGGAATAGCGATCCGTTCGCCACTTGAAATTGTCCCCTTCTGATTGTTGGAAGTGAAAATACTGGGTCGAGAAAGCACGGTGAAATCAGTTTTTGACTGAAGGGCTTTCAAAAAGATATTGAGATCGCCGATTTGTCCGTAGGCACGCAGGCCGCCGGCACTTCCGAGCGAACCCGGATCAAAATCAAAACCATCACGGACGGGATTGGTGCCGGTGCCTACAATTGGCAAGATCGGTAAAACCGGGCCAATGCCGCCGCCACCACGGCTGACGATGTCGCCGCTGTTGATCAGATAGTCCATTCCGGTTTCATGAGTATCATCGAGCGTCAGCTGCCCGATAACAGTGGAGATCATGACTTGGTCGGGTTTCACGTCGATTTGGTCGAGCAGGCGTTCGATGATTTCGAGGGCTGTAGGTGGGCCTTGGGCGACGACTGAGTTGGTGATGTTGTCGGCGACGAGCAGAGTGCGGCCGACGAGTAGGGATTCGGGAGCGGAGCTGACTGATGGATCGTCGAGTCCGCCGCCGCCGCCGAGTCCGCCGCCGGAACTGCCGCCGAAGCCGCCGCCGCCGCCGCCGAAGCTGGAATTTCCGCCGCCGAAGGAATTGTTGCCGGACGAGCCGCGCGAGCCGTTGGAGTTGCGGCCGCCGGTGGATTGGTTGCGGCCGGTGGATTGGGTGCGGCCTGCGCCTTGGCCTGCACCTGCGGCACCGCCTGCGCCGCCGCCGGAACCGCCGCTGTCACCCGTGCTGGAGAAGGCGCGGGTAAGTGCGTCTCCTGCGATCGGGAGGAAGTCGGAAACAGTGAGGAAACGAAGTTTCCGCCGCATGAAGGTTTTCTCGCTGGTGGGGATGTCGAACTCGCGGATCAGGCCTTCCACAAACAGGATATCCACTGGGCGGCCCATGATGAAAATGCGGTTGGTGCGGGGTTCTGGGACGATTTGAGGCGGGTTTTCCTCGCCGCTACCGCCGCCGCCCGGTTGTCCGGGAATCTGCGGCACGCCGGGAGGCGCACCGGCTGCGGGAGCTGGGGTGGCGCGTTGCACGCCAGCAGTGGTTTGCGCGGATGATTGCGCGGTGAGTAAGGTGGTGAGAATGTCGGCGATCTCGGTGACGTCGGCGTATTGGACTTTGACAAAACGCGAGGAGACTTGCGACGAGGGTTTATCGATTTCTTTTTTCAGATCGATGAGTTTGCGGATCAGCGAGGTGTTTTCCGTGATCACGATGGCGGAGGCATTCGGCACTGCGGCGATCGAGCCGAAGGCTCCGAACTGGCCGATGATCTGGGTGAAGGTGTTCACGGCCTCGGCGGGCTTGATATAGCTGAGGGTCATGACGTAGGAAATCACGGCGTCGCCCTCGGGTAGGGCGTCCTCATCTTTGTAAATATCCAGACCGACGCCGGGCGGGCGGATGCCGCCAGTGGCGATGGTCAGCACGTCGAGTTTCGGGTCATTCGGGTGTTGGACAAAAACGAAGTTCTCGATGATCGCGGCTTTTTTCAGCAGTTCTGCGGCATCAGCGAAGGTGAGTGGGTCTTTTGGGCTGGCTTCTTGGACGAAGGAAAACTCGGCGGTGGAAGCGGCGTTCGAGACGATGACGCGTCGGCCAGTGTATCTGCGGAAGAGTGCGGCGAGGGCGTTGCCGCTCAATTTCGGTTCGATGATATCCTCGGTGATGAGGTTGTCGCCGAGTGGGATGCCGGGTTTGATGGGAGGAAGCACAGATTGCGGGAGCGCATTGGCGGCTCCGGTGTCTAACGGCGGGACTCCCGGCAAGGCGGGAGGGATCGGAACCGCTGGAAGGGGTGGCTGAGCATTGGCGATAAGACCAGTGAGGACAAGCAGCAGAATGGAACGTGAAAAGGTCATGGGAAACGGATGGAATGAAATAAGCAAAAAAATCAGCGGCGAATCCCGCGAACGTCAGGGCGTGTGTTTTGGGCTGGGCGAGCGGGGGCGGCGCCCGGATTGGGTTGAGGGGCCGGCGGTGGGACGACGCGCGGGCGCGGTTGCCGGACCGGCGCGGCACCGGGCACCCCGGGTTTTGGTTGCGGCGTTGCAGGCACGGCACCTGCGTTTTGTGGATTGGCTTTGGCTGCGGCTGGCGCGGCGGCCAAGGTGAGCAGTTTTTCATCAAACGCGACATTTCCGGAAACCGCGCCTGAGGACAAATGCACGACGGTGCCCAGAGGATTGCCGGGTTTGCGTATCACCTCGATGATGCGCAAACCGTGTTTGGATTTTACTTCATCCGAATTCACCGTGATGCGTTCTTCTGGATTTTTCTTGTTCAAAAGGGTGACTCGATAGCCGCCGGAAATGGGTGAGACTCCCGCGAGTGCGTAGTCTTCTAGCGGATTGACCGCCGGCCCGGCGTCTGGTGGCGGCGGCCTAGAAGTGAAGGGCGAATTGGTCCACAGGCTGGAATATTTCATGATCGGCGCCTTTTTCGGCTGATCCGCATGGGCGCAACCAGCCAGAGCGAGTGCGACGATGAGGATGCGGGAAACGATGTTCATGGGAAGGCGGGGAGGGGATTTGAGATTTGAGATTTGAAATTTGAGATTTGAAATTTGAGATTTGAGATTTGAAATTTAAAATTTGAAATTTTTTAGGCGGGTGGCTGTGGGGTGAACCATTGTTCGACGGTGGTGGTGCAGTCGATTTTGGTGTCGTCTTGAGTGTTAGGGGAAACTCGGATGCGGGTGGCCATGCGCATTTGCTCGGGAATATTGAGGCGGTCGAACCAACGGTAAAGAGCCTCCTCGGTGCCATTCACGGTGATTTCCATTTTGGCGCGGTGGTAGTGGGCACCTTCTTTGGCATCGGAGGGCAGAGGTTTTTGGGTTTTGATGGTTAGGCCTGCGGTTTTGGCTTCTTGTTCGCAAAATTGTTGCAGTTTGGTCTGCACGTCCTGATTGGCGGCGGTTTCGGGTTCATGCTGGGTCAGCCAATTCATTTCCTCGCTCACTTGATCGCGGCTGGCGCTGAATCGCTCAGCGGTTTCCAATTTGAGCAGCGCTTGATCCCGCTGATTCCAAATCTCAGTTTTTTTCGCTTTGAAAAAATTGACCGCCAAAACATTGAGAATGATGAACCCTGCGGTGGCAAAGAACATCAGCAGGCGTTTTTCACGGAAAGACATAATTGGGTAAATGCTGAATGGCTGAAATCTGAGATCTGGTGATGAAAGAATGCCGGTTGAGCTGGGATTTGTCGGTTAAGGTTGGGATTCACCCGGGACAAGGCCGCTGTAAACAAACTCCCAGCCGCGAGTCGAGTTGTTTGGCTCGGGCGTTTGCCATTTGAAATTCGCGAGGTCGGCAGTTTTTGTGAGTTTCAGGCTGAAGGTATTTGCGGCTTGGAGCGATGGCGCTTCGCCCATGAGTTTGATGTCCAAGGCGCTGATGTCTGCGGTTTTGAGTCGCAGTCCACTGTTGGGCGGGATGCAGTCGGCGATGCGCTTGAGAATATCGACTGGCGAGTTGGCCAGATCGATGGCTGGCGCGAGTTCGTCCCATTTGGTGACGTGGAGTGCGTAGGCCGCGCCGTCTGGGGCGATGGATTCGGCTTGGGCGTTGAGTTTTTGGGTTTCTGCTTGGGTTTTCCAGAGCGTATAGCCAGACCAGCCGATCACGCCGAGGTAAACCAGCGCCACGGCGGCCACGGCGAGCGTCATTTGGAGGCGGCGTTGGGCAGTGCGGCGGGCGGCGCGGACGTCGGCGGGCAAGAGTTTGCTGAGTGGGACTGGCAGCACCGGCGCGGGGCGCGGGCAGACATCGGCTTGCACGCGGAAAACGGCGTTGAGTGCTGAGGTGTCGATGGTTTCGCGGTTGCTCCAGACCATGACGTGGGCGGGCCTTACCTCCAGCCCTTGCATGCCGAGCTGCATCAACGAGAGGCTGATTTCCCGGGCTAGAGATGCATCGGGCTGCGGGCCATCGACCGAGGTGGCTTGGCAAAAAACCAATTTCCCTTGTTGAAAAACCGCGAACACCCAGCGGCCGAATTCCTGCCAGAGGGTGAGCGCATCCCCAACGACGGGAAATGCGCGGGCGGAAATATCGAAGCCCTTGGGTCCGCGGCGCGGCAGTTCGTTGTCGGCTGGGGATCGCAGGAAAACCGAAAACAAGGTGGTGTTTTCCGTTTCACGAGCGATCACAAAAACATCGGTGAGCTGGCCAGCCATCGGGTCTGGGCGGAGGCCGAGACGCTCGGCATGGAGCGCGGCGAGGTCAGGAAAAAGTGCGTCGTCCTCGCTGTTGACGCGCATCGGCACGGCGGTGAAGGACTTGATGGGGAAAAACAGGGTGATGTTTCCTGGCGGGAGATTGGTCAGATCACCGGCGTGGTCGAAGGCGCTGGCCTCGTGCAGGGTGCAGCCGCCTTCGCTCTGGCTGGACCAGATTTCCCAACCGGCTTCACCGGGCACCAAGAGGATGTTTTCGTTGTGTGTCTTGCTCACGGGATGATTTCTTCGGTGCGTTCGAGAAGGGCAGGTTTTCCGCTGCGATTGCGGATAATCACGGTGATTTTGCGTTTGGCGCCCTCGGCGTAACCGATGCTTTCGATGCGGTCGGTTTGGTCCTTGACGGTGAAGCGCTGGGCAAGATCGGGGCGACCATCTACATCAATTCCCAAAAGTGCAAGCGCGTCTGCGGGGTTTTCAAAAGGAAGGTCATCGGGTGTGGCCCGCACTTGATCCGGGCCACGCACGGTTTCCGGGATGATCTCGGCCTGCTCGACTGGGCATTCGGCGGCTGCCGCAATCAATTCCGCCGGCGCATCATTGAGGTCCAGCGCACCACCGCTCCACACGGTGAACCACGACCGCCAATCCGGCCGGATCGCCTCCACCATCGCCATGCCACGCACCAGGCGGACTTCGTTGATGTCGTAAAACGGACGGTTGAACGGCTGATTCACGCGACCCGCTTTTTTGTATTGTTCTTTTTCGGCTCCGGTTAGGGAAACGTTGTTGTCTTCATCCACCCAATCAATGAGAGCGTCCGTCACGGCTTGGGCGTCTTCCTGTTCGAGTCCCCAGTCGTTGAAAATGGAGCTCAGCAGGTTTTTATCGCTGCGCAGCAGGATGGCGTTGATGTTGAATCGGCCGCCCTCGGAGGTGAGCCGGACCTCGTATCTTCCGCCTGCTTTCTCATCGGTCATTTGCAGCAGTGGATCGGTGCGTTTGATCGCCGGGTTGCAACCGACGGCGATGCCCATTTCGGCGATTTGCCGGGCGCGTGAGCCATGGATCTTGGCGGAAGCGACATCGACATCGAATGAAATCACCCGCAGTGCCGCCATGCAGGCGAGGCCGATGATCGCGATCAGCCAGAGAACGGCGAGCAATGCTGCGCCGCGCGGGGAAGATCGTGGTGAAATCAAAGTCATGGTTTCTAGAAAATCAGGGGTTTCCGCCGTTGGGGTTGGGAGTCTGGCCATCGGGGACGGGGATCACAACCGGACTGCCATCAGGATCGCCATCGGGATTGCCGTCAGGATTGCCGTTGCCTTGGCCGTTCGGGCCTTGTGCCATCTGGCGCATCATCGTTTCCGGATTTAGTTTCGGCGGCAGCCAGAATACCTTGCGGATCTCTTCACCTTGCGCGCCGATGGCCATCACCAGCTCCATCTGCAATGGCACGCGGCCCTGAATTTCCCAGTCGTATTGCCACTCCATCGTGCGCCCATCGAGCACCCGCCACTCGAAATACGCGACATCCTCAAGCAGCACAATTTCCGCGAATGGCTTGTCGTCTGATGCTGACTTATCCAGCGGCACCGCCGAGCCTTCGAGGATTTCGTTTTCGTAGTAATAAAGCACGATGTCGAGGAATCCGCTGCGGCGTTTGACGGTGGTGAGCTGCACCGCCTTGGCGATGCGCTCGTCTCCGCCCCAACTGAAACTGGTAGGCACATTTTGCAAAGTGAGCTCGGATAGATAATGCGCGGATGATTTTTCCACTTGCAGATCCAGCCGGGTATTGCCGGGCAGTGAGGACAAGCGCTGGCCGAGAAGGTCGAAAAATGCCACCCGCTCCATTTCCTCATTCTGGGTTTTGATGATCGTGTTGCCCAAGGCTAACGAAGTCCTAGCGATGCCAAAAACCATGCCAATAATGAGAGCCATCAAGCCCACGGCAATCACCACTTCCAACAGCGTGAATCCCGAGCGACGAGAGAAATGCGGATGCGTTTTCATGGTTGGTACATGCGTCCGTAGCGCCAAGTCTCCACCGCCCGCTCTTGCCACGCGCCATTGGCAAACCACTTGCCGCGAATCTCAATGCGGAACATTTCCTGCAACGGCTCGCCATCCTCATTTTCTAACTTATTGAGCAACTCAATCGTAGTGTCGAGCTCGATCCCAGCGCTTTTGATCACGGAATTCGTTTTGCCTTCCTCCAAAACGGGCAGCGACAAAGTTTCATCTAACGCACTATCCAAGATCCGCGTGATGCGCAATTCACTCTGCGCTAACGATGCCGCCTGCGACATTCGATTGAGCGCAACCACGAACCCCGTCACCGCCATGCCGAAAATCGCCAGCGCCAGAACCATCTCAAGAAGAAGGAATCCGCGGCGACCTGACTGGCAAGAAAGTTTCATCGGGCTTCTAAAATGCTGTCTCGAATGGTGGCGGTGAGCGGATGATAGCTGTCCTCCGCCCAACTGTTTTCCAAAGTGAATTTCACAGAGATCGGCTCGCACAATCCGTTCGGATCAAAGCGCCAGACGTGAACCACATCCTTGAGCGTGGTGAACCATTGTTCCGAATTCCACCGCCGGATCAGGACGTTCATGCCATCTTTGAGAACGTATTCACGGCCCTCACCCGCCGTCTGCACAACCGGCTCGCCGCCAATCCGATGGCCGCCCGCAGTTTTCTTTTCATCCTGCCCAGCCTGCGCCAGCGGCATCATGCGCACCACACCCTCGCGGAACTCCAAGGCATATGGCGTCTGCTGAAGAATCGCCGTCATCCGAGCACGCTTGGCTAACACTTCCACCTCACCCGAGGCATCACGCAAAAGACGTTCGTCTGAGGAAAATACCATCATGCTCACCGCTCCACCCATTAGAATTGCGGCAATCGCCAGGACCACCACGATTTCCATCAGAGTGAAACCGTGCGGCCGCTTAGTCGTCTTGGCTGCTGAGGTCATCGCCGGAATTTTCCAGGCCGTCCGGGCCTTTGCTGATGAGTTCAAACTCATTGGCCCGCTTTTTGCCGGGGAAACGATAGGCATATGGACTGCCCCACGGATCAGGCTGGACCTTGCTCATCACCTGCACCCAGCGGCGTGGCACCGGCGTGCTAGTCGGCTTGTTCACCAAAGCCAAAAGACCCTGCGTGCCGGTCGGATATTGCCCTGCATTCAACTTGTACATTTGCAGCGCGCTTTCGAGACTCTTGAAGTCGGCTTCCACCTGCTTGAGTTTCGCCGCGTCACCGATGCCGCGCATCGCAAAGATCGCACCACCCAAAATCATGGCAATGATGCCAAGCACGATGACCATTTCCAAAAGGGTGAAACCGGCATTGCGGCGAGGTTTTGCGGGAGTTTGATTGATTTTCATAGAGATCTAAAATGCATTGCGCGGCACAGCCTCGCAGCAAAGAGAACGCCGTGCCATGCAAAAATTGTCGGCTGAAATTTTGGCAAAACCCCGCTTTGTGGCCGCTGAAGATTTGAAGCGCCACTCTTCAGTTAGCAAATTTGATTTCGAGGCCTTTGCGTTTCCAGGCTTTGGTGATGGACTTCTCCAAGTCCTCGTAGCCTCGCCCATCAAGCAGTGTGTCCAGCGCATCTTGGCCCGATTTGCCATCACGCAGGGCGGCTAGAAATTTTTTCATGCGCGCACTGTCGCCCTCCCCATCGAGATGGAGAAAATAAGTCGTGAGCACCAGCGCAATGCCGTAGTTGAAATTCGCCTTTGACCCGGTGAAATCATCGTAATCCATCATGAAAAATTCCTTCAGCGGAGGCATTCTAACGGACTTACCGAGCGCCCGACCGCCACGCTCGCCTTTGCCAAAATCGATCACGTAAGCACAAATGTCGTCAAAATTTGATACCACCTTAAAAGTTCCATTTCGATAAGGAGTCGCCGTGACATACTCGGCGATGCCTTCGCTAAACCAACCCACCGCACCACTTTTGAAATACTCCACCGGTGTGAGCTGGTGGGTGATTTCGTGAATCAATGTTTGGTTTGCTTTATCACGGTCTAACATATAACTGCTGCCAACTGGACGAACGCCAAGGCTAGTGAGCGGCACGATCACCGTGCTCTTGGCACCAATGAACACTCCAGAACTTCCAGACGGTCCGCCTGCTTTGTTGTAATCTTCCTCTTTCTCAAACAAGATGATCTGATACTTCCCGTCGATTTTTTCGCCGCCAGAAAGTCCTAGCGGGAGTTCGCGGCAGTAGAGATGGGATGCCTCGAACATCACCGCAAAGCCCCTAACAACCGACTGCGATAAGCGGACGTCGCAGACGAATCGGTAATTGGCACTTTCATAGATGAAGCAGTTATTATCTTTGTCTTGCTTGATCGTGCGGATCTCAGGATCGCCGTTGAAACTAACCTTCTTTGGCCAAGGCGCATCGAAATTGGCAGGTTTCACGGCGATGACTTCCCCCGCTGACACCCGCTCTGTCTCCGTCACCCGTTCACTCCTGTTCGCCCAAGTTTCAGACCACCCAAGAGAAGTTAGAAAAAACAGTGCTGCGATGGGCGAGCATCGCAACACTGCATGCATTCTTGAGCGATGAGAAAGTTTCATCAATCGAGTGGCGTGAGCTTGCAGGCATGGATCATTCACGACTGGGACGATGCGTTTGTGAAAATTGAAATACCGCCTCATGATTCCATTAGATTTAAATTTAAGCGCATATTCCCTCGCTAGATTTTTGAATTTCCCTAGAGCCGTATGGGTTTAAACGCGGTTTTTGATTTCCTGCGGGTGGCTACGGCGTGGGGGTTGGCTTGCGAGCTAACAGGTCAATGATGCTTTGGGCTTCGGGTGTGGGTTCGGTGAGCTGCTGGAAACTCGCTCCTGCCACGCTCACTTCATTGCGGCGCTGGCTCTTGAGGGTTTCCAATACGCTGGCAAGCGTGAGGGCGCGGTCTTTGGCCCGCAGCGTTTTGCTGGCGAGGGCTTCTTCCTGCTCGGCAAAAAGCGGGGCGAGCCGCTGTTTAAGATGCCATTGGAGGTAATAGGCGAGCATGCACAAAAACACGTGGGCGCGGATGCGTTGATCGGTCTTGTGATGGATGGGCCGCATTTCCAAGCTCACGGTTTTCATGTTGCGGAAGGCTTGCTCGACTCGCGACAGGCTTTTGTAGCGGCTCACGACCTGATCTTTGTCCATGGCCTCGGCGCTGACGGTGGTTTTGATGACGTAACAACCATCG
>ENA-OFCF01000053-OFCF01000053.1-metagenomes-genome-assembly--contig:-NODE-53-length-60941-cov-4.131410_pt1 | contig 60941 bp, 56 predicted proteins | sample MGYA00153387_OFCF01 | MGnify analysis MGYA00153387 | reverse complement strand
GCATTATATTAATTACGGCACCAATTGAAACTCGAATTCAGCGCATACAGGCCCGCGACGGGACAAACAGGAATTTAATTTTAAAGAAGATTGCCAGTCAAATGTCTGACGAAGAAAAAATTAAAAAAAGTGATTTTATCATTGAAAACGTTGATATAGCGTCAACTATAGAACAAGTACATACAGTATTTAATTTATTGAATGATTGATAAAATTTTGATAAAATGTTAATGTTTGGTTAATGTATTATTAGCTTATATGTTAAAATCTTAAATTTGTTGTGATGAATAAATCATTATTTAAATTCTTGGTTTTCTTAATGAGTTTGTCCCTAATCGGGATAATCGTAGTTCAGTTTTATTTGATTAATACATCATTTCAAAATAATGACGAGCAATTTAAATACCATGTAAAACAAGTTATCAGTAAAGTTGCCGATGACTTAAAGCAGTATGAAACGTATGGGTTTTTGAGCCAGTACAATATTTTAAAAGACAGTATTGGAAAAGAACCTAAAAGAGGAGATTTGTTAGAATATGTTTTAGTTCAAAAAAACAGAATCACCAATGAAACCATCATTTATTCAAATAGTATAATATCAGAAGATTATAACGTTAATCTTTCGTTCTTTGATAAAAAGCGAGATTCAGTAACTGCTAAAGGTTTAATTTCAAACAGAAAAACTGAAATATACTCTGGAAGTTCTTTAGAAAATGCTCCTGTTAAAAGCGTGTCGAAACCCGATATTTCTTATAAAAAAGAAGGCAGCCTGGAACTTTTGGATAAAGTATCTTTTGAGATAAACTTTCGTGAAATTGTTGAAAATAAGTCATTATTTGAAAGGATTTCGCAGCAAAAACTACAGCAACTTCTTGCATTTGAATTGAATAAAGCCGAAGTAAAAACTCCATATGAATATGCAGTAAATAGTAATGGCCTAACAACCAAACTGAAATCTGAAGCATTTAGTTTTGATAAAAACAATACTTTTTCTGTTCCAATTTTAACGGATATCGACGGAAAAAGCAAATATCAGTTGTTAGTGAGTTTTCCGGAAAAAAAGAAATTTTTGTTTTCTGAATTAATAGGGATAACAACATTGTCGATTATTTTTACGTTAATAATTATTATTGCCTATTCCAGTGCATTGAGTCAATTAATAAAGCAACGTCAAATTTCTGAAATCAAAACTGATTTCATTAATAATATGACACATGAATTTAAAACACCAATTGCAACAATTAACTTGGCCTTGGACGCTATAAAAAATCCAAAAATCATAGACGATAAAGAAAAAGTTTTTCGATATCTGCAAATGATCAGAGATGAAAACAAGCGAATGCATGCACAAGTAGAAAATGTTTTAAGAATTTCAAAACTAGAAAAAAATGAACTTGATATTCAAAAGGAAGCATACGATATAAATGAAATTATTGAAGTTGCAATTGATCATGTTAATTTAATTTTAGAGGACAAAAGTGGTATAATCAGCAAACATCTGGATGCGAAAAGAACGACAGTTTTGTTAAACGATGTTCATTTTACAAACGTTATTGTTAACATTTTAGACAATGCTATAAAATATTCACCTGAGAATCCGAACATAGATATTTATACAGAAAACATAAAAGATTTATTGTTAATCAAAATTAAGGACAGAGGCCTGGGATTAAACAAAAGTACGATAAATAGAATTTTTGAAAAATTTTATCGCGAACATACCGGAGATTTGCACAATGTGAAAGGTCACGGTCTGGGTCTGGCTTATGTTAAAAGAATAGTAGAAGATCATAATGGTCAAATAAGTGTTGAAAGCGAAAAAGGAAAGGGTAGCACCTTTATAATTAAAATACCCGTAATAAATTAAAAAATGGAAACAGAAAACAAAAAAATATTGCTAGTTGAGGACGACCCTAATTTCGGTTCGATTCTGAAAGATTATTTAATTTTAAATGACTTTGACGTTACATTGGCTAAAAATGGAATGGAAGGTTTTGAAAAATTTAAAAAAGACATTTATGATCTTTGTATTCTAGATGTAATGATGCCTTATAAAGATGGCTATACTCTGGCTAAGGAAATCAGAGAAAAAAATAAAGATGTGCCAATTATCTTTTTGACTGCAAAATCTATGAAAGAAGACGTGCTCAAAGGTTATAAAGTTGGTGCAGATGATTATTTAAACAAGCCATTTGATTCAGAAGTTTTGTTAGTGAAAATTAAAGCAATTATTCAGAGAAAATCTTCAGATTCAAAAACTGACGTAACCAAATTTGAGTTTGAAATCGGACAATTTCACCTAAATTCAAAGTTAAGATTCTTAACGTACAAAAATACGGAACCAATAAAATTGTCACCGAAAGAAAACGAACTGCTAAAATTGCTTGCTATCTATGAAAATGATCTGATGAAAAGAGAATTGGCATTGACAAAAATTTGGCGCGACGATAACTATTTTACGTCAAGAAGTATGGATGTTTATATTGCAAAATTACGTAAATACTTAAAACTGGACGAAAACGTTGAGATTCTGAACATCCATGGCGAAGGTTTCAGGCTGGTTGTAAAAGGTTCTGCAAACAAATAATCATAAATCATTAAAAAAAGTGTCCGAAATATATTTATTTTCGGGCACTTTTTTATTTATTAGGAAGTAGCTCAAAATTAGCAGATGCATTTTTCCAATTTATAATTTTAAAAATTGCCTCAATATATTCGTCCCTTTTCTGTTTATAATTCAAATAGTAAGCATGTTCCCACAAATTAATTGTCAATAACGGTCTGCCTTTTATCAACGCATCACTGAGTAGCGGATTTTCATTATTAAAAGTGGTGATAATTTGAAGTTTTCCGTTGCTGTCGGCAATAAGCCAGATCCAACCAGAACCGACATGGCTGTTTGCCTGACTAATAAATTGTTTTCTAAAAAAAGCAAATGTTTCAAAATTTTTGTTAATCGCCACAGCTAGCGAATCGCTAATGCGGTGCGTTGATTTTAAACCAACTGACTTCCAGAATAAATTATAGTTGAAATAAGCACCTGCACAATTTTTTAATTTTAAATTTGTATTGTCAACTTTAGCAAGAATTTCTTCAATTGTACTTTTTTCAAATTCTGTTGCAAGTACTGCTTTATTTAGAGCATTTGTATATGCCAGATAATGTTTACTGTAACTCAATTCCAACGTTAAAGCATCAATTGTGGGAACCAAGGCGTCATATTTGAAGCCCAGTTTATCAACTTTAAAAGCTCCTTCTTCGGCATTTATATCTTCAGGATTTCCAATAATCGCTTTTTCTTCAATTCTTGGAAGCGGCACTTCGACTACTTCTGTATATTTCTTTTTAGAACAGGAATTCAATAATAGAAAAGAAAAGACAGCAAGCAACAAATTTAAGGAAATTTTCATTTAGCATTAATTTTGGTTATCGTTTCAATATATAAAATTTTAGATTCCTGAACTGATAAATGACTTATTTGCAACCAGGCGTTAGTTTTGAAAGCATTTCGTAAATCAAAGTTGGCATTTTGATTGTAATTTATAGAGCCAAAAGTTGCCTGTTTGTAATAGGCATAAAGCCTTAACTGAACATCTTGCGGAAGTGATGATTGTTCAATACTTAAAGCAATTTCGACAGCTTTTTCAAAATTCTCGTCTAATTCTTCGTCTGTCATTGGTTTTTTGAAGCAATTATGGTTTTATTACCTTTGGCTACATCATTTAATTTTACATTGATTTTTGTTCCGATTGGGAAAAATAAATCTACTCTTGAGCCAAATTTTATAAATCCAGCGTCATCACCCTGAATAACCTGAGTTCCTTCTTTGGCATAATTCACTATGCGTCTTGCCAGAGCACCCGCAATCTGGCGGTACAAAATTTCGCCAAAAACCGGATTGTCAATTACGATTGTTGTTCGCTCATTTTCTTCACTTGCTTTTGGATGCCATGCAACTAAAAATTTCCCCGGATGGTATTTACTGAATTTTATCGTGCCACTAGCCGGATATCTGGTAACATGAACATTAATTGGCGACATAAAAATAGACACCTGAAGTCGTTTGTCCTGAAAATATTCCGCTTCAAACACTTCTTCAATTACTACTACTTTGCCGTCAACCGGGGCAATAATAACGTTATTATTTACTGTTAAAGCACGACCTGGGTTTCTAAAAAATTGTAAAATGATTATAAGAAAAACCAGCCCAATTATTTGAACTAACTTCTTTAACCAAAATAAATCTATAAAATTGTCTGCAATTAATACAATTGCGATTGTAACAATACAACCGATTAAGATTGTTTTCGCTCCTTCTTTATGGAAATGTAACATAATTTAAAATTTGATAAAATAAAAATATAAAAGGGATCCTAACAAGGTCCTTTTCTTTTGTTCATTTAAATAAATTAAATTATATAAACAATGAACACAATATTCACATAGGGGGGAGGGTTCTATTTTCAAATGCGGCCACAGGGCTGTGGTCGCCTCAAGAATCGCTTGAACTGAAATTCCTGTAAATTTGACACCTCAAAATATTTTTTGCAAATTTTTTTAGAGATCCCTTCAGGAGGAATTTATCAAACTTTGCAAGAGTTGAATTAGCTTTGAAGTTGAAAGACGTGATTCAGGAGAAGGCAAAGAAGAATCAGGGCGCAAGAACAGACATCGACCAACTAGTTGGACGAAGTTCAAAAAGAACCAACAAAGAACTTGGAAAGATTGCAGGCGGAGATAAAAAAGCGCTTAACCAACTAGTTGGTAAAGCGGTCATGAGCAGTAAAACAGAATAACAATACATTAGTACAGATAAAAATATTTAACCCTTAATTATAGCACAGATTATAATAAAAGCATAGACTTGTACTAAATTATATGATATAATGGTTATAGATACATGTCGTTAATTTCATTTTTCATGTATACTGAGGTTCATGATTTCATGGGCCTCCTCCTCATTTATAACCCTATTTTATCCATATTGGAAATGGTGTATTGCTTACTTAATACAATATAAAAAGGCGGAGGATGAAGATGATAAGACAAGAGAACCCTTATAAAATCTATGAAGTTGATAAAGAGCTGGAAGCCTTAAAGGGAAGGTCCAATACGGAACTAATCAGAATGTACAATGCAGGCCATCCCAGAGCCTTCACAGGCTTGATATATAAGAATGAAGGACTAATTCACTTAATTATAAACAGGACCAGAGGCACGAGCAAAAAGAGCTTTGCGGATATTGCAGAAGCTTCAGCAGACAGCAGCCTTGAGGATCTCGAGCAGATTGGATATATTACCCTATATTCCGCTATTGGTACTTATGATCCAGATAAAGGGATTCAGTTTTCAACCTGGTTAACAAACAATCTTGAATGGGATATCATGGGATACTTCAGGTCCATAAAGATGGATAAAGCCATTAGGCAAACGAGCCTGAATAGAATGGCATTTAATGGAGATGATTCAGAAGTTGAACTAGGTGAGTTAATCGAGAGCGACCAGGATGTAGAACAGGACGTTATCGACAATATGTTCGCTTATGAACTGGGCAGGCTTTATAATAAAATTTTTAAAAAATCATTATCCCCAGTGGAAGAAAGTATCATAAGACTTCAATATGGAATTACAAAAACAAGAGAAGCCTATTCACTGGATGAAATAAGTGAAGCCTTTCAAATAGATATTGAAGCAATTCGGGGAAGAAGACAAAATGCCATATCAAAATTAAGAAGAAGATATGAAATTCAAAACATATATTATGAATCTAAGCCAAAGATAGAATCTTTATATAAAGAATACATGAAAAAGGCAAAATAAAAGGGCAACAAAAAACCCGAATATTTCATCGGGTTTAGTGCTTCAATAATCGGGCACTGTATCAAAACTGTATCACAAACAAATTCGTAATGAATTTTCCTTTATGAGCAATGTCTTAAAACCGTACAACCGTTGATATTGCTACGTTTGTTTTTCATCCTTTGGCAGGGGTACTAGGTTTCGAACCTAGATTTACGGTTTTGGAGACCGTTGCTCTGCCGTTGAACTATACCCCTAAGCGGTAACCTCAATCTTGGCTACGCTGTTTATTTTAACATCATCAAGAAGTGATGTCAACAATTTGTTAATATACAGTCACCCCTGATTTTTGATTTGAATATAGAAATTTACTACATAATAAATTGAATTATGGCTGTCTTTAAGCTATGATGAAGTCAAGTGTCCATTCAAATATGAAAACAGTATGCAATTGGCTGTTCTCATTCCCTCATCAGGATATCGAGAAGGAAGGCTGGAAGAAATATGACAAATGAGAAATTGAAGTTAAATGAAATCTTGAAACTGGATAGGTATCGGAACATCTCTTTGGTTGGCGCCGGGGGAAAGACAACCCTGATCAAACGGCTCACCTTTACCCTGAAGAAAACGAAGATGATTCTCATCTCCAGCACAACATCCTTCACAGAGCCAGATGTCACAAAATATGACTTCATCGACTATTTCTATGATCACGATTATGACTTCAAGGAGATTACAAAACCGGGGATCTATATCATTGGGACAACCAAGAAGCAAGAGAACCTGATTCTCGGACTTTCTGTGGAAGTCATCGAAAAGATTGCAGCTGACTTTGACTACTCGATTATAGAATGTGATTTTGCCAATGGAAGGCCACTCAAGGGGTTTAGGGATTTCGAACCGGTCATTCCCAAAACTACAGACATGACCCTTGGCATCATCGACATCCACTCTCTGGGCCTCCTCGTCCATGCTTCCAATATCCACCACCTGGATAAGTTCATTGAGCTTACTGGGAGTACAATCGGTGCCATGGTAACCATACCGAACCTCAAAGAAATCATCGACAACAAGGATGCCCTGTTCAGCAATGCGGTGGGGAAGAAGGTCCTCTTTATCAACAAAGTGGAGAAGGTACTGGATCAAGCACTGGCTGCAAGCCTCCTTGAAGCCATCGACAAAAGCAAACTCAACCTTATCATTGAAGGCAGTCTTCAGGATGAGACTTATCATATCGTCTACGAGAACCATTATTATTGAGAACTTGAGGAGCAGTGTCATGAGATATCTAATACTGAGCGACATCCATTCCAATATACAGGCTTTCACCAAAATCGTTGAGACAGAAAAATATGATCAGATCCTTTTCCTTGGCGATATCATCGGTTATGGTGGAGATCCCTACCTTTGCTACAAGAAGTTTTTGGAGCTCGGTGGGAAAGGGGTCATGGGTAACCATGAGTACGGCGTCATCAAACCCTACACCCTGATTCATTTCAGTGAGAACGCCAGGCTAGGGGTGCTCTATACCATCAAGCAGCTGCCTAAGGAGTATTTTGATAGTATTGCCCAGCTCAAGGGATTCCTGGTGGTGGAGGACTTTGTCCTTTGCCATGCCATGCTGAACGACCCGCTTCAGTTCAATTATGTCTTTCCTGAAGATAAGGATTCCTCATATCTTCAGGAGACCTTCGGCATCATGGCTGAAATGGGCGTGAAGCTGATGTTCACAGGACACACGCACAAACCCTGCATCTTCAAGCTCAACGATATGGGCAAGACCGAAATCTATAAATCTAGAAATGGCGACCTGTACCTTGATGAGAACTACTATGTCATCAATGTCGGTAGCGTGGGGCAGTCAAGGAACAAAGTTCCCAAGGCGCATTATGTCATCTATGACTCTTTCGAAAGGAAGGTTACGTTCAAGTCTGTGGAATACAACATCAATGAAGCCGCCAGGAGCATTGAGAAAGCAGAACTCCCTGATTTTCTGGCGGAACGGCTATATCTTGGCATATGAGAACCTGCTGCCCGATTCAGCAAAAATAAGCCCTGCATCTTAAGAATCGCTTCCGACAAATCATTTGAAGAGGGTTCAGGTTTCAATTGCAATCCCCATGGATTTATGATACAATTCAATTGAATACAATAAGATATGGGGTATGAATATGATAGATGAACTTAAACTTGAAAATCAGCTATGTTTTGCTGTCTATGCATTTTCGAGAGAAATCAACAAAATATACAGGCCTTATCTGGAGCCTCTAGGACTTACCTATACGCAGTATCTGGTAATGCTCGTCCTCTGGGAGCAGGACGGGATTTCGCTGAAGGAGTTGGGCAGGAAGCTCAAGCTGGATTCAGGAACCCTGACACCACTTCTGAAAAAGCTTGAAAACGACAAAAAAATCGATCGGACACGTGATAAGAGAGATGAAAGGAACCTGATCATCTATCTTAGCAAACAAGGCAGGGAACTCATGGGTCAGGCAGAAAATGTGCCCAATAACATCGCGTGCAGCCTTCCTTTGGACATCGAAGAAATTGTCAGCCTGAGGGACCAGCTAAAAGGGATCCTCGACCAGTTGGACATTCAGACCAAGGATAACATCATCAAGTGAAACAGGAATGCCTGATATAAAAATGAAGCAGAGACTTAAGTCTCTGCTTCATTTTTATTGCTTTTCTCTTGAGGTTAACCCTCGTTGGGGTTATTCAGGTTCGTGTTCCCGGAGCTGTAGGTGTGTTCCTCGATTCCTTTAGGTGAAAATTCCGATTGCACATCGTCCGAATCCAAGAGGTCCATGTCTTCAGGACCGTTATAGAGGTTGAAGCGGATGGTGAACGTTGACCCTTTCCCCAGGGTTGAAATGACATTGATCGTGCCGCCGTTCAGCTTGACAAAGTTTTTGACGATGGTGAGTCCGATACCGTTCCCCTCGATGATCTCCCGGGACTTGTCCACGCGGTAGAACCTTTCGAAGACGTTCGGCAGGTCCTCTTTGGGGATGCCGATTCCAGAATCCTTTATCCGAAAGTAGCAGTAGTTGTCATCCCTGGACAGTCTGATGTTGATGTTTCCGTTCCGGGGGGTGAATTTGATGGCGTTATGCAGAAGATTGTTCACCACCTGATAGATGGAGTGCTTGTCAGCAAGAATGAGGATATCCACATTTTTTGGGTAATCGTATTTGAACTTGATGGACTTTTCCTTTGCAATCCCCTGGAAGTTGATATATACATCATTGAGAAGCTGCTTGACATCCAAAATGACAATCTTTGCTACCATACTTTCCGCTTCGAACTGTTTGAGGATGTTCAGATTGTCAATCAGCTTGCCAAATCGGATGACTTCCTCGTTCAGGGACTGGAAACGCTCTGATGTTGCCGGCAAGATTCCATCGATGATTGCCTCCAGGTTTGTCTGGAGAACATTGAGCGGATTACGCAGCTCATGGGAGACGTCTGAAATGAGCCTTTTTCTTAGCATGTCCTGTCGGTCTAGTTTCTCACCGAGGTTGTTGATGCTCTTCCTTAAGGTTTCAATCTCCATGACATCACCGACGGTGGTTTCCCGGGCACTGAGGTCTCCGGTAGAAAGGCTGAAGGCCGTTTTTGAAATCTTCTCGATGGGGTCCGACAGCTGCCTCGCGACAAAAAGCGCGATGATGAGGATGATGAACACGGCGATGAATGCGCTGATGACGATTCCGACGGTAATCGAATTCAGGAAGTTCTCATCATCCCTTGATATGACAAGGGGAGAGAACTGTCCGATGACGACATAGCCGACAATCTGGTTTTCTGATTTGATGGGCAGGGTATAGGGAACGTACTGGTCCATGTTGAAGGAACTGCTGGGATCGATTTCCCTCTCCTTCTTGACCAGTTCCAGGGGGTCCATCTCCCAAATGACCGTTTTATTCCAATTGAGCAAGGATACGGTGAAATTGGACGTTTCCGCTTCTCTTTCCACGGCTTTGCCCGAAGTAATCGTCCATCGGTCGTCCCGAAGAAAACTTTCTTTGAAAATGGAGATGATCCTTTCGTCCCGTTTCTCCTGGTTGATCTTGAGGTAGTCATTGAACCGGTTGTTCAGGGTAAGGTTGATGACCACGTAGGCGATCAGAAGAGACAGGAGAGCACTGATGGCTATCGCAACTGTTAACTTGTATTTAATCGATCTCAACTATTGTCCACCACCAAACTTGTATCCCAGCTTAAAGACGGTCATGATGTACAGTGGATTTTTGGTATCGTCTTCGATTTTTTTACGGATGTTTTTGATATGGACATCTATGGTCCGGTCAACTCCTTCAAAATCCGATCCCAAGACCCGGTCGATGAGCGTCTCCCTGGAGAGTACGATGCCCGGATTTGCTGACAGGATGTTAAGGATATCGAACTCGATGGGAGTAAAGGGGATTTCCTCTCCACTCAGGATGACTTCACGCTTCTCGCGGTCGATGATCAGTTCCCCGCTATTGAAAGAGGCTATGTTCTGGTTATCCTTTGAATCCTTGATCCTTCTGAACAGGGCATTGACCCTGGCTACAATTTCACGTGGGGAGAAGGGCTTGACGAGATACTCGTCCGCTCCAAGGTCCAATCCCTTGATTCTCTCCTCCAGGCTCGATTTTGCGGTAAGCATGAAGATATAGGCACTGGAATCCTTTCGGATGATCTTGCAGATTTCCTCTCCGGATATATCGGGAAGCATCAAGTCCAGGATGATTAGGTCGAACTTGATATTCTTGAAGTACTCAAGACCCTTGTATCCTCTTTCTGCGGTATAGACTTCATATCCTTCTTTTCTCAGGTAGGCTGAAATAGCTTCCAGGACGGAAGGCTCATCTTCGATGATTAATATTTTATTCACGGTATCACCTCGCTTCTATAGAATGATTATATCATTATAGATGTATGCTTTGCAAAGAGGGGACTTGACGCAAAAAAAAGGTTCGAATCCCAGGGGGTGACTGAGGCAATCGGGACAGCCAGATTCGGGAATCGGTCAGGAAAGGCTGCTTGAATGGACAGTTCAGCAGGTAAAAAGAGAAGGCATCAAACGCAAAGAAGAGACATGAAACAGATGAAAGACGAAATATTCTAAATATTAAGAGAAAAATAAGACTTATCTTAATAGTTATTCGAAGGGTAGCTGTTTTAAGGCGTTTAAATGTTAATTTTTTGTTAATTGAAGACAAAAACAGATTGTGCGGAATAGTCTGAAACCTTGCAATATAACACGTCAGAGGTGAAGTGGAGGCTGTTCCACTCAGTTGGGAATATCACAAACTGACATCGTTAAGTTTTATTTAAATAATAATTAAGTTCTTTATAACTTCTTCATAATAAATTTATATAATTCAATCTGTAATAAGTTTGTAATATATTATAATATCCTATGGGGAGGGTAACATGAAAAACATTAGAACTAAAGTTATTGCTGCTATAATTGCAACAACTATTCTATATGGAACTGCAATGCCCGCTTTTGCTGCACAACTGACAGAGCAACAGCAGCAAGAGTTAAATACAGTGGTTAGTGAATATGAAACAATACTTCAGAAGATGGCGGACATAGAAGCCGAAATATCTGCAATTACTGATGAGGTAACCGATATAACCCTTAAAATTGAAGAGAACAATGGCAATTTGGTTGTCCTTCAGGGACAGGTCACGGCGAAGGAAGCGGAAATCAAAGTTTCTGAAGCCAAACTAAATGAGAAGCAGATTGAATACGGGGACCGCATCAGGGCCATGTACAAACAGGGAAATGCAGGAATGATTTCGGCCATCCTTGGTTCTGAAAGCCTCGCAGACTTGATTTCCAGAGCGGATGCCATCATGGAGATAGCAAAAATCGATAAGCAGATGCTGGATGAAATTGAAGAGATCAAGTTAGAGCTTGAGGGACAGAAGGCAGCCTTGGACACTTCCATTACAGCCGTCAGGACACTCAAGGCACAGAACGAAGTCAGCCTGGCCAAGTCAAACGGGAAGAAGGCAGAAGCGGAACAGCTTCTCATCTCCTTTGAAAAGGAAGAACAGAAGATTGTCAGCAATCTTGCCATGGCAGAATTGTACTTCATTGGCGACAATGACGATATCATCGCAAATGCAAACAGCACGGATGAAGCCATTCAGGGTGCTGTCACCAACCTCAGATCCGTGAGGGAAAAGATCATCACCGAAACGACCGACCAGAAGATCGTTGATCTCATTGAAAAAGGAAAGACCATCCTCAATCAAAGGGAAGAGGCAAGGCAGGAGGCCGCAAGGCAAGAAGCTGCGAGACAGGCAGCAGCGAGAGCCGCCGCACAGGCAGCAGCGACAGCCGCAGAACAGAAGGCAACTCCAACTGCTACCCCAACCACGCCAAAGACCCCAACCACGCCAACCGCACCAAAGACTACTACTGCACCAACAGCTACTGCAACTGCTTCAGGACAGGCTGTTCTGAATTATGCATACAAGTTCCTCGGGGTTCCTTATGTCTGGGGCGGAAGTTCGCCAAGCGGTTTTGACTGCTCAGGATTCACATCCTATGTTTTCAGACATTTCGGGGTTAACCTCCCCAGGGTCTCAAGGGACCAGGCAAGCGTTGGAACTAAGGTTTCCTATTCAAACCTCAGGGCAGGGGACCTCGTCTTCTTCGGAACTAGTGGAATTACCCATGTGGGCATCTACATCGGCGGAGGGAACATGATTCACTCTCCAAGACCTGGAAAGAGTGTAGAAATCAGCACCATGAAGTACCATAACTTCATTACCGCAAGAAGAGTCATCGGCAACTAAGCCTTGATTGTATAATGAATGATAAAGACCTGAAGCGTATCTTTGATGATTGCTTCGGGTCTTCTTATGTCTACCGTGCAGACACGAATCCAAAGAGAAATGGGGACAACAGAGGGAAATTCATCCGAATCTTAATCTGGTATTAATCAAAGGCTGTTATGATTAAAAAAAACAAGAGGATTCTCTGGTCAGAAACACGAGCACCAAGGATTCTTATAGGAAAGGAAGTAATGTGATGAATGTTATGGATGTCGTCAAGGATATCGTCAATCTGTCTGAGGAAGAAGTCAAGAACATGGATCCCATAAACATTATGCTCATCGGGAAAACCGGTGTGGGAAAAAGTACCCTGATCAACAATATCTTCAGGGAAAACCTGGCGGAGACGGGGATCGGAAGACCCATAACGAAACACCTGGAAAAGATTTCCAAAGATGGGATTCCCATCAACCTTTATGACACCCGGGGATTGGAACTGGACCAGAAGGTCCAAAGAGAAGTCAGGGATGAAGTGGACCAGGAAATCTTCAACATGAGTACCCATGGGGCAAAAGAAGACCAGGTGCACCTCATCTGGTATTGCATCAACGCGGGTGGAAAGCGGCTGGAGTCTTTTGAGGAAGAGTGGATCAAGGATCTGTCCGGGAAACTGCCAGTGGTTATCGTCCTCACCCAAAGCCTCGACCAGGAGGCAGCGGAGGTCTTCAAGGGGTACATCGAAGGTCTGGACCTTGACATCAGGGGGGTAATCACCTTAATAGCTTCCCCCTTCAAGATAGGTAAGCACATTATCCCTTCCTATGGGCTCCCTGAACTGGTCGGACTGACCATCAAAATCATCCCGGAGAATGCAGAAAGGGCTTTTATCAACGCCCAGAAAGTTGACATCATGATGAAGGCCGATTATGCCAAAAAGTGGGCTAAGGGATTCATCGCGGAAACTTTCATGGTGGGCTTCACTCCTATTCCCTTTGCGGACGCACCGATCCTCGCTTCCAGCCAAGTGGCAATGATCGCCAAGATCACCAGCATCTTCGGGGTTTCTGTCAACAAGGCCTTCATCACCTCGGTGGTCTCATCCGCAGCCGGAGTCTCGGGCGCTGTCTTTACCGGGAGGATGCTTGTCTCAAATCTCTTCAAACTTGTCCCGGGGGCGGGGACCATTGTGGGCGGACTCATTTCAGGAGGAACCGCAGCTCTTATTACGACAGCCCTGGCCTATGCATACATCAATGTCATGGTCAAGGTGTCGAGCTATGAGTATCTTGACAAGAGAATCGAACAGAGTGAAATCGTGGACTTGATGAGAAATGAATTGAAGAAGCAGATTTCTACTCTGAAAAAAGAAAAGAAGGACAAGACAGACACCCTTGAAAAGTAGAAGAAACGTCCTGTCAGAGTCCCTTGAGGAAAAACCCGGCACTGGAATCATTTCCCTTTGAAAAAGAAATGTTGGACATTGTGGAGGGAACAGTGATATAATTTATCGGAATTAGAATTTGGATAAACGTAATCCCAAAGAGATTACAGAGGAGATAAAAATGACAGACGAGAATATTGAACGTTTGAAAGAAATCATCGCGAAGAATAAGCAAAAGGGAAGGAAGAAAGAAAACCACGATGTGGCCACTCCCAAGCAAGGAAGTGCCCATAAGGCCATCAGGATTAGAAAAGGTGGCGGACTTTTCGACAAATAGCCTTGACTTGCAAATAAGGAACTCCTGAAGGAAGCGATACTTCCTTCAGGAGTTCCTTATTTTTAAATGGAGATGTAGTGAGCGTCTATAAACCCTGTTCGGGAATCGTAGCGATTCCGGTGGGCAGCTTGACCGCTTCAATCCCGTTCAGTTTCATGAGTTCCACGGCATAATCATCCATCCGGTAATCGTCCAGGTAATAGATGCTCGTAATCCCCGACTGGATCAGAGCTTTGGTACAGTTCAGGCAGGGGAAGTGGGTCACATAGATCTTGGAATCCTTCAGGGGAATCCCTTCCCGGGCGCAGTAGGCGATACAGTTGATTTCCGCGTGGAGGGTTGCAATACAGTGACCATCACGCATCACATGGCCGATATCGTCGCACTGAGGCGTTTTGCTGCCGACACTTCCGTTATATCCCGTGGCGATGATTCGATTGTCCCGGTTGACGATGACGGCACCTACGTAGGCCCTGTCACAGGAGGACCTTTCTGCAAGGACGGTGGCAATATTCATGAAGTACTCGTTCCAGGACTGTCTGATCCTTTTCGATTTTGTGCTTTTCACAATTTCATAGCTTTTCTTGTTGTCCATAGGACCCGCCTCCTTGATAGATCATTTCCACATGGGGGATGGTGTCTTCCAGGTACGGAGCCCTGGAGGTCCGTTCGAAGCCGAGCTTCCGGTAGAAGCCTTCGGCATAGGTCTGGGAAGAGAGTTTGATCGAAGGCTCGCCTTTCGATAGCAGGAACGCCATGGATTCTCTCATGAGGGCCTCACCCAGGTTTCTGCCCCGATATTCCTTTTTCGTGATGACACGGCCGATAGTCGCTTCCTCATACTTGATACCGGAGACGAACAGCCTTGAATAGGCCGCAAGCAGGCCATCCTCGATGATCATGACATGGAAGGCCTTGTTGTCGGCACCATCCAGGTCCTGGTAGTTGCAATCCTGTTCGTTGATAAAGACTTCAACTCTCAAACGGATGATTTCGTAGAGTTCCTCCAGGGTGAGGTCCTCATAGGGTTTGATGCTTATTTTCATGGTTCCTCCTTTGGGCTGTCCTTAGGCAGGGGAAGCCCCCCTGGCTTTTGCCGCTTGGTTTCTTGTTTTCTAATTATTAATATATCACAGATTGGCCAAATACAGCATGTGCGCCGTGGGATGTGATAAAATATTCCTATGAGGAGGTGTCCCATGGAAGATAACAAGCTAAAGAAATACCTGAAAGAAAAGGAAAATCTGATTACGAAGATAAGCTATCTGCAAAGGGTGCTCAAGGATTATAAGGTGCCTGTCATGGTTGTTTTCGAGGGGGTTCATGCATCGGGCAAAGGAAGGCTTGCTAATGCGCTCCTGGTTGCGTTAGACCCGAGATACACGAATTTCTATGCCACCCATACCCCGACGGAATCGGAACTGAGAAGGCCGTTCCTCTGGCAGTATTTCCTGAACATCCCCAGTAACTCCCAAGTCTCCATCTATTACAGGAGCTGGTACTCCCTTTATATTGCCATGAAAAATAAGGTCGTGGATTTCCATAAGTATAACGGGAGCCAGGTCCTCCTGAAGGAAATCAAGGATTTCGAAAAGACCATGGAAGATGACGGAACGATCCTCATCAAGTTCTACATCGAAATTGATGAGGAAAGAAGGAAAGAACATCTTCGCAGCATGGCAGACAATCCGCGGACCATGTGGAAAGCTCAGGAATATGACAAGGTCAACGACGACGAGTACAAGAAGGACATGGAGAAGCTTGTCAAAGACGACGAGAAATCCTGGCATAAAGTGAAATATGAGGACAGGGAAAAGGCCGTAAATGAAGTCCTTTTTATCGTCTCGGACAAACTTGAAGCGCGTGCCAAAGAAGAGAAGAAGAAGACGGAAGCGCAAGCGCCCAACAGGGACGGATTCTTCACAGGCAAGACTTCGGGAGAACTGGATAAGCACGCCGGGCAAAATGACATCTCCAAAGAGGAGTACAAGGAAAAGCTTATCAGGCTGCAAATGGAGATCAGGGACATCCAGTTCATGCTCTATGAGAAAAAGATTCCCCTCATCATCGTCTTTGAAGGATGGGATGCCGCTGGCAAAGGGGGAAACATCAAGAGGCTGGTGGAGCAGCTGGATCCGACGGGTTATGAGATCAATACCACAGCCGCTCCGACTGATGTCGAAATCAGGCATCACTATCTCTGGAGATTCTGGCAGAAAGTCCCCAAAACCGGTCATATTTCCGTCTATGACCGTTCCTGGTACGGACGAGTCATGGTTGAACGGGTGGAAGGGTATGCATCGAACGAAGACATCAAGAGGGCCTACAAGGAGATCAACGACTTTGAGGAGTCACTGGTCAATTCTGGAGGGATTGTGATCAAATTCTTCATCAACATTTCCAAGGACGTTCAGCTGAAGCGTTTCGAGGAGAGACAGGGAGATGCGAACAAGGTTTGGAAGATCACAGAAGAGGACTGGCGCAATCGCGAGAAGTGGGACAAATATGTGGAATCTGTCAATGATATGATTGAAAAGACCGGTACGAAAATTGCGCCCTGGTATGTGATCAACGGCAATGACAAGAGGTATGCCAGAATCCGGACCCTGGAAACCATCAAGGAAATTTGTGAAAGGGCTTTCCTTGATAATTAATTAACGAAATATGGCAAGTTTTATACACACAATATTCATAATCAACCTTGAAAAGAAACAAATATGCAATCTTAAGGCACTTGGAAAGCTTTTCAAGTGCCTTAAGATTTGTATATTTTATCGGAATCTGTTATGAGATTCCCACCACGATTAAAAACACTTTACGGATGTCACAAACAATTTATTTATTTTCTCCTATTGGTTGCAATATATGGATTTCGGATATTATAATGTTACCTATAAATTTTCAATTGACTCATTTCTTAACTGAGTGTGTTGAGTTAATCTAGTTTATAACAAATGAAAATTTTTAGGAGGTTAGGGCAATGGAAGAAAAGAGAGGCACCTGGTCATCGCGATTTGGGTTTCTGATGGCAGCCGTTGGTTCTGCGGTCGGATTAGGCAATTTGTGGAAATTCCCCTATCTGGCTGGTGAAAATGGGGGAGGAGCGTTTGTTCTCGTCTACATTATCCTTGTGGTCGTACTGGGCTACACCCTGATGCTGGCAGAAATGACCATAGGAAGAAATGCGAATTCTGATGCCTACGGATCTTACAACAAGATCAAGAAGGGATGGGGCTTTATAGGTGCCTTCGGCATCCTGGCTGGCTTTCTCATCCTATCCTATTACTCTGTCGTCGGCGGGTGGGTACTCAAATACATCGTCGCCAGTGTTACCGGTACAGGAGCGGATAAATCGGCTTATTTCACGACCTTCATTTCCGGGACCTTTGAACCGATCCTCTATCATCTCCTGTTTATGGGGATCACTGCAGTTATCGTGATCAAAGGCATATCCGGAGGAATAGAAAAGGCTTCCAAGATTGTGATGCCCGGATTGTTCGCATTGCTTCTCGTCATTGTCATCCGTTCCATGACCCTGGAAGGAGCCATGACAGGAATCCGGTATTATGTGACACCTGATTTTTCTCAAATCACGTTAAAGGTCATCATCGCCGCTCTTGGGCAGGTATTCTTCTCCCTTAGCCTCGGCATGGGCATCATGGTCACTTACGGTAGCTACCTGAACAAAGAGGAGAATATGGAAACCGATGCCTTTATCATCCCGGCGCTGGATTCTCTGGTGGCTATCATGGCTGGATTCGCCATCCTTCCGGCGGTCTTCGCGTTCGGATTCGAACCCTCAGCAGGACCAGGGCTCATGTTCATTACCCTTCCGGCGGTATTTGATTCCATGCCTTTTGGCATGATCTTCTCCGTTCTCTTCTTCATCCTGGTCTTCTTTGCTGCGGTCTCCTCCTCCATATCGCTGATGGAAGTGACTGTGGCCTTTGGAATTGATCAGCTCAAGTGGACAAGGAAGTTCTCCGTCATCGTCTTCACGAGTCTGATGTTCATCATCGGAATCGGGGCATCCCTGTCCTTCGGACCCCTGAAAGATTTACTCGTCCCCTGGATTGATGGAAAGTCTTACGTGATCTTCGACTGGCTGGACGTCGTAACCTCATACTATCTACTTCCACTAGGCGGGATCCTTTGTGCAGTCTTCATCGGATTTGTCTGGAAACTTCCCAATGCGGTCAAGGAAATCAAGGAAGGCAGCGCCTTCAAGACAAGAGCGCTTTGGAGCTTCCTGATCAAGTTCGTCGTACCGGTCCTTGTACTTCTGATCCTCTTATCCACGACAGGTGCGCTTGACTTCATCCTTGCCTGATTGGGATTCTAAAAGCTGACAACAATATCAGATCAGACATTTAAAAAAATGAGATTAAGATGAAAATCAAAGAAGGACTTCGGCCGAGCCGAAGTCCTTCTTTTGTCTGAGCCTATCTCCATTTTCAAGAGGGAGGAGTCCAAGCGGAGAAATCTAGTGTTTCTTATCCACGACGGTGAACCTGACGTCCAGCGTCAACCGGTAGATATACTTGAACTTCGAGAGGTGCAGCTTCAGTTCTTCCATTTTGAAGATGGGGTCTGAATGGGTCATGCACTCCAGAATCAGGGTGGTATCGGTCGTCGTGGTCCTCATGATCCGGGTCTCGTCGGATACGCCGTGATTCAGGGCCTCGGCAATTTTGATGAGGATGCCAAGCATCTCGATGGTTCTGATGTCCCTGCTCGAGAGGATCTTCTTGTTGAAGAATTCCTTAAGAATATCGTTCGTCGAAAAGACGGAAGCGCAGGAGGCGGCCATGAGAATCTGTTTCTGGCTCAGCCCGTTGATGGGGGCGTTCAGGATGCTGTAGAACGTGTTCCTGTCCCGCTGGAAGAAGTTTATGTTCGTCCCGATGTCATACAGGTATGCAGCCGTCTTGAGGACCTTTCCGTTACCCAGGAGGGAAGGATATTTGTTGCAGAGTTCCGTATACATGATCCTGACGAGCTTGAAGAGGTCTTTTCCCTCATAGCCCTTGTACATGTGGTTCTGGATGATATTGTCCAGGGAAAATTCCAGAACATCGGGAATCCTCCGGTTCCGTCCAAGGAGATGCTCGAAGAGGAGCCCGTCCCGGACGCCAGAGTTCGACACGAAGAGTTTTTTGGAATTCTGAAACTTCATGATCGTGTTCAGGGCAGCCAGAGAACCGATGAAAATGTCCTCCCGATCGCGGCTCAATCCGTACACGCGCTTGATATCGCCCTTCAGATAGCCTAGAACAATGTCGTAGATTTCGGAGACATCCTTTTGCTCCATGCTGTAGTTGTGGGAAATGAACATCGCATTGTCTTTTCTGAACCGGTCGATCTTTCCAAGGGTCCGGACAGAACCTCCGATGCCGACGATGGGGAGGCCCTTGGCATTCTTGAGCCAAGCTATACGCTTGAGGTTATTGCGAAGGAAGCGATGAAGGTCTTCCTCGCTTTGGGGGTTTTCCTTGAGATTGAATTTCTCGGTGAGCACGATGCTTCCGAAGGGAATGGAAATGGACTCCTGAAGGATTTTATTCTCGATGAGCGCGATTTCCGTGCTGCTGCCTCCGATATCCACCATGAGACAGTTATCCAGGTCCATGGTGTTCACTGTGGCATAGTAGTCGTAGAAGGCCTCCTCTTCACCGGAGAGGACCCGGATCTCTTTGCCCAGGGCTTTTTTTGCCTCGGAGAGGAAGGCTTCTTTGTTCGTGGCTTTCCTGATGGCTTCCGTGGCGACGGCAATGACCTCATTGACCTCCTTGGAGTCCATGTATTCCTTGAAACCCCGAAGGACCTTCAGGCCGTATTGTATCCTATCCTGGCTCAGGGCGTCTTTCACCATGTCCTGCCCAAGTCTTGCGGAATGCCTTACCTGGCCGACCACAAAATAATTTTTTTCAGAGACTTCGTAGATGACCAGTCTCATGGAGTTGGAGCCGATATCTATGATTCCTATCCTCATAGCTCCTCCTTTAATAACTTCTTTATCTATACTTCACTCTATTATAGCAATTCAACAGAAATATTCATATAAAATGCAAGGCTTTCCGGCGGTTAATTTAAATCGGGGTGAAATCCGGGGATTATTGTCAATTGTTACAGTCTATACTTATTTTCTATGCATAATAACAAGAAGATTAAGTTATAATGAAAACATCATGTATAACATTGGAGAGAGTGAAATGGAAGAATCTAAATATAAACCAAAAGACTTCATCAACAGGGAACTCAGCTTCCTTGAATTTAACAGGCGTGTCCTGGAAGAGGCGAAGGATAAGAACAATCCTTTATTTGAAAGGTTGAAGTTTGCCGCAATCGTCATCTCCAACCTCGACGAATTCTATATGATCCGCTACGGCAACCTGTCTGACCAGGCCCATGCAAATATTAACAAACCTGACCTTTCAGGCAGGACTCCCAAGGAGCAGCTCATCGAGATCAACAAATCGACGAAAAGCCTTCTGGAGGATCTGTACAAGGTCATGAACACGGATATCAAAAAGGACCTGCAGCAGGCCAATATCGCCTTTGTCGATCCGGAGGAGCTCAGCGAGGATCAGCTGTCCTACATCGACAAGCTGTTTCTGGAAAACATCTATCCCGTGCTGACACCCATGGTCATCGATTCCTCCAGACCTTTTCCCCTTGTCACTTCGGAGACACTAAATATCGCCGTCCTTCTCGAGGATAAGGAATCTCTGGAAAAGCACTTCATCGGGACCCTCCAGGTGCCCAGCGTTCTGGAGAGGTACTACTATTTGCCTGGCAAGGAGGCCAAGAGGCGGTACATTCTCCTGGAGGACATCCTGAAGCTGAAGATCAGGGACCTCTTCAACGCTTTTGATGTTCTGAACTATTCCTGTTACCGGGTCAGTCGGAATGCCGATTTTGACTATAACGATGAAGAGACCGATGATCTCATGGAAGTCATCAAGGAAACCATCAAGCTCAGGAAATGGGGCAATGTCATCAAGCTGGAAGCGGAGGATAAGATTTCCGCGGAACTGCTTGATTATCTCATGGAGGAGTTTGAAATCCAGGAATACAATGTTTTTCGGATCAAGGGTCCGCTGAATCTCAATTTCCTGCACAAGCTAAGCTCGCTTGCTGGTTATGACGAACTAAGGTTCAAGGAAATTGTCCCTCTTCCCGCACCTGAATTCATCGCCTACGACGATATCTTCCAGGCCATCGCCCATAAGGATGTGCTGCTTCACCATCCCTATGACAGCTTTTCCACCATCATCAAGCTCATCAAGCAGGCGTCCGTAGATCCCAATGTCCTCGCCATTAAACAGACCTTGTACCGGGTGTCTGGAAACTCACCCATCGTCAAAGCCCTGGCCGAGGCGGCAGAAAATGGAAAGCAGGTCACGGTTCTCGTGGAACTGAAGGCGAGATTCGACGAGGAGAACAATATCAGTTGGGCGCTGAGGCTGGAGAAGGCCGGTTGCCACGTCATTTATGGCATCATCGGCCTGAAGACCCACTGCAAGGCCCTGCTCATCGTCAGGCGGGAAAACAGCGAGATCAAGAGATACTTCCACGTCGGGACGGGAAACTACAACGACATCACGGCGAAGCTCTATACGGATGTTTCTTTGGTCAGCTGCAACGGGGAACTGGCCAAGGATATCTCGGATATCTTTAACCGCCTCTCGGGGCAGTACCATTATGACAAAATGAGGCTGGCCACCCTGGCACCTGAAAAGATGAGAAACAAGTTCGAGGAACTCATCGACAAGGAGAGGGAAAATGCCAAGAATGGAAAGAAGGGGCTGATCATTGCCAAGATGAACTCCCTGGTCGACCGCAAGATCATCGAAAAACTCTATGACGCATCTTCTGACGGAGTCGAGATACAGCTCATCATCCGAGGAATCTGCTGCCTCAGACCCGGGATCAAGGGGCTAAGTGAGAACATCCATGTGTTCTCCATCGTGGGCAGGTTCCTGGAACATTCGAGGATCTTCTATTTCTACAATAATGGAAAAGAAGATACCTTCATCAGCAGTGCTGACTGGATGGAGAGGAACCTGAACAACCGCATAGAACTTCTGATTCCAATCCTCAGTGACGAATGCAAACACAAGTTGAAAAACATCCTGGATTACAATCTCAAGGACAACATGAAGAGCAGGATACTCAGCGGCAATGGAACCTATAAGCATGTCCAGTCCAAAGAATCGCCGTTCAACTGCCAGGAAGAGCTGATTGTCAGGACCCGAAAGAAATTCGACAAGTACAAGAAAAGGATCATGAAAAATAATATTTCATGAGGATGAACCAAAATTACATCAGGGGGTAATAATATGAAAATCAGACTGAATACAAAGTTCAAGGATTACGAGGAACTGGTAGCGCTTCTTTCGGAAGAACTGCCTGAAGTGTCCATCAAAGCCAAGGAAAGGCAGAAATGGGGTTTGGACAAACCCTGCTTCAAGTACAAGGGGAAGCTCTATGAGTTCGAAAACATCAAGAACCTCATGGAACAAATGAAAAAAATCCTCAAGATGACAGATACGGGCAACAAGGTTTCGGAAAAGTCCATGGAAAGCCAACCGGTGGAGTCGGGAGAAGTTTCCAAGAAGAAGGAAGAAGTCGTCCTGGAGATTCCCGTGGAGAAGTACAACCTCAATGACCTGAACATCAAGTTCAGGCTGGGCGCCCACAAGGAGAAGGGGAGTACCTACGAAGTCGACCAGCAGACGCTCCACTATGAGAAGGAAGAAGAGGCCAAAGAAGAGGTTACTATTGACCAGAACGGCAACATCCATCTCCACACTGGGGATAATGACATCATCCTGGATCTGCCGTCAGAGAAGTACAACCTGAACGACCTTAAACTGAAGATCAAGTTTAGGGCTTACAATGAGGCGGATTCGAGCTATGAAGCGAGAAAAAGTGAACCTAAGGCTGAAGTGAAAGTTGCAACCAAGCCCGACAAGGCTGTAACTAAAGATGAAACCAAACCCGTCAAGGATGTAACTAAAGTTAAAACCAAAACAGTCAGGGACGCAATAAAGGCCACTGAAACTCCCCAAAAGAAGGAAAACACAAAAGAAAACAAAGAGGAAAAATAAAGAAGTCCTCAGGGAGACTGACAAGACCGAAATGAAGGGCACGGTTCTTCATTGGCCGGAGCAGAATTCTCGGTGGGCCGCTTAGATTGTAATGGAGGGAACCTCGTCGAAAAAACGGAGTCTCCTCCATTTTTCATGTTCCCGAAAGGCAAGCAGAAGCGGGTGAAATTTGCGATTATAGAGAACCGGTGATGTTCCAAGGGAATGAAGTATGCTATAATAATAAAAAGAACTGAAGTTCGAGGAGGGATTTGACATGGAGGGGATAAAGATCGTACAAAGCGGGGACTTTCATCTGGACAGCCCGCTGACGCTCCACCATCTCTCCTTTAGAAAGACGAGAAGAGAAGAGCTGCTCCATTGTGTGAAGAACATCATCGACTTTTCCAATGGCGTGTCCGCAGACCTGCTTTTACTCACGGGAGATCTCTTTGATTCCCTGCGGGTGACCCAGGGAACGCTCCATTACCTCCATAAGGAGCTGGAGAGGTTCAAGGGAAGGGTGTTCATCTCCCCGGGGAACCATGACCCCTATCAGCAGGGAAGCCCCTATGACACATTCGAATTCCCGTCCAACACCCATGTTTTCAGAGAATATGAGGAAGTCTTTCTGGAAGACCTGCATGTCCTTGTCTGTGGCCAGGGCTTCACGGTACCCTATGAGAAGGAAAACCAGCTCCAGAGAAGGATGGCACCGGATGTGGCGTTCCCGAAGATTCTCGTCATGCATGGCGAGGTGACGACAGGAACCAATGACTACAATCCCCTGACACCACAGAGCATCTCACAGAGCGGGTTCAGTTACATCGCCCTGGGACACCGGCACGAGTTTGGAGGAATCCAGAGGGAAGCTCATACGAGCTATGCCTATGCGGGAATCCCGGAAGGCAGGGGATTCGACGAACCTGGAGACAAAGGGGTCATCTACGGCCTTGTGTTTAGAGATGGCGTGGACCTTAATTTTTCAAAACTCAATGCGAGAAGCTATCGGGAAATTGAGGTGGACCTCTCGTCATGCCTCACCCATAGGGACATGGTGGAAAAAACTCTAGTATCCTTGGGCTCCAGGAATGACATCTTCAGGATCATCCTCAGGGGAATCCTGCCCACTTATGTCCGGGTGGATGTCAGGGAGATGGACAGGGAACTTTCAAAGAGCCTGAAGGAGTTCATGCTCGTAGATGAGACAAAGGTCTTCGGCAGCGAGGCAGAGACCATCGGGGAGAACACCCTGAAAGGGATTTTCATCAGGACCATCGAAGAGAAGAAAACCCAAGGAATCATCGACAGGGATATGCTTGAAGAAGCCAAGGTGCTGGGACTGAGGATATTAAGTCAGGAGGATTTTTAGATGCTGATCAGGAGAGTCCATATCGACAGGTTCGGAAAGTTAAAGGATAAAAGTCTTGAGTTCGAGGAGGATTTGAATATCATCCATGGGGGGAATGAGACCGGAAAGAGCACCCTTCAGAACTTCATCCTTTCATCCTTTTATGGTGCCCGGACCACTAAAAAGAACGGGCTGGAAAATGTCCGGAAGAAGTATATCCCCCACAACAAGGACTATACCTTCGGAACGATGGAGATAGAAAAGGAAGGGAAGAGCATCGTCATCGAGAGGAAGATTGCGAGGACCCGCAAGGACGATCTCTACCGTGCCTATGACAAGGAAACTTTCGACCAGGTGAACCTTCCGGAAAATCTCGGGAAGGAGCTTTTCCATCTGGAATACGAGGAGTTCGTCAAGACGCTCTATGTGAACCAGGGAGGAGGACGGTTCCTCTCCGAGAAAGACGAAGGCCTGACCACAAGGCTGACGAACCTTCTGGAGACCGGAGACGAGGATGTCTCCTATACGAAAGCCATCGAGAGAACGGATCAGGAGATCAAGGCCATCAAGGGCCTGAGGAAGAACGGCCGGCTGGATGAGATCTATGCCGAACTGGGCACCCTCTATGGGGAGCTTGGAGAAAGCAGGCGCATCGAAGCGGAAAACAGGGAATCTGAACTGAAGCTGAAGACCCTCTCCAGGAAGAAGGAAGAGAACGAACGGATGAAGAGGGACCTCCATGACCTCAAGGACAAGATTTACCTCTTTAATGTCAAGGATGAGTTCCTCCGGATCCGGAAGAGCCTTGAAGATTTGGAAAAGCTGAAGAATGAGCGCGTGGAGTCTTTCAGGTCCGTATCGGACAAGGACCTCAAGGCGCTGCGTCAAAGCGAGAAGGATATCCTTCTCGTGGAAGAGGATATCGGGGAACTCGAGGAGAAGCTGGAATCCCTGGGACGCGACATTTTGCAGCTGAGTCTCATTTTGGAGGACTTCGCGGGATTTAATGACCTTTCCCGGGAGGATGTCCTCAGGATGGTCTCCCTGCAAGGGGAGGAACTCCTCCTGGAGGAGAAGCTGAAGCATTTCAACCCGGGAAGCGCCATGAACGAGAATCTCTTTCTGCGAAGACAGGAGCTGAAGAAGATTCTCCAGAAGTATGAGATGCATCTGATAAAATTGAAGAAAAGGGAATACATGTCTTCCATCTTGCCCACCCTGCTCATCGCGTCCGGAATCCTTGCCTACGTGCTGCAGAAGAATTTTATCCTGTCCCTCACCGTTATCGCCCTGTCGATACCGGTCTATTTCCTATTGTCCTCCTTCGAAAAGTCCAGGATCCGGTGGCACCTGAACCGGTCAGATGAATACGAGGAAAAGATAGGAATCCTTTCCAAGGACCTGGGTATGGATTATGGCGAACTCCTTCGTTCGAAGAAGCTCATCGAGAGCATGCCCGAAGACAGGGAGAAGGAGAAACTCGTCGTCCAGTATGAAAGAATCAGGGCCTACAAGGAATCTGTCTTCAGCGTCACGCAGACGAACTCCGTGGAGAGTCTGATCAAACGGGAAGGAGAATATCGAAGGCTCCTTGAACGGAACCTGGACCTCAAAAGGGAACTGGACAGGACGGATGTGCTCCTTAAGGGAAAGCATGAGCTGAGGGAAAGGAAGACATCCTCTTATGAGAAGGAACTCACCGTTGTCGGCTATGACAAGGATAAGGACGAGCTCATGGACTATCTCGAATACTATGAATCTCAGGCACTGAGGATGAAGGACCTGTCCCTCAAAGAAGAAGCCCTGAAGTATTCCCTTAAAGGCATCATCGGGGACCGGGACGAGGAGGGAATCAGGAAGGAACTCAATACTCTGGAGGAACTGGGCATCAGCGACGGGATTGATTTCAAGGGTCTGGAGGAAAAGGAAAGGAATCTTAATGAGGAAGAAATCAGAATCATTGAAGAAACCAATAATCTGAAGTTGAAACTTAACGGAACTTCCTATAAGGAAACGCTGCTCATCGAAGATTCGGTCCTCCTGCTTCAAAATGAGGAGAAAGACCTCTTGAAGAGATATGAAGTCCTGTGCCTCACCCGCGACATCATGAAAGAATCCTATGACAATTTGAGACATGATTTTTCCAGCGACCTCAACGACAGGGTCACAGGAATCTACGAAGCCATCACCGGCTCCAACCGGACCATAAAGGTAAACGAGCTCTATGCCATGAACTACAAGGAAGAGGGAATTCTTCTGAATGAAGATTTTCTGTCGACGGGTTCCCTGGAGCAGCTTTACCTGAGCCTCAGGCTCGCCATGGCGGAAATCATGTTCCCCGAGGGTAAGGTGCCTCTCTTTTTGGATGAGCCCTTCGTGAGTTACGACAAAGAGAGGCTGGAAAGGGTCCTAAGGTACCTCCTTTCCAAAAAGGACAGGTATCAGATCTTTCTCTTCACCTGTCAGGAGAGGGAAATGGAGTTCCTGAGAAACAAAGCCTCGGTCATTACCCTGGACCAGGCTTGAATATTAAGCTATTGATTTGACAGGTTGTGAACCCAATGACAACATCCCATCAGCCTGACCCATTTTCAGCGAGGCATGTCAATATCAGATATGGAATGGAAACATAACTTTAGTTTAAACTTTATGAACATATTCTGAAAAATGACCCTGAAGACGATTTCATGGACGCTTCTATGTTAAAATGTAGAAGGAAGAAATATACAACAGAGAGGTAATGTTAAATGAATATTGCTTTTTTTCTTACTCCAAAGTCAGAGCTCATTTACGAAATGGTCGACTCGACCATGAGGCAGGTTCTGGAACGCATGGAGCACCACAGTTATTCAGCAATACCGCTTATCGACAGTGATGGGCGATATGTGGGAACGCTGACGGAAGGCGACCTACTTTGGAAGATCAAGAATACTCCAGGACTCTCCTTTAGGAACACGAACAAGGTTGTAATCAGAGATATTGAAAGAAGAAAAAAACACGAGGTTGTTACCATCAATGCAGACATCGACAACATCATCACACTGGCAAGAAGCCAGAATTTTGTCCCGGTTGTTGATGATGACGGAATCTTCATCGGAATCATCACGCGAGGAGACATCATCGACTACTGCTACCACCAAATCTCCAACAATAAAATGATCGTATAAAAGCTGAAGTTTAAGAAAGCTGAAGAAACTTCAGCTTTCTTATGTTAAAATTAAGAATAACAACATGCTGGTAAAGCATGAGAAAGGGGTAACGACTACAAAGTCGAGTTTGATATTATGGACGAAAACAATAAATCTGAGATTTCCATGGAGGAAGCCATGCAGGGCTTTTCCCTGAACAAGGTGAAGGATGGGGACATCCTTGAAGGAAAGATCATCAAAGTGAACAAGGATGAGGTCATCGTCAACATCAACTATTTCTGTGACGGCATCATCCCAAGGGAGGAACTCACAGACAACCATCATGAGGACATTACGGAAACCTGCCATGTGGGAGATGCGCTGAAGGTCATCGTCCTGAAGGCGGACGACGGAGAAGGGAATGTCCTTCTTTCAAAACTGAAAGCCGATGCCATCGTCTCCGTGGAGGATGTCGCCAAAGCTTTCGAAGAAAAGACGCCGCTTCAGGTCAGGGTCACTGAAGTCGTCAAGGGTGGCCTGAGAATATCCTACAATGGATTATCCGGTTTCATGCCGGCTTCTATGGTTTCGGATACCTATGTGGAAGACCTTTCCCAGTTTGTCGGGAAAACTCTGGACGCTATGGTGGAAGAATTTGACGAAGAGGACAGAAAACTCATCTTTTCAAGAAAAGCCTTCCTCAAGAAAGGAAACGAACAAAAGAAGATTGAACTTCTGGCCACACTAAAAGAAGGGCAGACAATCGAAGGCACGGTCCAGAACCTGACAAGTTACGGTGCTTTCATCGACTTGGGCGGTCTGACCGGGCTTGCCCATATTTCTGAACTGTCCTACAAGAGGATCGATCATCCTAGTGAGGTCGTCAGCGTCGGAGACAAAGTGAACGTCTATGTCCAGAAGATCGATAGGAAGAAAGAGAAGATTTCCCTTTCCCTGAAGAGCACAGAGGCCAATCCCTGGGAAAAGGTGCATGACCTGAAGGTAGGAAGCATCTATGAAGTTACGGTGAAGAAAATCATCGATGTCGGAGCCATCGTGGCTCTGGAAAACGGACTTGACGGACTCGTCCATATCTCGGAAATCAGCAGCGATCCTCAGACGAACGCAGCCGATGTCCTTCAGGAAGGACAAAAGGTAAAGGCCAAGCTTCTGAACATTGATGACGACAAGAAGAGGCTCAGCTTCTCCATAAGAGAAGGAAACGATACGGATGAGAGTTATTACGAAGAAGAGGAATCAGTCACCCTTGGCGACCTGTTCAAGGACCTGATGAACAAGTTCAAGGAGGAAAAATAATGAGTATTTTGGAGGGTCTTGAACCCGGAAAAGTCCTGTATTATTTCGAGGAGCTGACGAAGATTCCAAGAGGATCTGGCAATGAAAAGGCGGTTTCCAACTTTTTAAGGCATTTTGCAGAAGAACGGGGCCTTGAAGTCATTCAAGAGGAAAACATGAACATCATCATCAAAAAACCGGGTACGCGTGGATATGAAGGCAGTTCTCCTGTCATCCTTCAGGGACACATGGACATGGTCAACGAAAAGAACAATGACACGGTCCATGACTTCATGAAGGATCCTCTAAAGCTAAAACTTGTTGGGGACGACCTGTATGCTACCGGAACAACCCTGGGGGCGGACAATGGAATCGCCATAGCCTTCGCCCTGTCCATTCTTGACAGCGACACTGCCATACATCCTCCTTTGGAGGTCCTGTTCACCGTGGAAGAGGAGACCGGATTAATCGGCGCGCAAGCTGTTGATGGAAACCAATTTCAGGGAAAAACCCTCATCAATATCGATTCCGAGGAAGAAGGGGTATTTTTTGTCAGCTGCGCTGGCGGAGCCAGGCAAAGTGTAAGACTGCCCTTATCCTATAGTGAAGGCAGGGGCAAAGCCTATCTGATCAACCTGGTTGGGCTGAAAGGCGGGCATTCCGGATTGGACATCAAAATGGAAAGAGGGAACTCCATCAAACTTCTTGGACGAGTGCTCTATTATCTCGCCAAGGAGGTTGATTTTACCCTCACTTCCCTCAAGGGAGGTCTCAAGAACAATGCCATTCCAAGAGAGGCAGAAGCCGTCCTTGTCTTCCCGGACCTGCCTGTGAATCTTGCAGAAAAAGTGAAATCCATAGAAATCCTCCTCGGAGATGAGATCAAGACCCAGGACGGGGGATTAAGAATTTTGCTTGAAGAAGTGTCCCTTCCAGAAAGGACCTATGACAAAGAAACCACGAAGAAAGCCATAGAGCTCCTGTTTCTGCTTCCTGACGGAGTCGTCAGCAACAGCCATGACATTGAAGGCCTGGTAGAAACCTCGCTGAACCTGGGTGTCCTCCATGAGAGTGAGGATCACCTTAACTATGAATTTGCTGTTAGGAGCAGTGTCAGGTCAAAGAAAGAGATGATGCTCGATAAGGTGCAGCTGCTCGGTGAAAAATACGGTGCCACAGCCATCACCACCTCTTCCTATCCTGAATGGAGCTATGCCAGGGAATCCAAGGTAAGGGATACCTTCGTCAGGGTCTACAAAGAGAAATATGGAACAGAGCCTTCGGTTGCAGCCATCCATGCAGGCCTTGAATGCGGAATTCTCGCGGGAAGGATAGAAGGATTGGACATGATTTCAATCGGGCCGAACCTTTATGATGTCCACACGCCAAATGAACACATGAGCATCTCATCCGTGAAGAATGTCTACGAATTCTTGCTGGAGGCTCTGATAGAACTCAAGTAACCCAAGCGCATTTTAACCGAATTGAACATTTGAGGTGAAACCAATTGAAAAACTTTAAAGAACCGGGATTTCTCCGTGAAAATCCTGATCTCCTTCTCATCGATGCCCGATATGACATGAACGATGCGGACTATGGAAAAAAAGCCTATGCAGAGTCGCATCTCAAAGGTGCGGCATTTCTCGACATGGACAGTGACCTGGCCGGTCCCGTCATGGAACATGGGGGAAGGCATCCACTGCCCGATCAGAACCTCTTAGAGGAAAAATTGAGATCCATCGGGATGAATGGGGATTCACGGGTCCTCATCTACGATGACGGGGATTATACGGCGGCAGGAAGGCTCTGGTGGATGCTGAAGTATTACGGCCTCAGGGAGGTATATGTCCTCCACCGAGGCTTCAGGACCCTGAAGGAAGAAGATCTGTCGCATAAGACCGAGCTTTTCTCCAGGGGAAACATCTCCCTTAAGCCCAATGAGGCCATGAGAGCTTCTTATGAAGAAGTTCTCCGCTTTTCAAAGGAAAGCGATCCGAAAGGAAAGGTCCTGGTCGACTCCAGAAGCGATGCGAGGTACAAGGGACAGATAGAACCCATCGACAGACTTAAGGGGCATATCAGAAATGCCTGTAATGTCTTCTTCAAGAACAACTTCCATGAAGATGGAAGTGTCAGGGAAGAGAAGGAACTGCGCGAAAATTTCGCCGGTATCCTTGACATCGGAGACGTCATCGTCCACTGCGGTTCTGGAGTAACGGCCTGCAGCAACATCATGGTGCTGGAGGAACTGGACAAGCCTTCAAGGCTTTATCTGGGAAGCTTCAGCGACTTTGTGAGCTACCTTACCAATACGGTCGAAACAACCAGGGGCAATTAATCAAGAGAAATTTGGGACCCCGTAGAGAAGTGTTGGGGGAGAACGGGTGCATCAAACGGGCCTTTTGCGAGATGTCCCGTGGTAGAGTCAGGTCAAACTTCCTGAACCGTCTTATCAAAATCCTCTATACCACGATGGGCTGTCATGAAACCATTATTATTATATTCTCAAATCTACTCTACGAGGTGAAGGCACATGAGAAGTCGACTCATCGGAATGAGGACAATCAAGACCGCGCTCGTGGTCATCGTTGCCTATTTCGTTTCCACTAAGGTACCCAATTCACTTCCCTTTGCCATGATCTATGCCGGAGTCATCTGTGTGGAGACCTCAGTCGTCTCCAGTTTCAGTATCGGCTACAATCGCGTGATCGGGACAATCCTGGGAGGCGTCATCGGGCTTCTGGTCAGCTATATTCCTGTATATCGCGGGGTGATCATGGCTCTCGGAATTGTCATCACCATCTTGGTCTGCAACTATCTGGACATCAAGAAGACCACGGGCATCGCCATCACCCTGGTCATTATCATCGCCCTTGGACCCGAGGAGTACATCCCGGCGGTCTATGCCATGCAAAGGACGTTGGATACGATTCTAGGAATCATCATCGCGACCATCATCAATACCGTGGTCTACCCGCCGAACCAGATGAAGATGGTCAGGGATAGTTTCACCAGCTATAAGAAAATCTCCAGAAAGATCCTCAGGGATGTGATCCTCTATAAGCTGGAAGACGGAGTGACGGCCATGGGAGACGCCCTGGAAGACTTCAGGCACAAGTTCAACGACCTGAACACGGAAATTGCGATCCTGAAGAAATATGATCAGGAGGAGTATGACTATTACAGCCAGATGATCGAGGAAGCTGAGAAAGTCTATATCCACACAGAAGCGCTTTCAATCATTGAACAGGGTGTCAAGATGACGATGGACAACAATATGAAACTCACCAAGATCCTTGCCATGGACACGATGCAGACGGAGTTCACCACCATGGAGGAATCCACAAGGGAAGATCTGATTTTCAACTATACCCTGGCAAAGCTCATTTCCTCCATGGAGAAAATCCACCGGGAGAAGACGTTCCATTCATCGCTTTAGGAGCAAATGAAGAGTCAAATCCGCTGAAACGAACTTCTATTAGAATAGCCATGGACCGCTTTATCTTTGAAGCAGGCCATGGCTATCCTCTTGCCAGGAGAAACTGGTGAAGGGAGAAGGCTGAGGATAACCGGTTCATCCGTATGGAAGTCCCACGGGCAGGTATAATTACAGTAGGAAGGGGAAATGGCCAGAGGACAGGGAGAATCATGTTATCGCCCAAGGGATTTTCTGAAGTTTAGTTTTAAATCAAACTTAAACCATGACATTCCCTTGTGGAATAATTTCCTTGATGGTAAACTAAGAAGTAGGAATTTTTTAAATGGATTTTCCTTTAGAATGAAAGGTTGTGGAGGTATTCGAGTGGGTTTTATTTTAGCATCGGCATCCCTGAGAAGACAGGAGCTTTTAAAACGTCTCATCGAGGATTTTGAAATCATCATCTCCGATTTTGACGAAAATCAGATTCTCTTCAGTGGGAATCCGGAAACCTATGTCATGACTTTGGCCTTATCAAAGGCCAGGGGTGTCCAGAACGAAAGAAATATGGATTCCTACATTCTAGGCGCAGACACTATCGTATTCCTGGAAGGGAAGATCCTCGGAAAACCAGCGGACAGGGAAGAGGCATGTTCGATGCTTCGGGCACTATCCGGGAAAAGTCACGAGGTCTACTCTGGCATCGCTCTTCTTATGGGAAGTCGGTCGCTGAAAGTCACAGAAATCGCCAAGACAACTGTGAAATTTTGTGAACTTTCCACGGAGGAGATCGAATCCTATCTTGATGGGAATGAATGGCAAGACAAGGCGGGTGCTTACGGCATACAGGGCTTTGCCGGTAAATTTATTGAAAGGATCGAGGGAGACTATTACAATGTCATGGGACTTCCACTGAATACCTTATATAAATTACTGAGATTATATAATATAATACTGTAGTGGAATGGGCAAATCTAGGAGGATTTTATGGATAATAAAATTATGGATATGCCCGAAAACGAAAGACCACAGGAGAGGCTTCTCCGCTACGGCGCCGAATGCCTTTCCAATAGCGAACTGCTTGCTGTGATTTTGCGCACCGGGACAAAAGAGGAGAACATCCTCAACCTGTCTCAAAGGATCATCGGCACATTCAACGGAATAAACGGACTTTTGGAAGCCTCCCAGGAGGACCTCATGAAGATGAACGGCATCAAGGAAGCCAAGGCTGCCCAGATTATGTCTGTCGCGGAACTGGCAAAGCGATTTCAGACCTACAGGAGCGGTGATAGCTACAAGATCAATTCACCGGCCGATGCCGCAAATCTCATCATGGTGGAACTTCGGGAATACAAGCAGGAGATTCTCAAAGTGCTTTTATTGAACACAAAGAATGTTGTCATCGGAATTCACAACGCTTCTCTGGGGAGTCTCAATTCATCCATCGTCCATCCCAGGGAGATTTACAAGGAAGCCATCAGGAAAAGTGCCGCCGCCATCATCATGGTGCACAATCACCCCTCAGGCGACCCATCCCCAAGCAGCGAGGACATCGCCGCAACCGGAAGGATCAAAGAGGTCGGGAAGATTATCGGCATAGAGCTTCTGGACCATGTCATAATCGGAGATGGAAAATTCATCAGCCTCAGAGAAAAGAACTTATTTTGAAAATTGAAAGGAGTTATTATTAATGCGATTATTTGGTATGAGTAAAGATATGGGTATTGATCTAGGAACAGCCAATACTCTTGTTTATGTGAAAGGAAAGGGGATCGTTCTAAGAGAACCTTCCGTCGTGGCTTTCAACACCAACACAAACAAACCTTTGGCCGTGGGTGCTGAAGCCAAGAAGATGATCGGAAGGACACCTGGGAATATCATAGCGGTAAGACCTCTTAAGGACGGTGTCATCGCTGATTTTGACGTCACCCAGACCATGCTGAGACAGTTCATCGAGAAGTCTGCCTCCAAGTCAGCCTTCACTTCCCCAAGAATTATCGTCTGTTTCCCTTCAGGGGTTACTGAAGTGGAGAGAAGAGCTATTCTTGAAGCGACAAAGCAGGCTGGCGCAAGGGATGTCATCCTCATGGAAGAGCCAATGGCAGCGGCCATCGGTGCAGGACTCCCAGTGGATGAACCTACAGGTTCAATGATTGTCGACATCGGTGGCGGTACCACTGAAGTTGCTGTCGTATCTCTCGGTGGAATCGTTGTCGCCAAGTCCCTCAGGGTTGGTGGAGATGAAATGGACCAGGCAATCGTAGCCTATATCAAGAGAGAGTATAACCTCATGATTGGGGAAAGAACGTCCGAATCCATCAAGATGACCATAGGCTCCGCCTACAAGATCGAGGGAAGCGAAGAAGCTTTCATGGATGTCAAGGGAAGGGACCTTGTGACGGGACTTCCTAAGGTTGTATCCGTATCCGAGACCCAGATCAGGGAAGCACTCCATGAAACGGTTTCCGACATCATCGATGCGATCAAGTCGACACTTGAAAAGACACCACCAGAATTATCAGCGGATATCATGGATAAGGGCATAATGCTTGCAGGAGGAGGAGCGCTGCTTAAAGGTCTTGGAGAACTCATTGCACACGAAACCCATATGCCTGTGGCCATTGCCGATGCCCCACTTGACTGCGTTGTTCTTGGTGCAGGAAAAGCATTAGACAATTTCGATAAGATTGCAAGAAGTTACTAAATAAATGGGAGATTTATTTAGAAATCAGCTGGCAAGAAAAGTAATGGTCTTGGCAGCTATTCTAATTACCCTTTTTGGGTTCACGGTTTATAAGGACAACAAGACTCTCGCGGAAAGCGGTGCAGGTGCCGCCCTTAATCCTGCACAGAAGGTCATCTATTCCGTGAACAAGAGAGTGGAAGGTTTCATCGATTTCTTCCTTCGTTATGATGAAGTCAAGATTGAAAATGAAGAGCTGCTCAAAGAGAACATCGCCCTGAATGATAAGTTGAGGAATTATGCTGTCCTTGAATCGGAGAACAAGAACCTGAATGAGATGTTTTCCTTCAAGAACAGGCGCGATGAGTACGACTATGTCGGTGCAAATATCATCAATAGTTCCGGTGGCGGGATTATCACCACCTATACCATCGACAAGGGGACAAATGACGGGATAAAGCCCGGTATGGCCATCATGGCTCCGGAAGGGATCATCGGTCAGGTGACACAAACGGCAGCGACCTTCTCCTTCGTGGAAACCCTCTCGAGTGAAAATGTCTCCATCCATGTGACGACGACAGAGAACATTGAGAATACGGGTATCCTCAAAGGTTACGGCGTTGCAGGCAATGGACAGATGGCCAAGATCAGGTATCTTCCCATCGATTCCACCGTCAAAGAGGGCGACTCCATCGTCACCTCAGGCCTCGGGGGATTCTATCCGCCGAACATCTTTGTGGGAAAGGTTTCAAAGATCATTGAAGACAAGGGGAAACTCATGAAAACAGCGATCGTCGAGACCGCGGTTAATTTCAAGGGGATTCAGAAGGTCTTCATCATCATCCCAAAGGATTCTGAAAGCGTGGAATACTGATGAGGAACATATTGATCGTCATCGTGGCCGTGCTCCTGTTTGTCCTGGACCAGACCTTGGTGCCTTTCTTTTCCCTGCATGGCACCTATGGAAGCCTGGTGTTTGCATTCTTCGGACTTTTTGCCCTGTTGTCGGATTTTGATGATGCGATCCTATTGGCCATTGTCGTGGGTGTCTTGCAGGATATTTACTTTCCCTATGCCTTTGGTCTGAATATCCTCTTGAACCTCCTGCTCTTCCTGACTCTTTCCAGAGCCGGAGAGACACTGAAGGAGGGAAGGAAGACCCTTCCTGTGCTATTTCTCGCCTTGGCCCAGGGAATAAAGAACCTGATGATCGTCCTCGTCCTTTATCTCTTTGGTTATAAGGGGAATGTGTCATCCATCTTCATCGCCCCCCTTTACACCATGATATTTGCCTTATTCCTCTATAATCGGGTAATCGCATTCAAGCGAATCCCCATGATCAAGAAAGAATGGAAGTTTTGAGGAAACCTGAGTTTTGGTTTCCTTTTTTTATCGCAATGTGTGAAGTAATTTGATGATTGGCTTCATTTTACATGTTTGCTATGGAATTCTTTGGCCAAATCCTATAGAATAGGTTCTAGATGTTTTATTTCACCATCACTTGGAGGGACTCATGAGTAGTATTGATAGAGTACAGATAAAGGGGAACAGAAAGGGACTAAACCTTCTGATCAACCTTTTAGAATTCAAATCCATAGAAGAGCTCGTTGATGCTGTCAAGCAGAAACTGGAACCCCTGAAAGGTTTCTACAGCGGTAATGCGATGTATGTCACGACTTACCCCATAAGGATGAAGGACGAGGATAAGGAATATCTGAAGAGCGTCCTCAATCAGACCATAAATCTTTCCAGCATCCAGTTTGAGGAATCAAACCGGAAGGAAGATATTCCTGAAGTCTTTAGCGGTGTTGAGGAAGGAAATACAAAATTCGTCATGAAGAGCATGAGAGGTGGACAGCTGGTAGACTTCAAGGGCAACGTCGTCGTTGTCGGAGATGTGCATATCGGGGCGGAGATTTTCGCCGAAGGGAACATCATCATTCTCGGGCAGCTCAAAGGAAGGGCGTTTGCAGGCTCTTCAGGCAATGAAAAGGCCATCGTCGCAGCCCTTCGCCTTACTCCCTCCCTATTGTCCATTGCAGGGACGTTTGCAAGACCCCCTGAAAGTCAAACAAGCTTTCCAGAGGTCGCCAAACTAAAGGACGGGAACATCTATGTCGAACCATACATTCCAATCAAATTTGAGTATTAATGCGTAAAGTACAAAGGAGAGAACCAAATGGGAGAATCAATTGTTATCACATCTGGTAAAGGTGGGGTTGGTAAAACAACCACGACAGCCAATATTGGAACCGCACTGGCACAGCTAGGGCATAAGGTCGTCGTCATCGACGGGGATACAGGCCTGCGTAATCTGGATGTCCTCATGGGACTTGAAAATCGTATCGTCTATACCCTCCTCGACTATTTCGAGGGCAGATGCAAACTGAAGCAGGCGCTGATCAAGGACAAGAGGCTGCCTAACCTTTGCCTGTTGCCTACAGCACAGACCAGGGACAAGAATGACATCAGCACAGATCAGATGATTGAACTGATCAAAGGTCTCAAAGAGGATTTTGATTATATCCTGATCGATTGTCCGGCAGGCATCGAACAGGGCTTCGAGAATGCCGTTGCAGGTGCAGACAGCGCTATTATTGTTGTCAATCCTGAAGTCACCTCGGTAAGGGATGCGGACAGGGTTATCGGCAAGCTCGATTCCAAGGGAATTGAAAACCACAGGGTGATTATCAACAGACTAAACCATGAGATGACCGAAAGCGGGGATATGCTAAACGTTGAAGACATCCTCGAAATCCTTTCCGTCAAGCTTCTTGGCGTGGTTCCAGATGACAGGAACATTACCATTTCGACCAACAAGGGTGAGCCTATCGTTACAGCTGAAGGAACCCTTGCAGGAAAAGCATTCATCAACATCGCTAGAAGAATTACTGGGGAAGACATTCCTCTGCTTGACCTGAAACCAGAGATAGAGGGATTTTTCAGCAAGCTTTCTAAGCTATTCAAACGGAAGTAGGGAGGTTTCATAATGGATTTATTTGGATTTTTGAAGAAAAAGAACGGATCGAAAGACACCGCAAAAGATAGGCTGAAACTCATATTGATGCACGACCGTGGAGATGTTTCACCACAGCTTCTCGAGGACATCAAGAACGACATTCTGGAAGTGCTCAGGAAATACGTGGAAGTGGATGCTGAGCAGGAACTGGACCTTCAGATCACCACGACAGACTCAGAATATGGTTCCGTGCCAGCTCTGGTCGCCAATATTCCCATTAAGGCGAAAAAGAAGGTTTAATCAGGAAAAACTAAGAAAAAGTTAAATTGAAAGTAAAAGCTGTATGGTTTAATATAAAGGAGCATACAGTTTTATTTTATTTGAGATTATCTGTCCGGATAATCCTGAAAGGTATAGGATTTCTATGAATTTCTTTAAAGCACTCATTATCGATAGAAAAGACTGGAAAGAGATAGATTTCGGCATTATACTGACTTCCATCGCCATCCTGCTCTTCGGAACCTTCAACATCTATAAGGCCACGGGGACGAGTTATGCGAAGCTTCAGATCATATGGCTTCTTGTGGCCCTCGTCGTCGTCTATGGGATCCTACTTCTGGATTACCGGCAGGTCTACAAGATCGTGGACGTCCTCTACTGGATTGTCGTAGGCCTCCTTGTCATCGTCCTCTTCACCTCAAAGATCAAGGGTGCTTCAGGATGGTTCAGTATCGGAGCGAGAGGCGTGCAGCCAGCAGAATTTGCAAAGCTCACCACCATGCTCATGGTAGGGAAGCAATTGAGCAAGGTCGATGGAAACATCAACAATGTCCGCAACTTCTTCCAGGTGACTGTTTATGCGGCCATTCCCATGGTTCTGATACTCCTGCAGCCGGATATGGGGATTACCATGATCACCTTCTTCATCATCTTGGGTATCTACTATGTCATGGGTCTTTCCATAAAGGTCATCCTGTCCGGCTTTGGATTTATTGCCTTCGCCGTGGTCGTCGTCTTAAAGACGAGCTTCCTTCCCTCCCATTGGAGTGAGCGGCTGACCAACTTCCTCTTCAGCGAGGGGAGCGACCTGGGTATCAATTACCAGCTGAGCCGGAGCATCATCAGTATCGGGTCCGGTCAGGTGACGGGAAACTTTTCCTCTGCATTTTACCAGAGGGTTCCAGAAAACCATACGGATTTCATCTTTTCCGTCCTTTCAGAGAACTTCGGTCTCATCGGCGGAGTAGGACTGCTTCTGCTTTACGGGATTCTTCTTTATCGGATCCTAAAAATTGGCAGAAAAGCGGAAAACGTCTTCGGGATGACAATCGCGGTCGGTGTATTCTCCTCTTTCTTGTTCTCTATCCTTCAGAATGTCGGAATGACCATGGGCATCATGCCCATCTCGGGGATCACCCTCCCTCTGGTCTCCTACGGGGGAAGTTCGGTCCTTACGACCTTCATTGCCATCGGAATGGTGCTGAACGTGGGAATGAAGAAGAAGACCACATTGTTCTAAAACATTTTGGCCTTATCGCATGAAGAAATCAGACCCATCGCAGGAACAGGATTCTTCTTGTTCCTGCGCTTCACTAGGAAGATCAAATAGCGAATACGACAAGTAGGTGGAGGAAACAGATGATAGAATTATTTATTGAAGAAGACGAATACAGACGCATCGCCATCAAGGACAATGGGGTGCTCAGCGAATGCTACTTCGAAGACAAGAATGATGCGGTGAAATCGGGAGACCTGATTCTTGGCATCATCAAGAAAAAGGTGAAAGCCCTGAATTCGGTCTTCATCGATATCGGGCTCAAAAAGAATGCCTTTCTCTATGTCCAGGACAAGACAATTTTTTCAGATTATAAGGAAGGGCAGAGCCTTCTTGTGGAAGTCATCAAGGAAGAAGAAGGCTCCAAGGGAACGAAGGTAACCGACAAGATTTCCCTTGGCGGAAAATATGTTGTGATTTTCCCTGGCAAGGGCATCAGCTTCTCAAAAAAACTTGACAGGGAAGCGTTCCTTGAGAAGCAGGGAAGCGTCTTTGCAATCAAGGGATATAAGGTCCTCTACCGTGAAGCGGCAATGGAAGGGCCAAACGAGGAGGTAAGCAGGGAAGTCCTGAAACTTACCGCAGAGTTCGATGAAATCCTGAAAAAGGCGGAAACCGGAAAGGGACCGAGGCGGCTTTACGGCGAATTCTCCATCCTCGACCGCATCGTCCGCGACAGGTTCAACGAGCTGGACATGGTCTACTCCGAGAGCCTGGAGACCATGAACTACCTGAAGGAAGAATACAACTTGCCCTCCATGCTGCACCGCGGGGAGAGAAGCCTTTTTGATTTCTACGGTATAGAGGAAGAACTCCTTAAACTCAGGCGGGAGAAGGTAAACCTCAAAGAGGGGGGCAACCTGGTTATTGAAGAGACGGAAGCCATGATCGTCATCGACATCAACAGCGCCAAGTTCTCAGGTAAAGAGAGCAAGGAAGAGACGGCACTGGCCATGAACCTGTCCGCAGTCCCTGAAATCGGCCGGCAGCTGCGGCTCCGGAACCTTTCGGGAATCATCATGATCGATTTCATCGACATGAAAAACCTTGCCTATCGGGAAACCGTCATGAAGAGGATGGAAGAGGAACTCGCAAAGGACAGCCTCTTTTCAAAGTGCTACCCTCTGACAGAACTGAACCTCATGCAGATTACGAGGAAGAACAAGGGCTATCCTCTGAGACACTATATCGAAGAGGAATGCGGCTTCTGCCACGGCAGAGGGCAGACCCTGCGCTACGAATACCTTCTGAAGCTCATCCGCAATGAGTTTGGGCGAAAGATCGACAATGTGGAGATCCTGGACTACTATTTGGAACTTAACACGATCTATGAAGAGAGGATCATGAAGGACGTTGGCCGCTTCTATGTGGAAGCTGGGGCAACAGGAAAACGACTCTATCTTGAATTTACGGGAACTTCGGATCCCTTCAAGCTGGAACCGCTGGTTTTCAAGAACCAGATCCAGGAAAAGGAGAAATTTCTTCTCCTTCCCTAAATTCCCTTTACAATGGGACCAAGGGTTGTTATAATACTATGTAGGCCGCACGTAAGAGGTTTTATCAAATAGATTAACTATCATCAAGATGGATCATTCTATTTCAAAAACAGGAGATTTGCATTTGAAACTGGTTGAACAGTTTCAAATCAATTTGAACTGTACCTTCATGGCGAGTACTGATATGAGGAGGTGTTTCATATGTACGCAATTTTAAACACAGGCGGTAAGCAGTATAAGGTTTCCGAAGGCGATATTCTCAAGGTTGAGAAGTTAGTAGCCGACGTCGACACAACTTTAGAGTTTACCGACATTTTAGCCGTTGGTAATGACGAAGGCGAAATCACTATAGGTGCTCCTATGGTTGAGGGTGCAAAGATCGTAGCCAAGGTTATCGGTCATGGTAAGGCAAAGAAAGTTATTGTCTTCAAGTTCAAGGCCAAAAAGGACTATAGAAAGAAGCAGGGTCACAGACAGGCATTTACAAAGATCTTGATTGAAAAGATCGAAGCTTAGTCATGATCGAGGTCAGATTCTTAAGAAAATCTGGTAACCTTGTTGCTTTTACCTACGAAGGACATGCTGATTTTGATGATTACGGGAAAGATATCGTTTGTGCCGCTGTCACTGCACAGTGCATGATGGTATACAACGGTCTGGAAGAAGTCATGAAGATCAAAAACAGGATTGATCTGGACGACGAAGGTGGATACCTGTCGGTAAGTATTGACAGCGCAAGCCTGGTTGAAAAGAAAAATGCGCAGGTCCTGATGGAAACATTGTTACTAGGAATTAAAGCAATTGAATCACAATACGGAAATAGTATAAAGCTTATCGAAGAGGAGGTGTAACACCATGCTTATATTAAACCTTCAGTTCTTCTCATCCAAGAAGGGTATGGGAAGTACAAGAAACAACAGAGATTCAGAATCAAAGAGATTAGGCGTTAAGTCAGCAGACGGTCAGTTTGTTCTGGCTGGAAATATTCTCGTTAGACAAAGAGGAACCAAAATCCACCCAGGTACCAATGTTGGTAAGGGTAGTGATGATACCTTATTTGCTAAAGTCGATGGAGTTGTAAAATTCGAGAGACTCGGCAAAGAAAGAAAAAAAGCGAGTGTTTACCCAGTTGAACTGGAAGCAATTGCAGAATAGTATGCAAATTGGGGCCTGCTTACACAGCAGGTCCTATTTTTTGAAATTTATGATTTAACCCTTAGAGAATAAAAAAAATTTACTGTATAATATGAAGATGAAAACAACCAAGAAGATAAAGCAATTTAGACTTGTTTCAGAGACCGAATCTGGATGCAATGCTAAAAATCAATCAACCTGAGGCAGGTGAGACAAATGAACATGTTTATAGATATTGCTGATATTTCCATCAAGAGTGGAGATGGCGGTGATGGGGCGATCGCATTCAGACGCGAGAAATACGTATCCAATGGCGGTCCCGATGGCGGAGATGGCGGAAAAGGTGGAAGCATCATTTTTGTCGTAGACCCCAATATGACCACACTATTGGACTTCAAATACAAGAGAAAATATGTTGCGGATAATGGAGTCAATGGTGCCGGTAGCAAGTGCTATGGTGCCGATGCCCATGATCTGATCATAAGGGTTCCCATGGGAACCATCATCCGGGACAAGCAAACCCAAAAAGTCATGGCTGACCTCTCCAAAGCGGATGACAGGATCACGATGGCTTTCGGCGGAAAAGGCGGGAAAGGGAACGTCAAGTTCACTACCCCCACAAGGCAGGCTCCTGACTTCGCGGAACCCGGAATGCCTGGAGAAGAGAGGCAGATTACCCTTGAGCTTAAGCTCCTGGCTGATGTGGGCCTTTTGGGATTCCCAAACGTCGGAAAGTCGACACTTCTCTCCAAAGCGACAAAAGCAACGCCTAAAATTGCCAATTACCATTTTACTACCCTCGAACCCAATCTGGGCGTCGTCTCCTTACCCGGAATCAATCCTTTTGTCATCGCTGACATACCAGGGATCATCGAAGGGGCGTCGGAAGGCGTAGGTCTTGGAATTGATTTCCTCAGACACATCGAAAGGACAAGACTTCTTGTCCATATCGTGGACGTTTCTGGAATTGAGGGAAGAGACCCCTTTGAAGACTTTCAGCTCATCAATGAAGAGCTGAAGAAATACAGCCTCGACCTTACAGACAGGCCACAGATTGTCGTCATGAACAAGACCGACCTCCTGTATGACAAGGCAGCCATAGAGGACTTCACCAAGAAAGTCCAGGGTCAGGGATTTATGGACGTATACAGCATGTCCGCAGCAACAGGAGAAGGCGTAACTGAAATTATCAAGGCTTGCGCTGAGAAACTTCAGTCAATACCGGTACAGGAAGCCCTGTATGACGAAGATGACCTGTTCATCCCGGAAGCGAAGAGATTCACCTATAACATTACAGTCGATGCGAAAGGCGTTTACGTGGTTTCTGGCTCATTTGTGGACAGACTCCTCAACGTCGTCAACATCACCAATCCAGGCCATTTGAGATATTTCCACAAGGTCCTTGCCAACAAGGGTGTCCTTCAGGAACTGCGGGACATGGGAATTAAGGATGGAGATTTTGTAAGACTGAACAGTTTCGAGTTCGAATTCTACGCATAGGAGATGATGGTTATGATAACAACAAAACAGAGGGCCTTTTTAAGGGGCCTGGCCAATAAGTTAGACCCGATCTTCCAGATTGGCAAAGGAGGCATTGAGCCAGCCTTTATCAAGCAAGTGGAGGGTGCCTTGGAAACAAGGGAACTGATCAAGATCAATGTGCTGGAAAACAGCGGCATGGATCCCAAGGATGCACAGAACCAGCTCATGAGTGCCATTGGATGCGAAGGTGTTCAGGTGATCGGTTCAAAGATCGTCCTATACAGGGAAAGTGTAAACAACAAGAAAATTGAACTTCCACGAAGATGAGGACGGGAATTATCGGGGGAACCTTTAACCCGATTCATAACGGTCACCTGTATATGGCCTTTGAAGCCAAGGAAAGCCTTCACCTGGACAAGATGATCATCGTCCCCAACTTTCTGCCCCCGCACAAGGTGACAGAAGATAGGGATCCGGAGGACGCACTCAACATGCTGAACCTGGTTTTCCAGGGGAACGATGACTTCATCATCTCCACCTATGAGCTGGAGAAGAAAGGGCTGAGCTACACCTATGAGACTTTAGAATATTTCACGAAGATCAGACCTGATGACGAATTTTACTTCATCATCGGGGAAGATTCTTACGTGAATTTTTCTGCGTGGAAAAATCCGGAACGAATTCTCGAACTGGTGAAACTTGTGGTCTTTGAACGGAAGTCCTACGGGGAGGAAGAAAAGGCCAAGGCCCATGAGTTTATCGCAATTCAGGGGCATGAAGAAATCCTTCTGGATTCCCTGATCATGGAAATCTCCAGCAGCGATATCCGAAGCCGTGTCATGAGCGGCAAGGAGATCGGATTTCTCGTTCCAAAAGAAATCAAGGAATACATCATGGAAAAAGGACTGTATGGGGATGAAAATGTGGACTGAAAATGAAATCACAGACTATTTGAGAATAAATCTGAAACCGGGAAGGTACAGGCATGTGCAGGGGGTTGTTGAGGCTATAGACAAGCTCGCCGTAAGACATGATATAGACAGGGACAAGGCACGCTTATGTGCCCTATACCACGACATCATGAAGGAGAACAAGCCTTCGTTTCTTGCGACTTACATCGAAAGAAATGGAGAGGACCCGAAAGAACTGATGAAGGCGGTGAAGGTCCTCCATGCCCAGGCAGGAGCAATCTTTGCGAGGGTGGAAGGCGGTATCGATGACCCCGATATCCTTAACGCCATCCGGTACCACACGACGGGAAGGGCAGAGATGAGCAGTTTAGAAAAGATCCTGTATCTCGCTGATGTCATCGAGGAAGGCCGTCATTATGACGGTGTGGAGAATCTGAGGGAACTATCCATGAAAGATCTGGATCTGGCCATGCTCGAAGCCTTGAATGAAAACATACGCTTTCTTTTGGAAAAGGATGAGCATATCTTCTTTTTGTCTGTGAAAGCCAGGAACTACTATTTGGACATCACCTCGAAATGAGGAAACTTCAGGAAGGACAGGATTATGGTAAGGACACTGCAAAAGATAGAAAAGAATATCCCCCTCTCTTATGTGGGCAACAAGATCAAGACGTACCTGAAGGAAGAGATGGACCTTTCTTCCAGGTTCGTCAGGAAGGCTGCGCTGGAGAAAAGGATCAAGGTCAACGGCAAGACGATCATGCTGGACTATATTCTCAGGGAAGGGGACAGTCTCTCCATCTCCCTGATATCGGATGAGAGTCAGAACATAGAGCCTGAAGACCTGCCTATGGATATCGTCTTTGAGGATGATGCCATGCTCATCGTGAACAAGGCCCCCTACATGGTCGTCCACCCGACGAAGACCCATAAGGGGGGGACGCTGTCCAACGTCGTCATGCATCATTATGCGGCCAGCGGGGAAGGAACCATCGTACGGCTCGTGTCGAGGCTTGACATGAACACCTCCGGGCTGATCATCCTTGCCAAGAACCAGTTTGTCCATTCCACCTTCTCCCGGGAAATGAGCGGGGACAATGTCCATAAGTACTACATCGCCATCATCAAGGGCGATTTCCCACAGGAGATGCGGCTCATCGACCTCCCCATCTATAGGGACGGCGTGGGAGCCTTTTGCAGGGTCGTGGATGACCGCGGCCAGGAAAGCCTGACAGAGGTCAGGGTCCTTGAGCGGAAGAACGGGTACTCCCTGCTTCTACTGAAGCTTCTAACCGGAAGGACCCATCAGATCCGGGTTCATCTGAGTCATCTGGGCTATCCCATCATCGGAGATGAGCTCTATGGCGGGGAAATCGGTCTGATGAAGAGGCAGGCGCTCCATGCCCTTTATCTGAGCTTTACGCATCCGGTAACCGGGAAGCGCATGAAGATTTTTGCGAAGCCGACAAAGGACATCCTTGATGCGGGCGAGGAAATCGGGTTCGACATGAATCATTTGAATATGGCCTTAATCGAAGGAATCCAGGAAGAGTAAATCTTTTTGGCTTCCTTTTTTTGGCCTACTTCCAACCCTTTAGGGCTATAAGTAAAGGCATAAATATGGTATATTATAATAGAAAATAGGAATATTCTCTCATTGTTCATTAATGGCGAAAGCCTGTAGTGGCTGATGGTTCATTCTAAAAAAGAACGGGATGGTTTCCCTGATGCATAAGAAGAGAGACTGATTATCCCATGAAATGGCAAGCCAATCAATATTCTTAACATCGATAAGACAATGCAAAATACATCATTATTAGGAGGAGATTATGGCTAAGTTAAAAGATGACAAGACAAAGGTTTTGAACACTGATTTCAATCACTTCTTATTTAATACAGGTGAACATATAAGAAGCTATGAATTCATGGGAGCTCATCTTATTGAAATAGAAGGAAAAACGGGTGTGCAGTTTACAGTCTGGGCTCCTCATGCACTGAACGTCTGGGTTTCCGGAGACTTCAACGAATGGGGATCCTTCGAGATGTTTCCTCAGGGAACGACGGGGATTTGGACGGCTTTCGTTGAAGGAATCGGGGAAGGCATCGTCTATAAATATAAGATCAAGCGATACGACGGGGTGATCTTTCTGAAATCCGACCCCTATGCCTTTTATTCCGAATTAAGGCCCCATACGGCTTCCATCGTCAAGAACCTGGAAGGGTTCAAATGGGCGGACGGAACATGGAGAGGGAAAAGCAAGAGGAAGGATACGTTCACTGCGCCGATGAATATCTATGAGGTCCATCTGGGCTCGTGGAAAAAGCATTGGGACGGCGGATTCTTTACGTTTGAGGAATACATCAACGAACTGATCCCCTATGTCAAGGACATGGGTTATACCCATATCGAACTGCTGCCTGTGATGGAGCATCCCCTGGATGATTCCTGGGGCTACCAGATTACGGGATATTACAGTGTCACAAGCCGGTTCGGAGAACCCGAAGAACTCATGGCTTTCATCAATGAATGCCACAAACAGGATATCGCGGTCATCCTTGACTGGGTTCCTGCGCACTTTTGCCGGGATTCCCATGGGCTCATGCTCTTTGACGGTTCGCCTACCTTTGAATATGAGGACCCTGACAAGGCAAACAATATCCGATGGGGAACAACGCATTTTGATTTTGGAAAACCACAGGTCCAGAGTTTCCTGATTTCCAACGCCATGTTCTGGATGGACATGTTCCATGTGGACGGGCTGAGGGTCGATGCCGTGTCATCGATGCTTTACCTTGATTATGACGATGGCCCATGGAAGCCAAACATCTATGGTGGGAACACAAATCTGGAAGCGGTGGAATTCATCAAGAAGATGAATACAATCATCAGACGCGAACATCCTGAAGCTCTGATGATTGCCGAGGAAAGCACGGCATTCCCGCTCATCACCCATGACGTCGAAAAGGGCGGACTCGGGTTCCACTACAAATGGAATATGGGCTGGATGAATGACATGCTCAAATACTTCGAGCTTGATCCACTATATAGAAGAAAGCACCATAACCTCATCACGTTCTCCTTCATGTATGTGTTCAACGAGAGATATATCCTCCCGATGTCCCATGATGAAGTCGTCCATGGCAAGAATTCCCTCGTGAACAAGATGCCGGGAGACGAGAAGATGAAGTTTCAGGGGCTGAGGACACTCATGGCCTACATGATGTGCCATCCTGGAAAGAAAGTGAACTTCATGGGCAACGAACTGGCCCAGTGGATGGAATGGAGATTCAGGGAAGGCCTCGAATGGATCAGTCTGAAGCATGAGTCCCATCAGAAGCACCAGAACTACATCAGGGTGCTCAACAACATGTACAAGGACTACAAATGCCTTAGCGAGATCGATACCTCCTACGAGGGCATAGAGATCCTGGACGCGGACAACAAGGACGAAAGCCTCTTCACTTTCATCAGAAAAGGGAAGAATCCAAGGGACTTCCTCGTGATCATCTGCAACTTTACGCCTGTACAACGTGACCATGTCAAAGTAGGAGTACCTTTTGAAGGAATCTACGAAGAGGCACTCAATACAGAACTCAAGGAATATGGCGGGTCATGGGACTATTCTGAAAAGATGTTCACGACCAGGGAAGAGAAAGTGAACAACAAGGATCACTCATTGGAAGTCATCGCACCAGGCATGTCCGTTGTGATTTTGAAGCCAAAGAGAATTAAGGGGGTAAAATAAGGAATGAAGACAGAAATCATCGCCATGATTCTCGCCGGAGGGCAGGGTACCCGACTTGGAAAATTCACCAAAAACATTGCCAAACCTGCAGTTCCATTCGGAGGCAAATACAGGATCATTGATTTTGTTCTCTCCAACTGTTCAAATTCGGGAATGAATACAGTAGGTGTTCTTACCCAGTATCAGCCCCTGATCCTGAATACCCATATCGGGATAGGCTCTCCCTGGGACATGGACAGGAACGACGGAGGAGTGACCATCCTCCAGCCTTATGCCAGTGCGACTGAGGAGAAATGGTTCAATGGGACCGCCCATGCGATCTACCAGAACTTTGCGTATATCGAGGACCATGATCCCGATTTTCTCCTCGTCTTGTCAGGCGACCATATCTATAAGATGAACTATGAGGATATGCTTGATTTCCACAAGATAAAGGAAGCGGCGCTGACCATTGCGGTTTTGGAAGTCCCCTGGGAAGAGGCCTCCAGATTTGGCATCATGAATGCTGATGAAGACCTGAAAATCAAGGAATTCGAGGAGAAACCGGAACATCCGAAATCAAACCTCGCCTCCATGGGCATCTACATCTTCAACTGGAAAACGTTGAAGAAATACATGAATGAAAACATCAATGCCGGAGTCGTCATGGATGACTTCGGAAAGAACGTCATCCCGGCTTACCTATCTAATGAGGAAAGGGTCTATGCCTATCCCTTCAAGGGCTACTGGAAAGACGTAGGTACGCTGGAATCCCTATGGGAAGCCAACATGGACCTCTTGGACCAGGACTCTGAACTTCAGTTCAACGACAGAAGCTGGAAGATCTATTCCAAGAACCCCTCCATGCCTCCACAATATCTCTCTAAGACAGCAGATGTGAAGGATTCGCTGATTGTCGAAGGCTGTATTGTCCATGGGAAGGTACGCCGTTCGGTCCTTTCTCCGAAGGTCGTCATCGGCGAAGGCAGTGAGGTCTATGATTCTGTCATCATGGAAGATGTGAAGATTGGAAAGAACTGCATCATTAAAAAAGCCATGATCGGTTCCTCTGCGGTGATTCCTGATGACTCCGTCATCGATGACAATGGCGAAATTGCCGTCGTCGGGGAATATGAAATCTATCAGGAGGTTAAGTAAGATGGCTAGCAATAAATTGTTCGGTATGATCAACCTCAGCGAAAACGACTATTATCTAAAACAGCTCACCTATCACAGGCCTGTAGCCTCCATTCCATTTCTGGGAAGATACAGGATGGTGGACTTCGCCTTGTCCAACCTGACCAATTCAGGCGTGAGTACGGTAGGTATCTTTCTGAACGACAGATATCGATCCCTCATGGACCACATCGGAAGTGGAAAAGAATGGGACCTTGATCGGAAAAAGGGAGGAATCTTCTGGTTCTCCCCCTATGCGACTCCTGATATCCACAGCCAGCTCAGGGGAGACCTTTCTACCTATTTCTCAAACATCGATTTCCTCACCGAGACTTCTGCTGACTACGCCGTGATCACAGGAACCTCCATGATCCTCAACATCGATATCAGTGAGGTCTTCAAACAACATATGGCTTCTGGTTCCGACATCACAGTCGTGTACAAGTCCATCGAGGATGATGATTTTGGCTTCGAAAGATGCAATACCGTCAATATCAATGAATACGGCAAGGTCGTCACTTTCGGAAAGAACATCAAGAAATCGGAAACGGATCTTACGAAGAAGAAAATCTCCACAGAGATCTACATCGTGAAGAAAGAACTCCTCGTTGATATGATCACAGATGCGATTACGACAGGTCAGAACATCTTCCTGACAGATGTCCTGCATAATGCTGTCAACAAGTACAAGGTCATGGCTTTTGAATTCAAAGGTTACCTGAAGAACATCAATACCATCGAGGGTTACTTTGCCGCAAGCATGGACATGCTCGATGAGGAACATATCAAGGAAGTCTTTTTCCAGGACAACAGGATCAAGACCAAGGTCAAGGACGAGACACCAACGTACTACTCCGATGACTGCAATGTTACCAATTCCCTCATCGCCAACGGATGCAAGATCGAGGGTACGGTCATCAACTCCATCATATTCAGAAGAGTCAATGTGGCAAAAGGAACGATCATCAAGGATTCCATCATCATGCAGAATACGGATATCCGTGAGAACTGCACGCTCGAGAATGTCATCTTGGATAAGCAGGTTCTTCTCACTGAAGGGACTGAACTCAAGGGAAGTCCTAAAAATCCAGTGGTTGTAGGAAAAGGTTCGATTCTTTAGGAGGAACTATGAAAATATTATTTGCGACATCCGAATGCTATCCTTTCCTGAAGACAGGGGGTCTTGCCGACGTAGCCTATGCTTTGCCCAAAGAGCTGAAAAGCCTTGGGGAGGATTGCAGGGTAATCATGCCTAACTATGGAACCATAAAGGAAGAGTACCGAAGCAAGATGGTCCATCTGTTCGATACCACCATCAAGATTGGCTGGAGAAACCAGTATCTCGGGGTGAAATACCTCAAGCATGAAGGGGTGGAATACTACTTCATCGACAACATGTATTATTTCTTCAGGGAGACTCCCTATGGCTACTACGATGACGGCGAAAGATTCTCTTTCTTCTCTCAGGCTATCCTGGAGGTCCTGGCGAGAATTGACTTCGTTCCTGACATCCTTCACTGCAATGACTGGCATACGGCCGTCATTCCGGTACTGATCAGGACGAAATACCGATGGGAGAGCCTGTTCAGTTCCGTGAAGACCATTCTGACCATCCACAACCTGAAATTCCAGGGGATATTCCCACCTGAGGTTCTAAGCAACCTTCTTGGCCTGGGGAACGAACTTCTGCAGGACTTTTGTTTCGAGTACTATGGAAATGTCAATTACCTCAAGGGCGGAATCAACTATGCCGATTACGTCACTACGGTCAGCCCGACTTATGCCGAGGAAATCAAGACAGAAAACTATGGCGAAGGATTATCAGGTGTGATTAAGAAATGCAGCTACAAGCTCGTGGGTATCCTGAACGGTATTGACTATAGCTTGAACAACCCGAGAACCGACAAGAACATCATCGCCAAATACGGCATCCAGAAAATAGAAGACAAGGTGAAAAACAAACTTGCCTTGCAGGAAGAGCTCGGTTTGGAGATTGATGAAGAGGTTCCGCTGATTGCCATTATCTCGAGACTTACGGACCAGAAGGGATTTGACATTATTGCTGAAGGGATTGACGAACTGATCAAGCAGGATATCCAGCTTGTTGTCCTGGGAACGGGAGAGCGGAGATACGAGGACATGTTCAGGTATTTCCACTACAAGTATCCAAATAAAGCGGCCGCCATCATCAACTACAACGGCGAACTGGCTCAAAGGATATATGCCGGCTCCGACTTCTTCCTTATGCCCTCGCTGTTCGAGCCCTGCGGCTTGTCCCAACTTATGGCTCTCAGATACGGTTCAGTGCCGATTGTCAGGGAGACCGGCGGATTGAAGGACACCGTGGTGGCCTACAACAGGTATACCGGGGAAGGGTTCGGATTTAGCTTTTCAAATTATGATAGTTATGATATGCTACAAACAATCTATAGGGCACTTGAGGCCTATAAGGATAAAAAAGCCTTCAGGAACATTGTTTTACAAGGCATGAGAATGGACTATAGCTGGAAAACATCAGCGAAAATCTATCAGCAGCTTTTCAATGAAGTCCTTGGCAAGTAAAAGGAGACTAATTGAATGATATTAACAAAAGAAGAATTTTTGAGGGATTTCGAGAAGAAGATGCTGAAGCTTTATGCTCAGGATGTTGAGAATTCAACAACCAATATGCAGTACTTCACACTGGGATATCTTCTTAAAGAATACATTTCGGAAGGGTGGGCCAAGACAACCTCGAAGTACAAGAAATACAAGGAGAAACAGGTCTATTATTTCTCCATTGAATTTCTCCTCGGACGGCTGCTTTCTAGCAATCTTCTGAATTTGGGAATTAGGGACACCGTCAAGGAAGCCCTGGGTCAGATCGACATCAACCTCTCGGACATCGAGAATGTGGAAGTGGATCCAGGACTGGGCAATGGTGGCCTTGGAAGGCTTGCCGCCTGTTTCATGGATGCCATGGCCTCTTCAGGAATTCCTGGAAATGGCAACGGAATCCGTTACAAGTATGGCCTTTTCCAGCAGAAGATTGTCAATGGCTATCAGGTGGAACTTCCTGAAAACTGGCTTCGGGATGACAATGTCTGGGAAGTTCGAAAAAGTGACAAGACCAAACGGGTTAGATTCTATGGCGATGCCTGGATGAAGCCGATGGAAGACGGTACCTTATTACCCGTCCATACGGGGTACCAGGAAGTGCTGGCCGTTCCCTATGATACAGCCCTTGTGGGCTATGAGAACAAGACGGTAAATACCCTGAGGCTCTGGAGTGCAGAGGTTCCGCCTTTCGACGACAACTTGCAAAATGAGGTGAACTTCAACAAGCTCCTTACCTACAAACGGGAGATCGAAAGTATTTCAGAGGTGCTTTACCCTGATGATACCAATCATGAGGGCAGGCTCCTAAGGCTGAAACAAGAATACTTCTTCGTCTCCGCAGGACTTCAGAGTATTTTCACAACGCATAAGAAAACAGGGATGCCCATGAATGAAATCCATAACTATGTGGCCGTCCATATCAACGATACGCATCCTGCCGTGGCCATTCCTGAATTCATGAGGATCCTTATGGATGAGGAAGGGATGGAATGGGAGGAAGCCTGGCATGTGACACAGAACACCATGAGCTACACGAACCACACCATCATGAGCGAAGCCTTGGAAAAATGGCCAGTGGATATGTTCAGGGAACTGCTCCCCAGAATCTATCTCATCATAGAAGAGATAGACAGGAAATTCAGGGAGAGCCTTTATGCGAAGTTCCCGGACAATCAGGAACAAGTGGAGAAGATGGCGATCATTTCCGGAGGATATGTCAAGATGGCGCACCTGTGCATCCATGGAACCCATAGTGTGAACGGTGTGGCGAAGCTTCATACGGAGCTGTTGAAAACCCAGGAATTGAAGGATTTCTACATGCTGTATCCCTATAAGTTCAATAACAAGACCAATGGCATAACCCATAGAAGATGGCTTATGCTCGCGAATCCGGCACTCACAGGCCTCCTTGATGAAACCATCGGCGAATCCTGGAAAAGGAATCCGCAGGACCTCAAGCTATTTAAGAAGTTCAAGAGGGATGCAGAGGTCCAGGGGAGAGTTGAAAGCATCAAGCTCGAAAACAAGGTTAGGCTTGCCAAGTATATCAAGGAAAAGAACAACATCATTGTGGACCCCAACTCCATTTTTGATGTGCACGTGAAACGGCTGCATGCCTACAAGAGGCAGCTTCTCAACGCCCTGCATATCCAGCACCAGTATCTGGAGATCCTGAACAATCCGTCTTTCGACATGCTTCCCAAGACCTACATCTTCGCGGCCAAGGCCGCCCCAGGATATTACTACGCCAAGGAGATCATCAAATTCATCAACGCCCTGGCGGATCAGATCAACAACGACCCCCGGGTCAGGGATAGGATAAAGATCGTCTTTATGGAGAACTATGGTGTGACCCTGGCAGAAAAGATCATTCCTGCCTCGGAAGTCTCCGAGCAGATCTCGACAACAACGAAGGAAGCCTCGGGTACGAGCAACATGAAATTCATGATGAACGGAGCGATTACGCTGGCTACCCTGGACGGGGCCAATGTGGAGATTCTGGAAGAAGTTGGAAATCCCAACATCGTGATTTTCGGGATGGCCGAGAAGGAAGTTCTCGACTACTACAGGAACGGCGGTTATGTCTCAAGAGAAATCTATAACAACGATGAGCGAGTAAAGCGTGTCATGGACAGCCTGACGAATGGAACGATCAAGGGAATTAATGTGGAAGGTACGGATATCTTCAGAAGCCTCATCGACTACAACGACGAATTCTTTGTCCTCAAGGACTTTGATTCCTACCTCAAGGCGCAGAAAAAGATTGAGGACCTTTATAACGACCGGTTTACCTGGAATAAGATGGCCATTGAAAACATCTCTTCTTCAGGCGTATTCTCCGCGGATGTTACCGTGATGCAATATGCTTCTGGAATCTGGGATACAAGAATTATCGAGAGGTAAGTTAGCAGATTCTCGTTACATGAGGATACTGATAGGGCCTGTTCAAATGAGTCCCAGGAGTAATCCTGGGACTCATCTAAAAATAATGAAACAACAAAGGATGGAAGGGAAGCCTGCCCATTGACCATGCAGGAGACCCGATTATTATGAACTACAGGAATATGCACATTGAATACAACTCGTTTCACGAAAACCACAAGAAGCCTTTTGGTGCCATTCGCATCGGGGAGGATGTCAGGTTAAGCGTCCATGTCGAAGGGGCAATCCATATTGATGTGACTCTGGTCCTGATGAAAGAGGGAGCCAGGGAACAATACTACAAGATGACCCTTAAAGACCATGAATTCCATGCACTTGTCACCACCTCGAATGAACCTGGGCTCTATTTCTACTATTTCATCATCAATTATAGCGACAACAACACGAACAACATCATCTACCTGACTTCCACGGACCAGGGTTACGGGGGGGAAGGTAAAGTCGTGGAGAACCGGTGGGATGTCATCCCCTATCAGATTACGCTCCACAATTATGTGGACGCTTCCCCGAAATGGTACAAGGAAGCGGTTTTCTATCAGATCTTTGTCGACAGGTTTCACAACGGAAATGAGGACAGGCGGGTGCTAAACCCCAAGAAAAATTCCTTCCTCTACTCGACCTGGGAAGATACCCCCATGTATATCAAAGACAAGGACGGGAACATCGTCCGCTGGGATTTTTTTGGGGGAAACCTTCTGGGCGTAATCAAGAAACTGGACTACCTCCAGAAACTAGGCATTGGGGGAATCTACCTGAATCCGATCTTCAAGGCAAGAAGCAACCATAAATATGATACCGGAGACTATATGACCATCGACGAGATGTTCGGAGACGAAGAAACCTTCAAGAAGCTGATCAATGAGGCAGAGAAAAGAGGGATTCGGATTGTCCTCGACGGCGTCTTCAACCATGTGGGTGCGGATTCCATTTACTTCAACGCCTACGGGAACTACAAGGAACTGGGCGCAGCACAAAGCAAAGATTCCAGGTTCTACCCTTGGTTTAACTTTTTTTACTATCCCTACGACTATGAATGCTGGTGGGGGGTCAAGGACCTTCCGAATGTCAATGAGCATAACGATGCCTACAGGGATTTCATTGTGGGAAAGAACGGCGTCATCGAGAAGTGGACGAAACTGGGTATTGGCGGATGGCGTCTTGATGTCGCCGACGAAATGCCGGATGAATTCATCCGCGACATCCGGAGAACTATGGATGGGGTCAGCAAAGATGCCGTCCTCATTGGAGAAGTCTGGGAAGATGCCTCCAACAAGATTGCCTATGGGAAGAGAAGGGAATACCTTCTGGGCGACGAAATCCACGGTACCATGAACTATCCGTTCAAGGAGTCCGTCATGGGCTATATCAAAGGCACCATGAAGGCAGGTGAGGTCTATCTGAAGATGATGTCCCTCAAGGAGAACTACCCGACGGAAGCCTTCTATAGCGCCCTGAACAACCTGGGAACCCATGACACGAAGAGGATCTTTACAGAGATTGACAACTTCGACCAGCTTAAAATTGCCATCGGTCTGCTGATGACCTTTCCCGGTGTTCCCTGCATCTACTATGGTGATGAGGCAGGGGTAAAGGGGGAAGCGGATCCCTTTAACCGAGGACCTTATCCCTGGGGCAAGGAAAACGAGCGGATCATGGAATTCTATAAGACCATGATTGATATGCGCAAATCAAGCGTTGCCTTCACACAAGGTGATTTCATCCCGTTTTACCAGGAAAACATCTTTGGCTTTCTGAGAATACTTGAGGAAGAGGCGGTCATCGTCATCGTCAACAGGGATCTCGAGGACTTCAGGCTTCTCTTGGAGGATACCATCGGTCTGGAAAGCATCGCTGACCGCTACAAGCATATCCTCTCTGGGGAATTCCATTTGAAGAAGACAAGCATCAACATCTATAAGTTGTAGACGATTAAAAAGCCTCTGCATGAGAAAGGGTACATTTTAAGAATGATACAATCAACCCTTCCCTGGGGATAACCCGGATGGAATGGAAAAGGAGACCCGCAAGGGTCTCCTTTTATTAATGGCAGGCATCCGTTTTGCGGAAGGCTGTTATTTTTCTCTCTTCTTGTAATATTCCATCCGTTTCGGGGACATCTTTCTTCTTTTCATACGCTGTCGTCTTGATTTGTTGACGAACCGCACGATCAGCATCAGTCCGGCGATGAGAAAAAGGATGCCGGCTACATAGGATGCGGCATTCCTGACGGTGGTGCCGGATTCGGTTTTTTCGGTTTCCGTAACAGTCTCCACATTTTTTTCTGCAGCGAGAATGACATCTTTTTCCGCCACGAGATTTATGGAACCCGCTTCAATGCCATCTACCAGGACTGTGGCCGTATCGATGACTTCGAAAGCCTTGACGTTGCCAGTGATGTTGAGAGCTTCACTGAACTCCAGGTAAGCGACAGGAGTCGTCTCGCTTTTCTCTCCTGCGTAGTAGAAGTCCTTGTCTGCGACGAGGTTTACCTCATCACCATTCTTGGTGATAATCTTCTTCAGCGTCTGTCCTTCTGAATAGAGCTTATATACGCTGAAATTGTTGAAAGCCCATTCCATGAGTTCTTTGGTTTCTGTCCAGTAGACTTTCTGGTTGACCGATTTGAGCATGGTCACTACTATCCTCTGGCCATCCTTTTCTCCAATGGCAGTGAAGGAATATCCCGCATCAGGCGTCCAGCCTGTCTTTCCCAGAATAATCGGTTCGTAATAGAATTCGCTGGATTGTGACATGAGCTTATTTTTGTTGGTGGCCCATCGGTTGACATCGGTCACCAAATTTGTCAGGGGAAGCATATGACTGAGGGTCTGTGAAATTTCCAGCAGTTCCGGTTTTTGTGCCGCTGCTGCGGTGATCAGCGCCAGATCCCTTGCCGTGGTCAGGTTGCTTTCTTCACCTGTCAGCCCTGAAGGGTTGATGAATGAGGTGTTAGTAGCACCAAGTTCCTTGGCTTTCTCATTCATGAGCTTCGCGAATTCTTCTGTGGAACCTGAGATTTCCTCAGCAAAGATCTCCGCTGCATCATTTGCGGAATGGAGAAGCAGGGCATAAAGAAGTTCTTTGGCCATGACCACTTCGCCTTCCTTGAATCCCATGGAAGCGCCTTCCGTGAATGGAGGGTTTTTCCCCACAATGATCATCTTATTGAGATCGAGATTTTCAATGACCAGGAGTGCGGTCATGACTTTGGTTGTCGATGCAGGCATGCACTGAATATCTCCATTCTTTTCGTAGAGGATCTGTCCGGTATCCGCATCCATGACGACAATCGATTCAGAATAAGTTGTCGGCGGCGGCGGCCCACCTTTTACGGTTGAACCTGAAACTGTCGAACTAAGGAGCGTACTCATAAAGAACGCCAAAATGACTATCGGGATATTTTTTTTGCTGAACGTTTTCAATATCTTCACACCTCGCTGAAATTATTATATCAAATATCACACAATAGGACCATAAAAAATAGAAATTTATGCATAATAATTATAAGAACTCAATAATTATCAGTTTTTAGACTACAGCGACTGTGAAGAGGTGTCATAGATGATTCATCAAAAACAAAAAGCAGGTTGTTTCAACTTTCCGTCTTATTGGCCTGTTCTTCTTTTCCTGATTTTCCTCTTCCTTACCTTATCTGGCTGTGGGAAGGAAGGGGACATTTTTTTGGAGACGCCGGAAAACGACATCGTGGTCAAGCAAAAGGAAGAGGACAATCAATTGATCATCGTGGAGATCAAGGGAGAAGTCATAAAGCCAGGCGTGTTCACCATGGAGGTGAACTCCCGCCTGAACGACCTTCTCCTGGCAGCCGGAGGTGCGACCCCCAAGGCCAGTCTGAGGTATGTCAACCTTGCCCTAAGGCTCCTCGACGGAGACTCCTTCTATATCCCTCATGAGGATGAGGAAACAGCAATTCTTAATAATCCAGGAGAGACACAAGATCAGGGAGGAAAGATTGACTTGAACAAAGCCACCAAGGAGGATTTGATGAGTGTCCCCGGCATCGGACCTTCCACTGCAGAGAATATCCTCAACTACCGAAGTGAAGCGGGCAAATTCAACGCGGTGGACGACCTCCTCAATGTCGATCGGATAGGGGAGAAGACGCTCGAAAAAATCAGGGAGTATTTCATTGTCCGATGAGATGCCATAGGGAAAAACAGAAAACGCGGAAGAAGATCCCTTGAAAAAGCTCAAAGAGGCTGGAAATCTTACGATTATCAGCCTCTTTGAGCTTTTTGCATTTTCATTCTATTTGACCACGGACTTCATTGTTACGTTCTTTCTTTAAAGGGATTCGCCTAAGCTCTTTTTCAGGAGAGCGATTCCGGCTTCGACCCTTTCCAGGGATTCCTTCTTACCAAGGATATCTGCGGCTTCGAAGGCGCCACCCGGGGTGAACTGCTTCCCGGTGAGTGCGGTCCTCAGCGGCCAGAGCATCTGCCCGTTCTTCATACCAAGTTCAGTGACTTTGGCAAGGACGATGAGGTGGAGATTGTCCTTGTTAAAGTCTTCTTGTTTAATGTCCTCGAGGACCGGTAGGATCGTCTTCAGGGATGACAGGGCAATTTCACTATTTGTCTTCATCTTCTTATGCGTGTACATCTCTGCGGAATATTCCGGAAGCGCATAGAAAAAATCCAACTGCCCTTCGATTTCATTCAGGACTTCCACTCGAATTTGCAGAAGTTCTGCAATCTTCATGGTGTCAAGGGGTTTGTCCTTGATGTCCGCCAGGATGTGGGGAAGGGCGAGCTCATGGAATTTCTCCAGGGGGAGTCTCTTCAGGTATTCTCCGTTCATCCACCTGAGCTTTTCCGTGTCAAAGATTGCAGGACTCTTGTTGATGTTTTTGTAGTCGAAGACCTTCACCAATTCATCCAGGGTGAAGATTTCCTGGGTTGTCCCCGGATTCCATCCGAGGAGGGTGATGTAGTTGAGGACGGCTTCCTTGAGGTATCCCTTCTCCAGAAGGTCTCCAAAGGAGGCATCGCCGGTTCTTTTGGAGAGCTTATGCTGGGCATCCTTCATGATGGGAGGACAATGGACATAGGTGGGAACATCCCAACCAAAGGCCTCGTAGAGCCTGTTGTATTTAGGGGAAGAGGAGAGGTATTCGCTGCCCCTTACCACATGGGTAATCTCCATAAGATGGTCATCCACGACGTTGGCAAAGTTATAGGTAGGAAGTCCGTCACTCTTTAAGAGGACCATATCCTCCAGTTCTTCGTTGTCCACGGCGATGGTCCCATAAATGACATCTTCAAACTTCGTGACGCCCTCAGTAGGGTTATTCTGTCTGATGACATAAGGGAGGCCTTCTTCGAGGTTTCGTTCCACTTCCTCCTGGCTCAAACTGCAGCAGTGCTTGTCATATTTGAAGGGCTTTTTCTGGACTTCAGCATTCTCCCGCAGCATCTCCAGTCTTTCTTTCGTGCAGAAGCAGTAATAGGCTTCTTTTTTTTCCACAAGATCTTCTGCGTATTTCTTATAGGTATCGCGCCTCTCACTCTGGGTATAGGGACCGAAAGCTCCACCGATATCCGGACCTTCATCGTGGATCAGGCCTGTTTCCCGAAGGGTGTCAAAGATCACCTCGACCGTACCTTCCACATATCTTTCCTGGTCTGTATCTTCAATTCTGAGGATGAAATCCCCGTCCTCATGTTTTGCGATTAAATAGGCGTATAATGCGGTTCTCAGGTTTCCTACGTGCATATAGCCTGTAGGGCTGGGTGCGAACCTTGTTCTTACTTTACTCATAGTGACCTCCTTAAAGATTGAAGAAGTTTCGGTAATGACCAAAACTTCCGTTGTTCATTCTAATTATACTATGATGGCTATCCCTGTCAATTGCTCAATAACCTGATTTCCTTGCCATTGGTGGAGAAAACGATGCTACCCATCTCTTCAGTTAGGAGGACTTTGGTACCGGTATCCTTATAGCGGTCAAGAATTTCAGGGGAGGGCAGGTTGTGGTCATTGCCTTTTCCTGAGGTGACCACAATGTAGTCCGGGTCGACCTTTTCCAAGAAAGCGGGCGAGCTTGATGTCATCGAACCGTGATGTGAGGCCTTCAGGACATTGGCCGTGATATTTTTTCCAGTCCTCAGCACTTCAATTTCAACCAGTTCTTCTGCGTCTCCGGTAAAGAGAAAGGCACAGTTCCCCGCGCTC